>Ga0316202_10000970_pt1 | contig 25083 bp, 26 predicted proteins | sample 3monrhotite_MG_FD_204934 | JGI IMG/M metagenome (GOLD analysis project Ga0316202, IMG submission 204934) | Microbial mat bacterial communities from mineral coupon in-situ incubated in ocean water Damariscotta River, Maine, United States -... | ecosystem: Environmental > Aquatic > Marine >... | reverse complement strand
ATGTCATATCTCGTACGGGCATAATAGATAATCTAAAGGACATAAAAGAGGCTCTGAAGAGGGAGGATATTTCTGATATTCTTGATGATCTTGGCAAGAAAAAAATCCTCACTTCCCGTACTGCTGATTATCTAGCTGATTTTCCTCCTAGTAGATCCGCCGAGGCAAAGAGTATGCTGAGATTTCTGATAGCGACCGATCGTGGCAGTGCTGATCTGAGCAAAGCCGATTTGAACACTCTATGGCAATGGTCACGACGTGCCGAGGTGCAAGATTTTCTCGATACAAAAAATGCAGATGATATCGCGAGCATGTTCGACTCGCTGCGTACCATGAGTGGCAGTGAGATGATCACTGCTATCGGTCGCCTCGATAACCTAAAAGAGGGCTGGCAGCTAGACGCTGTGTTCGACAAGAGGCATGCTGGGCTACTTGAATATATCGCCAGTGGTGCACGGCGGATCGAGACTCCCGCCATACTCACAGGCAGGATCGCACTCATCACGCCAAATGAGGCAAAGCGTGCAGTGATCGAAGCAGTCACCAAGCCATTTTTCCAGTACAATCCCCTCATCCATCCACGTGCGAGTCGTGCCACCGCAGAGACCGATGAGCTGCTAAATAATCAGCCATATACGGTGAATGACTCATCGAAAGCAAAACAACCATCATTTACTGCGAGCAAAGATCGCTACGGCTTTGGTGACACCTTCCTCCGAGATGCGAGTGAGATCGAGATCAGCTCATTCATCGACATGCTGGAGGAAGCAAGTATCCTCTCAGTACGAGCTGCTAAGATACTCCGCAAACCAGCAGCTCCCATGCTCACGAGCAGTGATCATATCCGACGCAAGGCGGTTATCTTCCTCGTGATGAGTGACCGCATGGAGGGGCTGGGTGGCACGCTCGGCTGGCATACCATCACGCAGATCAATCAGCTCGTACAAAAAGAGCCATTCGCTAGCCTGCTAAGCCTCAGTAGTAATGTGACAAATGGTGGCAATGCGCTCGACGCTATCCGCCTACTCGACAGTTTTCGCTTTCTGCAGGACTCTCGTTATTTCTGGCATTCACTGAGTAAAATGAATAGCCCTGGGGAAAAAGATCTAATAGAGGCAATATCGAGCAATCCCCTCACCTTTGGTCGCTACTTGCGGGAAATAGACAGAGGTCATCTGCCGATCGTTCCTGGGGAGATACTTCAGAATGATGCGGAGATGCAACTCAGCTATGATAGGAAGCAGCGGAGTTTGCGGACGAATACCATCGTTTTCCGGCATAATATACAATTAATTACTTAATCCATTTTTATCATGACAAAAAAACTAGTTCACAGTCATCACACAAAGCAAAAGGCATATATGCTGGTATTGGGAGGAGGTTCTGGGCAGGATTACTCGATATCGTCTTTGTGGCTATATTCATCATAATCGCAAATATATTCGTTGGCACGATCATATCCACGCTACTCATGACATACCTAAGTGCCGACATACTGAATGTCATGCTGATCAGTCTGCTAACCCAAATCATATTCATTTTTATTTATTTCATTGTACCAGTCATAGCATTTCAAGCCACGCCTGGCATGCACATATTTAAAATAAAACTTGTAACTGAAAAAGGTCATAGAAAAGTGAATTCTATTTTAATTATAATTCGCTTTTTGCTTACTTACTTCTCAGGAGCAATACTTATGATAGGCTATGTCATGATGGTTCTGACGAAGAAAGAACAGGCTTTGCATGACCTGCTGACACGGACTGTGGTTATAAACCAGTGATTATATGCATATCACCAGCAAAGATAGCGGGCAGGTCCACGACAAAAGAGTCTTCAATATTCAAGATCGGAAAATTTCATAATTCGAGAAAGCTCGATCTAAAATCTCAGATCTGGGAGCTACTCTAAAAATCGTGCAGGTATATCTTGCACGCGCAGACTTTCGAGTGGGAGATAATCAAGCGGATCGACATGTTCGCCGTGATCGAAGACCTCGAAGTGTAGATGGGGGCCTGTCGTCATGAGTCCTGCCCCGCGTGTGCCTGGTGAGCCGCCCGAGAGCCCGATAGCCTCGCCTGCTTGCACGGTATCGCCTTCACGCACGAGCATCCTAGATATGTGCCCGTAGACTGTCTGCAGCTCACCAGCATGAGCCAGCATGATATAGCTATAGCGAAGTCCATTGTCCTTTACTTTGTAGACTATGCCTGGCGCTGCGGCGCGCACCGTCGTGCCCTGTCTCATACGAAAATCAATAGCACTGTGCGCCACGCCAAACAGTGCCTCGTATTCACGATCGTGAAAAAAAGCAGTAATACCCTGCCCAGGGTCCGCTGGCCAAATCAGCCGTGGCACATGCCCTGGAAAACTCAGTCCATTCGTCTGTGGCAGACCGCTATTCTTGAGTAAATCCTGAAACGCTGCTGCTTCATCGGGCGATATTTTACTCAATAAATTATTTACTGTGCCGAGGTCTTCACGCAATGAAGCGATATCCTTCAGGGCATCTGCCTGGTCAGCACGTGCCTGCTCGAGCAGCCGTTCATATTCGCGCTCTTGGCCCTTTGTTTCGCTGAATAATTGCTCCTTGGCCGAGCGCAGATCTGCTAATCCATGCTGCCGTGTGAGAAAATCTCGCTGCAAAGAAATCAGTTTGCCGCGCCGCACGAGCAAGTCGCCGCGCGATGATGCATAAAGATCCTGAGCCGATTGCAGCTTGGTAATGAGCTGCTGCGCCGTGCCCTGCAAGACCAATAAATAATCATGCTGCAACTCGGCATCGGCAAGGCTGCTGTCAGATAATAAAAACTTGAGCGTGGAAATCTCGCCCGTCGTCGCATCGGTATAGTGCTCCTGTTCCGCTGCTGCCAAACGAATAAACTCGAGCAAGACACGCCGCGCCTGCGTGAGCTCGACGCTGCGCTGCTCGACCAACTCGGAGAGATCGTGTAATTCTATCTCTGTGCCAGCGGTTTCGCGCTGCAAATCGGTGAGCTCTGCCTCGGCACGAGCAATATCGGCATCCATGACAGCCAGCTGATCGCTGAGTGATGTGATGCGCTGCCGCACGGGAGCGAGGTCGGCTTCGGCGGCAGCAATAGCGCCTTCACTATTTACATAAATTTGATAACTGTCATCCAACTCTTTTCGTAAGGTCACGAGACTCTCGACGGTCGCCTCCACTTTATCGAGCAGCTCGACAGATACCGCCAATGCTGGCGCCACAGAGATGAACAAGACAAACGAGATGGCAATGATGACACGATACACGGACACTATTCTCGCAGATTTTACGCATGAGCGACACTCACAAAATAAGTATTTGAAGCAAGTAGCGACACGGCGTAAACTACGCTCACACTAATCCCCTTTATTATGGGCATCCTTCCAAACAAATCTGGCCTCATTATTGGCTCGCTCATCGGCTCGGCACTCGGTCTGCTCTTTGCCCGCGAAGCTGGCAAAGACTTTCGCAGCAAGCTCAGCACGGCACGCACATCGCAAAAGAAGTTTGAAGTACTCTTTCAGGAGTATCTGCGTGTCGGCAAAGATGTCTTCAAAGAAGTCGAGAAATCCGAGCTCACCAAAGAGCTCGCAGCCAGCGGCAAAATAATCTTGAAGGAGCTACAAAAACGTGCAAAGAAAGAAGGTGGTGCAGCGGTAAAATTTGCCGAAAAGAAGGCAGCTGAAATACTCGCAGAAGTAGAAAAACAAGCAAAGAAACCAGCAAAAAAGGCTGTAAAAAATGCAAGAAAAGTAGTAAAGAAGGCGGTAAAAGTAGCCAAAAAGACAGTGAAAAAAGTCGCGCCAACAAAAAAGAAAGCAGCTGCAAAAAAGAAGCCCGCTAAAAAGACAAAAAAGTAATCGTGCATCGATTCTTTCTTCCGCCAGACTGCTTCGATGAAGACGATGTCTCTATCACCGACCCCGAGCTCATTCATCAGCTCTCGCGGGTACTGCGCTGTGGCAAAGGCGATCGGATCATCTGTCTCGATGGTCTGGGCAGTGAATGTGTCGTCGAGCTCGCATCTTTTGCAAAAGATGAAATAGCAGGGCTCACGGTCAGCCGCCAGCCGAGCACAGCCGAGCCGCCTATTTTTATTACGCTGTACCAAGCCCTGCCAAAGAAGCCAGCGCTTTTTGAAGAGGTGCTTCAGCACGGCACCGAGGTCGGCATCAGTCGATTTGTGCCGCTATTATCCGAGCGCACCGAGATGCAATCGATAAAAAATACCGAGCGTGCAGCGCGTATTTTGCGCGAAGCGGCCGAGCAGTCCGAGCGCGGTATCGTGCCCGAGCTCGTCGCGCCGATGCACCTAATCGATATTATTCAAGATTCACCCAACGGGCTAAATATTATCGCTGATAGTTATTGTAGCGAGCCGCTGCTTGCCGATCTTTTGAAAGACAAACCAAAGGAATCGCTGATAAATATCTTCGTCGGACCCGAAGGTGGCTTTTCGGAAGCTGAAATAACCGCTGCATGCGCAGCTGGCTGTCACAGTTTTTCGCTCGGTCCGCGCATTTTGCGCACCGAGACAGCGGGCGTGGCTATCGTCAGTGCGATCTTATTTCGTTAATATAAACAGCATGAAAAAGAATCCGATCATCGGTATCATCGGCGGGCGCGGCGCACTGGGCAGCGTGCTCGTGCGCGAATTTGAAAAGCTGGGCGACCGCGTGCTCGTCGCTGACCGCGCTGGCGGTGCAGGAACTATTTCGACGGCAAAATTGCTCAAAGATGCCGATGTCGTGATCGTCTCCGTGCCGCTGCTCATGACAGGCAAAGTATTAAAACAGATCGTGCCAAAGCTGCGAAAGAATCAGCTGCTGGTAGATGTGACCAGCGTGAAGGAAATGCCGGTCAAAATTATGCTGCAGTCGAAAGCGGAAGTCATCGGGCTGCATCCGATGTTTGGCCCCGTGCCATCCGTCGCTGGGCTGAATTGCTATGCCTGCCCCGCTCGCCCCGGCAAGCTGTGGCCATGGCTGCAAGCTGAGATGAAGAAGATGCAGCTGCATCTCATTCGCACCACGCCGCGCAAGCACGACAAGCTGATGGCGACACACCAAAGTCTGCAGCATTTGCTCATGCTCGCGCTCGGCACCTTCCTTGATCGACGCAATATTGACATCGCCCAGCTGCACGCGACGACCACCCCCAGCATGCAGCTCGCACTGCTGCTCACCGGCCGCCTGCTGCATGCCGACCCCGATCTGTATAAAGGCATTGAATTCCTCAATCCGCACAGCGTCAGCGTGGTGAGAGACCTTCGGCAGGTCGTCGATGAGCTCGCCGAGATCGTCGAAACCCGCGATAGCAATGGCTTTGATCGCTTTATCGGGCATGCCAGCGCACACTTTGGTGACTTTGCCAGCTTTGCCCACGCCGAGACAAACCGCATGTTTGGGCATGCTGCCAATGCACTGCAGCCAATTGTGCAGTTTCCCGCAGGAAAGACAGCGAATGCACTTGCTATTCTCGGACCCGCCACCCAGACCGAGCTCGCCGCGAGCACGATCGTGCAGCAGCTCGGCATGTCAGTCGCGCCCTGCTACGCGACGACTATTGCCGATATTTTTGACCTTGTTGCCACAGGCAAAGCCAAATATGGCATCATTCCGCTCGAAAATTATCAGATCGGTCCCGTCCGCGAGACCGTCAAATCACTCTTTGCCGCGAGCGGAGCTATTCAGATAATGAGTGAAATCAGCCGCCCCATCGCCCACGCGCTACTCGGTCAGCATAAGCTGCCCGCACGAAAGATCAGTCGCATCTTTGCCCATCCCCAAGCCCACGCGCAGTGCCGCCATTTCCTTGAAAAGGATTATCCCGCCGCCGAAATCGTCGAGACCGCACACACCGGCGAGTCGGTCGCCCGCGCCGCCGCAGATGAAACCGCGCTCGCCATCGGGCCCGCCGAAGCAGCCGCGAATTACGAGCTCATTATTTTGAAAAAAAATATTGAAGATGATCCAAAGAATCAGACACGATTTATAATAATCGGCAAAAAAAATACCATTTGGAAATATGCACACTCGCGTGCGCACAAAACCGCACTCGGCTTTCATTTTAAGAAAGACCAATCGGGCAGCCTCGCCCGCGCGCTCACTATCTTTGCCTCGCACGGCGTCAATCTCAGCCGCATCGAAAGTATTCCGACCGAAAGGAAACTCGGCGATTACTTCTTCTTTATCGAAGCCACTGGCAAGAGCGCCGATCTCCATTTCAAAAAAGCACTCGCCGAGCTCGGATCGATCGCCCATGTTGCCCTATTTGGCAGCTACACAGTGGCATAATTAAAACATAAAAATAAATCATCGCAAGTATTCTCGATTGAGAAAAGACCTGTTTTTTGGTAAAATGGTCTGATAAAAAAACAAAAACATGCACACAAAAAACCGTGTTCAGCGCCTTCTCGCCAGCCTGCTCGCGCTCACCGTATTTGTCGGCAGTACCGCGACCAGCTTTGCCAGCACCAGTTTCGAGCCCTATCAAGAGACATTTATTATCTCAGCATATTATTCACCGCTGCCCGATCAGGCAGTCTATTTTCGTGGCAGCTATGACGCCGACCGAAGGCTAAATGGCAACGGCACAAACGGCGCCGATGGCACACAGGTCTACCCTGGCATGCTCGCCGCCCCAAAGTCATATTTATTTGGCACAAAACTAAAAATCCCCGGACTCGGCGTCGGCACCATTCATGACCGCGGTGGCGCGATCGTCGAGGCTGGCGTGCGCACAAATGAGCACGATCGCATCGATGTTTGGATGGGCGCCGGGGAAGAAGGGCTCGCCCGCGCGCTCAACTGGGGCATGCGCACCGTGACTGCCACGGTCTATCCGCCGCATCACGAGCTCGCCGATTCATTTACCCTGCCGACCAATCTCGCCAGTCTCAATCATCTCAAAAAGCTTCCTTTCCCAAAAAATATCGGCACAGGCGACAGCGGTGATCTCGTGAAGTCATTGCAGGCAGAGCTGAAGACACTCGGTTATTACCGCGGTGCCGAGCACGGCGACTTTGATGCAGCCACCGAAGCCGCAGTTTTGAAATACCAATTCGCCCGCCGCATCGTGAGCGAAGACACCGACCCCGGCGCTGGTTACGTCGGCCCTGCCACCCGCACCGCACTGAATAAAGATATAAATAATCGCGGCGGAAAAAAGATCAGCCCGACCAGCCTGCTCGCGACCAGTATCTTGCAAAGCGGCGGCGCATCCCCTGCCCTCGGCAGCAACCGATTCCCGGTCACGCTGAGCAAAGGTGACAGCGGCGACCGCGTCCGCGACATGCAAATCGCGCTGGCAAAGCTGGGTATGTACGAATGCGATATCAACGGCATTTATGACGAACGCGCCGAAGTCTGCGTGTTGAAATTCCAAGAAGAGAATGAGATCGTGCAAGCAGGTCAGCTCGGTGCTGGAACTTTCGGTCCACAAACCAGCCAAAAGCTCGCGTCTGTACTGACCACCGCCGAGAATAAACAAAACGAACGCATTGCCAGCAGTCTGCCAGCAGGCACAGCCACACCGGGCGACACGAATGAAACCGTCACCCGCATGCAAACTGGTCTTGCAAAGATGGGTCATTACGCCGGCGAGATAAATGGCAATTATGATACCGCCACCCGCAGCGCACTCACCCAGTTCCAAGTTGCCACGGGCATCATCGAGACCGAGACCAGCTACGGCGCAGGCCACTTTGGACCAAAGACAAAGACACTATTTATCTCAAAATACCGCGAGAACCTGCTCGCTACGATCAAACTGCCGAGCAACCCCAGCTGGGATCGCAAAGTACAGGTCGCCTATCAGCCGATCTTTAGCCAGACCCTCAGCCTCGGTGACAGCAGCGACACCGTTCGCGAGCTGCAAGAGACACTGAAAAAGCTCGGACACTTCGATGCCGAGCCGACAGGCACCTTTGGCGATAAAACGCGCGCTGCGCTGGTGAAGTTTCAGCTGGAGAATAATATCGTGGCGGATGCGGCGAGCTACGGCGCAGGCATCTTGGGCCCCCGGACGCGGGCTGCGCTGAATGCGACGGTGGCACGCGAAAAAGTCGCGCTGATGAAATTTGAGACAGCTTAATCTTTTTCTTGTCATCCCAAATTGAACTGTCATCCCGAACTTGTTTCGGGATCTCGGATACTCGGTATATTCACCTGCCTGAGATGCTGAAATAAATTCAGCATGACAATTCTTCGTCATTCCCGAGCTCCCTTTTGTCATCCCGAACTTGTTTCGGGATCTCAGAAATATATAAATCTCACCAAGTTGAGATGCTGAAATAAATTCAGCATGACAATTTAGGCGTCATTCCCCCCTCTTTTTAAGAATTACCCAAAAGCAGACCTATGCCAACCATCAAAAGCATAAGTGGTACAAACATCAACAACCAAACCAATATCGAAGTGCCAAATGCCCGCCAGGCTGAAAAGCCAAGTATTTCACCAAGAAATTTAAAGAAAGCAACCATTGCATAAATGCCAATTATGAGTGCCAGAATTGGCACCATCAACATAAGCAGTGGAAAATCAATTAGTAAAAGTAAATTTTGCTGCAATGCTGTTAATGGCAACAGCCAAAATCCTAATATCATGCCCCATCCAGTCGCATTGCGCATTTGCAAAGTAGATACAGAACCGCCAAGCCAACCAGCTGAAACTTTCATAAGCCATGACATCAGAAACCACATAAGAAATGTCAAAGGAATAGTTGCCAGCATTCCCGAAATAACCAAAGGATCTAACCCTAATCCGCTCGCAATGGAATATTCAAATGCTATAAGTGTCATTACTGCGCCCAAGACAGCATACGAAAGCACAATCGCCCAAGGCTTCATGCCTGCCAGTTTTGGATTTTCTACAAGAGCTCGGGCGGTTGCGCGTGGCTGTCGCCAGATAGAAAACCAAGGATTGAGTTGTGTGGTCTGTTCAGACATAGAATAGAAGATTAAAAATAAGAAGCTATAGTAATGTATTAATTAAGTTTTGTCAAGGCTTAACCTAAAAACTTTTTCATCACTACTTTCTGTCCCTTCAGCGTGATACGCGTGCTCGCGCGGCTCTTGGTGATCGCAGGCGCGACGGTGTTTGCCAGCTTTTGGCGCTCTTTGTGCAGCTTCTCTAACTCTGCTTCTTTTTTCGCGATCTTCTTCTCGAGGGTTTCGAACTTTTTCACATTACTTGCGAACCATTTCGCAGGTTTGATGTTCTTGTACCCTTTCAAAACCTTCGGATACGCGCGATAGCCTTTGAGAAACGCAATCAATTGTGCGCTCACGCGCGTGATATTTTGTTTTGCAGGCATGATATGAAAAGGATGAAGGAGTAAATACCGTAAAATTATATCTTTTCGTCTTCTTTTGCAATTATCATTACGAATGATGAAATCATCATGACGAGCCATAAAACTATGGTTACACGTTTTGCAGCTACCATCACAGATGATGAGATCGCACATATAGGCTATGAGCCTACCGATACGAGCTATGAGCTCATCCATACGAGCTTTGTCGCACCTCATCATGCCAACTACATCTACTCCGTCATTGCGAGCAGCACCGCATGTTGTCATCCTGAGCGTAGCGAAGGATCTCAGAAACATGAGTTTGCCAAGTAATCGGGAGATGCATAGGACTGCGATACGCAGATCACATTATTATTTAGCGAAATAATAAAGCCTGAACCACTGTCACGGCGATATACGCGAGGAGCACAGCGACCAACCCAAATACGCTCTCGCGCAAGCGCTCTTTGCCCTTTTTGTTATCTTCCTCTTCGCCGAGCATCATGTCATACCCTGCCCATATCACACCGATCAGCGCGATGAGCCCAGCAAAGCCGACAAGTAAATCAATGATCGAAGCGAGAAAAATATCAAAACTCGGGAAAAATGTCTGCCCATCTGTATGCAATATCTCACTCAAATGAACCTGCGCTGTGAGCTGGTCTGGGACCAGCGTGACATACCAAAGAGCAAATGCCATCAATATACCTATCGCGGTATACGAGTAATACCGCAAACCAGCACGCCAAGACAGACGTTTGAAAACTTGGCGCATAGTGCATTTTTTCAGTTTCAAGATGCATTATAATAAGTAATATACTGAATAAGTATAGCAAAATACTTGTGTCCTATGCAAACACACCTAAGAGGCTAGGTGCGAATACTCCGCACATGCACCCCTTCGCCCAGCTCCGCGAGTACCCAGCCGATCACCAGCCAGAGCATTGCTTGCCCAGCGTAGCTCGTCGCGAGGTAATGATCAAACTGTGCCAGTACGAGCGCAGACGCCAGCACAGCCAGTGCCGCGTAACGCTGTTCGCAGTATGCCCAGTAGATGAATGCAATAAACACGATCAGCCACACCGCAGCCACAAGCAGTGACCCCTCGGCCACTTGCAGCGCAAAGAAGTGATGCACCGGCTGCAGCTGATAATCCGCGAGTTCGGGGTGCGACGCAGCGAGTGCGTTTGTGTACTGCCCCTGCCCAGCGCCCAGCGGATATTGCTGCACTATTTGTAAAGATTGTTCGAGCTGCGCAAGTCGCCCCTGCTCAGCAAGCAGCGAGGAAATCGCAAGATCGCCCGTGCCAATGCGCGCGACGAAGATGCCCGCAAAGAATCCAGCAAAGAGTGCGAAAATGATTCCCGCTGCGAGCACGGATACGATGCGCCGACGAAATTCAAAAAAGAGTAGCACAGCCAAGCCGACAGCGAGCGCTAGCCATGCCGCACGTGAAAAGGTAAAGAAGAGCCCCGCCAGCATGACCGCTGCGACAACATAATCCTCTGCCCGCTTCGCTGGCTGCCCCGCCAGCAGCAGCAGGCCCAGCGCCAACAGCCCGCCGAGAATATTCGCATGCGCCAGCGTGCCCATGCCGCGCACCCAGCTGCCAGCATCGGTAACTATTTTGGCGATATTCAGCGTGTCTGCGGTGAGGCTACTCTCCCCCAGCGCCTGCAAACCGAGATCATGCCCGCCAGCGAACTGTGCGATGGCCAGCACCGCCTGCAAAAATAAAGCGAATGCGAGCACGCGCAGCAGCAGCCAGCGATCCAGCAGACCGATCGCAAGCAGCCCCGCGACCCCCGCGAAGAGCAGCATGCGCCACAGCCCGAGTAGGCTGAGTACAGGATCGGGTGAAAAGGGAATCATAATCGCCGATGCACCGAGCAGCAGCATGACTGGCCAAGCATGTTTTTTTAATGGAGCAAGATGAATGACGGGCAAGCGCTGCGCAGCGAAATAAGCAATGCCGAGCAGGAGAAACCCAAACAAAAATAGTAGCTCGGAAATATGCACGGCGAAGGCGGCGAAGACATTGAAAAATCCGAGCTGCCACGCGCTGCCCGCCCAGATGACCGAGCTGATCCGCAGTGGCAGAGCGAAAACACCCGCCAGAAACGCAAGCTGCGCCAGCTGGAAGAGCGTGATCTTTTTGAAAAATGATTTCACAAACAAGGATTAGCCGCCGAGCACGCAGGACCCTTTATTCTGCTCGAGGCATTTCAGATAGCGATCGAGCGTCGCAATACCCGCACGCGGCTGCACTGTGCCATCTGCCACGCGGGTCATGACCTCTGCCACCGCTGCGTGAAATTTGTCGGGATCAGCCATTTTTAAAGTCTCGGCATAAACCGCCTGCCGCGCAAAAGTGGCGACTGGCCCATCCTGCTGTTGCTGCCCAACTAATACATCCCGGCGACTAGCCGGGCGACCAGTTGCTTCGGCATATTTCGAGACAGCTTCACGACCAGTCAAATACAAAATAGCTTGCCAAGCCTGTGTCGGGTATTTAGATGACTGAGCGACCGACAGCGCAAAGTAATCAGCCAACGCGACTTTTGGGTCACCGCTCGCGGGATCGCTCAGCTGCGGAATGGGTGCTGCTGCAACATCGGACAAGTCGACCAGCCCGGTGATATTCTTTCGCTGATACTGATGCACCGACTTTGCAATGAGATCGTAATAATATGAATAGCCCGCGATACTTGCGACCTTGCCGCGAACGAAGGCATCGATCTCCATCTCGGGTGCGCCCTGCCCCATCTCGGCATTCCAGCTGTATTCAGGCAGCTCGGCATCGCGCGTGAATCGGCTGAGGAAGTCCAGCGCCGATGTGCCCGCGTTGCCCGTGCGCACGCGACCGCTGCTGGCGACTTGCGGATACGCAGCGTCACTCGTCGCTTGGCTGCCGCCGTATTGAAGGAAAAGTGTATAAAAGAGCTCCTTCCCGCGCGAGATATTATCCGCGCGCCCCGCGGCGATGCCGGTCAGTCGAAAGCCTTCGTCGTCATCTGCATCAGGCACCGACAGGCCAGCTGCATCACGTTTAGCACCTGCCCAGGTTGGCTCGGGTCGGGCAAAGGGCTTTTCGAGCACGCGTTTGAAAATATCGGCGTTGTACCACAGCGCAAGCGAATCGACATACTGCGGCAGACCAAAGATCTGATCGACAGACTCGAATCGGCGGGCATTTGTCTTATTTTCCGATGGGCGAATGAAATCCACCGCGACCGTATCGACAAATTGCTTGCGCACTTTCTCGGGCGTGAATCCCAGCTGCTCCTCGGGCAGTGGCGTCGCCAGCGCGCGATACTTTGGCAGCCAGGTATTGTGCATGGCAAAGATATCGGGACCCTGCCCGCTGGCCAACTCTCTCAAGAGTGTCTCGCGGTACTCCGCCATATCGGTGAAGCTACGGTAATTGACCTTGATCCCGTATTTGTTACGCAGATCAGTCAGAATCGGCTGCATATCATCGGATGTGTCAAAGACGCTCCACATTTCAAGCTCAGCTTGCGTGGCGACCGTGCCATTCCCCGTGCGATGAAAAGCATTAGAACCGACGACGACCAGCGCGTACACGAGCACGATGCCGAGCAATACGCCAACGATCTTGAGTAACTTTGTATTCATTTAAGAGCAGTTTACGGCATCTATCCGCGCTGCGAAAGCAGGTGCTACTTCGCCTCGCTGATACCAGCCAAAAATGCCCGCTTTGCCTGCGCCCAAAACGTCCAAAAGAAGACACGCGAAAGTAGCCATTGCGCGCCGTATTTCCAGCCGCGCGGGATGATAGCGATCTCGGGGTGCTTCGATTGAAAAAGAGCCGCGTTGCGCCCCGCGCTCCGCTGCCGCTCGGCAAGACCCTCGGCAGAGATGGCATGCAAATGCTCGACCAGCGCATCGGGATAGTACAGCAACTTCATGCCCTTCTTTTCCAGGCGCAGCCCCAGCTCAGTATCTTCGAATCCCCAGCCCGTAAAATCGGGGTCAAATCGCTCCGTGCCGAGCAGCTCTTTTTTTAAGGAAATATTTGCCGTGTAAAAGCGCCAAAAGTCCGTCGTCTGCTCCGGCTGCAAATCGTGAAATTTGAACTGCGTACCCGAAGTATCCAGCCAGCGCATAAACCGCGTGATCGCAAGCTCGGGATGCCAGCGCACCAGCCCCAGCGCAGCAGCCTCGGTCTCGGGATGATGAATATGAAAACGAAGATGTGCCTCCAGCAGCCCCGGTCGCGGCAGCATGTCATCGCCGAGAATAAGCAATATCTTCCCTGTCGCCAGATCAAATCCGCGATTGCGTGCGGCACCCTGCCCGGCGTTCGCCTGCGATTCCCATTTTAAATTAAAAATGCCCTTTTCTTGAAATTCAACCAAAACGCGCGGGGTTTCATCGGTCGAGCCATCGTCGATCACGATCACCTCCCATTCGCTGGCTGCCAGTGTCTGCACGGCGAGCAGATTCAGCATGCGACGCAGCACGGCGGCACGATTGAAAGTCGGGATGATAACAGATAGCTGCGGCATCCCAGACAGTATGCATGATGAAATGAGAATAATGAAGTAAACTGCGCATGCTTATTTATATCTTTTTCAAAATACCCATGCCAAAAGCTGCCAAGAAAACTGCCACACCAACCCTGAAGAAAGGACTCGCTCAAATGCTGAAAGGCGGCGTGATAATGGATGTCGTGAATGCCAAAGAGGCGCGCATCGCCGAGAAAGCTGGCGCGGTCAGCGTGATGGCGCTCGAGCGCGTGCCGAGCGATATTCGAAAGGATGGCGGTGTCGCCCGCATGAGCGACCCACAGATGATCCGTGAAATTCAAAAGGCAGTCAGCATCCCCGTGATGGCAAAGGTCCGCATCGGACATTTTGTCGAAGCACAAATCTTAGAAGCCTTGGAGGTCGATTATATCGATGAGAGCGAGGTGCTCACCCCCGCCGATGACTGGCGACACGTCACCAAAAGTGATTTTAAGATTCCTTTTGTCTGCGGCGCGACCAATCTCGGCGAGGCAATGCGCCGTGTCGATGAAGGTGCCTGCATGATCCGCACCAAAGGCGAGGCTGGCACAGGCAATGTCGTCGAGGCTGTTCGCCACATTCGCACGATAAATCAGGAAATAGCTGCACTGAAAAAGATGAATGAAGCCCAGCTAAAGAAATATGCAAAAGAGCAGCGCAGCCCGCTCGCACTCGTGAAACAAATTCGAAAGAGCGGTCGCCTGCCAGTGGTCAATTTTGCGGCTGGCGGGGTGGCAACGCCCGCCGATGCAGCACTGCTCATGCAGCTCGGCTGCGACGGCGTCTTTGTCGGATCGGGCATATTCAAGAGTAAAAACCCTGCCAAGATGGCACGCGCGATCGTGGAAGCAACGATGAATTATAACAAACCAAATATTCTTGCCAAGGTCAGCACGGGGCTCGGCGGCGCCATGCCAGGGCTCGAGATCAGTACGCTGGAAGTAAAGCTCGCCAAGCGTGGCTGGTAAAAGCAAAAAGGTCGGCATCTTTGCTATTCATGGGTCGGTCGCCGAACACGCGGCCATTTTGGAGAAATTAAAAATAGAGCCAGTCAAAGTGCGTGCGGCAGATGATCTGAAGGACCTCGACGGACTCATCCTGCCTGGCGGCGAGAGCACCGCGCTATCCGACCTCGGGCATGCTTATCGGCTGGAGCAGGAAATTAAAAAATTCGCGAAATCGGGCATGCCGCTCTTTGGTACCTGCGCCGGCATGATCCTACTCGTGCGCTGGGGCCTGCTCGACGCAACCATCGAGCGCAATGCCTATGGCCGCCAGCTGCATTCTTTTGAGGCTGATTTGAAGATTCCCCAGCTCGGCAAAGCGAGTTTCCTGGGCATCTTTATCCGCGCACCGCGCATCGCGAAACTCGGGCGACACGCCGAGGAAATAGCTAATTTTGAAGGAGCGCCCGTGCTCGTGCAGCAGGGAAATATCTGGGCAAGCAGCTTTCACCCCGAGCTGACCGATGACACCCGCATTCATAATATGATCTTTACATGACCGAGCTAACTGCCATCCCTGAGATCGGTCCCCGCCTCGCTGCCATGCTGCGCGAGCTGGGCTACCAACATGCCGAAGACCTAAAAAATGAAAACGCCGAGAAAATGTATGCACGACTTATCGCACAGCGCGGTGAGCACATCGATCGCTGTGTTTTGTATATTTTTCGCTTTGCGGTCGCCCATACCGCATGCCCAGAAAAAACCGCTGGCAAACGCTGGTGGCATTTCAAAAAGTAAAACTTTGTTAAACTACTGCCATGCCTACCCCTGCCTCCCTCGCCAAACTCGCGAATAGACTGCGTCTCGATGCCTTGCAAATGATTCACGATGCCAGCTCGGGGCACACGGGCGGCTCGATGTCCTGCATCGATATTATTACCGCACTTTACTGCGGCGGCTTTTTGCAGCACAATCCGAAGAAGCTTGCTGATCCAGCTCGCGATTTCTTTTTCCTCAGCAAGGCGCATGCCAGCCCAGCTATTTATGCGGTCCTCGCCGAGCGCGGCTTTTTTCCAAAGAAGCATTTCAAATCGTTTCGCCAAGTAAATAGCCTGCTTCAGGGCCATCCCAATCAGCACGTGCCAGGGGTCGAGGTCGCTGGCGGCAGCCTCGGACAGGGGCTCAGCATCGCTGCGGGCACCGCGATGGGACTGCAAGCCGCAGGGAAGAAAAATCGTGTCTTTTGCTTGCTGGGCGATGGCGAGCTGCAAGAAGGTCAAGTCTGGGAAGCAGCCATGACAGCCGCTCATTATCAGCTCGGTAATCTCACTGCATTTGTCGATAATAATACTCTGCAGATCGATGGCAACAATAACGAAGTCATGACGGTCACGCCGATCGCCGCAAAATTTAAATCATTTGGCTGGGAGGTCATGACGATCGACGGGCACAACATGACCCAGATCGTCGATGCGCTGAAGAAGGCAAAGAAAGCGCGCACCGCACCGCTGCTCATCCTCGCGAAGACGGTGAAAGGCAAAGGCGCCCCGATGGCAGAAGGAAACTATGCCTACCACGGCGCACCGCTAAACGCAGACGAAATGAAGATCACAAAAGAGCATCTCGCCACAAAATGCTAGCCCGACTCGTCGCATGCGCGTGTCTGCTGCTCGTCGGCTGCACGACTGCCGCAGACCCCAGCCAATTCACCCAGCTCCAGTTTTCTGGCAATGAATTTCAAATCGAGACCATGAATACCCCCGCCGAGCGCGCGACTGGACTGATGAATCGAACCGAGCTCGCAGCCGATCACGGCATGCTTTTTATATTTGAATCCTCACAGCCCGTCGCCTTTTGGATGAAAAACACACTCATTCCGCTCGATATTTTATATTTCAATGCCGAGAAAGAGCTCATCGAAATATACGCCGATACCCCGCCCTGCACAGCCGATCCCTGCCCCAGCTATCCCAGCCAGCACGCGGTGAAATATGTGCTGGAGCTGTCCGCCGGCACAGCGACAAAGATCGGTGCTAAACTTCGTGAGAAATTCGAACTAAGCAACTAATGAAGACCTGCCCCGCCTGCAACGAAAAGATAAAAGATGACGCGCTGCGCTGCAAGCACTGCGGCACCGACCTGCCCGTGCGACGCTGCCCCTGGTGCGCCGAGATCATCGACGAGCACGCAAAGAAATGCAAACACTGCAAAAGCTATGTCGATAAGATCCGATGCGGCGATTGCGGCAAACATGTCGAAGTAGCCGAGATGCACTGCAGCACCTGCGTGCACGAGCATATCGAGCACGGACTAGTCGATCGCTGGGCAAATGAGCGATTCAAAATGAAAGTGAAAAACTGGATTCTGATCGGCGTGACCATCTTTGCGCTCATCTTTGGTATCGTAAAAAGTATCTAGCTAAAAATAACTGGCATCAAAAAAGCCCCGCGAACGGGGCTTTTTCTTTATTAAGTAAGACTTAATTAGCCATTGCGCTGCTTGTCGAAACAATCACGGCAATAGACTGGCTTGTCTCCACTCGGAACGAATGGGACAGTGGTCTGAGTGCCACAACCTGCACAAGTCACTTCCGTGTCTTGGCGCTGTGTCTGGCGCTCGTCGCGCTTCTTTTGACGGCAATCACCGCAGCGCTTTGGGGCGCTGAGATCCTTGCTCGCGTAGAACTCCTGCTCACCGGCAGTAAACGTGAACTCACAGCTACAGTCGCCGCAAGTGAGGGTTTGGTCCTCGTACATAAAATGGGGGGGTTAATAACCTTTCTGATAACGTGGACTGGAAAGATATATATCCCCCGTGCACCCGTTTCTGAAAGTACATATATATTACGCGAAGTATGCAGCTAAATGCAAATAAAAAATTCTGCTAAACTCCTGCCAATGACTATCGCAAAAGCCACCCGCGCAGGATTTGGAGACGGACTGCTGGATATCGCTCCAAAATTTAAAAAAGTCGTGACCATCGACGCGGATCTGCGCCACAGCGTGCAGACCATGGGCTTTGCGAAAAAATACCCAAAACGCGCGTTTCAGGTCGGTATCGCCGAACAAAATATGGTCGGCGTCGCCGTCGGACTCGCGACAGCTGGCTATATTCCCTTTGCAGCGACCTTTGCCGTATTTGCCACAGGGCTCTGCTACAACCAAATCCGCCAATCGGTCTGTTATTCCGAGAAAAATGTGAAGATCGTCGGCACCCATGCGGGCATCCTGACCGGCGAAGACGGCGCGACGCACCAGGCGCTGGAAGACATCGCGCTCATGCGGGCGCTACCAAATATGCGGGTCTACTGCCCTGCTGATTATAATGAAGCTCGCGCGATGGTGCCGCTGATCGCCGCGGAAGATGCGCCCTGCTACCTGCGCCTCGGCAGGCAAAAAGTCACGGGCATTTACGATGAAAAATACAAGCCGAAACTCGGCAAGATGGATATCCTGAAAAAGGGTGCGAAACATGCCATCTTTGCCACGGGCACCGAGGTCAGCTTTGCGCTGGCAGCTGCGGAGATAGTGAAGCAAAAGACAGGCAAGCAGCTGACGGTGGTGAATGTCAGCACGCTGAAGCCATTTGATACGAAAACAACGCTGGCTGTGACGAAGGGCTGCAAGCGCGTCTTCACAGCAGAAGATCATTCAATTATCGGTGGTCTGGGCAGCTGCGTGGCGGAGACGCTGGCAGAGGCTGGACTCGGCGTGCCGCTGACGCGACTGGGCATGCAGGATCACTTTGGGGAGTCGGGTGCCAGCGATGACTTGCTAAAGAAATATCAGCTGGATGCCGCTGGGCTGGCAAGGCAGATTATTAAAGTAATTAGTTGACAAGATATTTTTATCTAGTTAAGATGAGCTCTTAACTACCAAATTAATGAATAGAAAATTCGACATCCCACTTTTGGTCAACATGGGAGCAGGAAATATAAATAGTGGTCTTATTGTTCCACAGAAACAGGCAATCGTGCCTGCATCTTCTCTTCAGGAATTATCAGAAGACCAATTAATGTCGGCACTCGCAGAAGGGCTAGGTATCCAGCCAGCAGATTTTGAGTTATTTCGTGCGAACATTGGCTTGGCAATAAAAGATGTTAATAACGCAAATCAGTGCCAGTCTGATGAAGAACTGACAGCTTTTATGGAGCTATTGCGAGAGCGCGCTACTGGCAAGAAATCTAATTAAAAAAAATAGTAATCCTGCTAAACTAGGTGGGATTTTTTAAATGATTTTATGAAAAAAACTACTCTCCCTTCCGGCCTGCGGGTCGTGACCAAAGAACTCCCTGGTACCGATAGCCTGACCTGCCTCGTGCTGGTCGGTGCGGGTAGCCGCTATGAAACGAAAGAAGAGAATGGCATTGCTCACTTCCTCGAGCACATGTTCTTCAAGGGTGGCAAAGAATACCCAAAGCCAAAGGACGTCGCGGAGGCGATCGATGCTGTCGGGGGCGACTTCAATGCTTTCACCGGCAAAGAATACGCGGGTTATTATGTAAAGGTTGCCGCAGCCAAGGCAGAAACCGCCTACCGCGTGCTCTCTGACATGATGCTGCATGCGACCTTCCCAGCAGAAGAGATCGAGAAGGAGCGCGGCGTGATACTGGAGGAATACAACATGTATCAAGACATGCCGATGTATCAGGTCGGGTGGAATTTTGAAGAGCTGCTCTACGGCGACCAGCCGATGGGCTGGGACCAGCTCGGACCACCTGCAAATATTAAGAAGTTTCAGCGGGAAGACTTCGTGAGCTTCAAAGAGAAGCTCTATCAACCCGAGAATATTGTTATTTCAGTCGCGGGAAACTGCGAGCATGATGCTGTCGTCGCCGAGATTGAGAAATACTTTGCCTTCGAAACAGCTGACAAGGAAGCTGCGAGCTGGCTGCCGCTGGCCGACTGGAACACCGCCAGCCGCCTGACTATTCAACACAAGAAAACTGAGCAAGGTCACCTGATCCTCGGCGTACCAGGCGTAAGCCATGAGGACGAGCGATACAGCGTGCAGCGCGTGCTCTCGACCATCCTCGGCGGCAATATGTCGAGCCGCATGTTCCTGACTGTTCGCGAAGAAAAAGGACTCTGCTACACCGTGCGCACCAGCACCGACGATTATCTCGACTCAGGTATCCTCTCGACCTACGCCGGCGTGACGCTGGACAAGCTGCCATTGGCAGTCTCAGCAATTCGTGAAGAATACGAAAAGATGAGCGCCGACGGCGTGACCGCAGCCGAGCTGCAGAAAGCAAAGGATTACCTAAAGGGTAAGACGACGCTGCGCCTGGAAGACAGCGAAAGCTATGCCAACCTGCTCGCGAGCCAGCATCTGCTCTATACCAAGCAGCAGTCGCCCGATGAGATCTTCGCCGAGATCGATGCGGTGACAGCTGAACAAATCAAGACTTTGGCAAAAGAGATCTTCCAGCCGAGCGAGCTGCGCCTCGCCGTGATTGGGCCATTTGCAGAGAAGAAAGACGAGCTAGAAAAGCTACTCCAGTAATGCGCATACAGAAAGATATTGTGCGATGCACGCACGCAGTATGGCGACAGGCAAAATAGTCTTGTGACAAGAAAAAAAATATAGTTCCATAATGCGCGCCAGGATGCCGAGCTCATGCAAAGATACAGGCGATCAGTGATTGATATTGCGCGCCAAGGCAATGTTACATGCGCAACATTATGAAACGAAACATTATTTCTCGTGCCATGTGTGTCGGTACTTGAGTCAAGAAAAAAACATGGATGCAGGAGCTGAGCCACGTCCTTGGGAACATATGCAAAAAATATACGCATACGAGCAAACTTTACATGATGTGCCATCGCTATGATTTCCATTCAGGTGGTTTACCGCTAAACTGCGTGCACCTATTTTTAACTCTCACATTATGGAAACTACTCTCGTACTCCTCAAGCCTGACTGTATCATGCGTGATCTGACGGGCACGATCATCGATCGCTTTGCCCAGCGTGGTCTGCGTATCGTCGGCATGAAGATGATGGCGCTTTCAGATGAAATACTCACGGAGCATTACGCTCACATCGCTGACAAACCTTTCTTCCCTGGTGTCATGGCCAGTATGCAAAAGACCCCCGTCATCGCGATAGCGCTCGCTGGCAAAGATGCGGCGGCGGTTGCTCGTGGTATGGCAGGCACGACCAATGCGCGCGAAGCGACGCCGGGCACGATCCGTGGTGATTATGCCGTCTCTATTCAGAATAATATCGTGCACATATCGGAAGACAGCGCAGCCGCAGCGACCGAGGTCGCGCGCTTCTTTGCTGCTGACGAGCTACATGCCCCTATCGGTCTCGACACGGTCTACAGCCCAGACGAGCTAAACTAAGTACGATTAAATCTCAAAAATGGTCCTGCTCGCGCGGGGCTTTTTTGTGTGCTATTTCCAGATGTCCACATTATCATCCTGAGTGAGTCTGTGAGACGAAATGAAGAATGCCAGAAAGATGAGCTTACCCCGCATCCGAGATTCTTCACGGCGCTCAAAATGACAGGATAAGCTTGAGTTTTGCCGTGTTTTCTGCTAAAATGAGGAGAAATAAACCCAAATACAAACCAAACAATGGTAGACACAACTGCCATCTCGACACACAATCCTCTGCCATCATCTCTCGGCAATGATATGAGTGCTCATTTGGCAAATATTAATCAGGATTTTGCCGAAGAAGCAGTAAAAAAGCGCGCAAAAGAGCTCGGCATGCCCTATATAAATATTACACAGACAGTCATAAATAGTGATCTCACGCGTCACCTGGACCTTGCTCGCGCAAAAAAGATATGCGCGCTGCCGTGCCAGCGTATCAGCGGTCGCCTGCGTATCGCCGTCGCAGACCCCGAAAATACTGAGATGAGAGAGTACATAGCAGAGCTGCGAGCAGAGCACGCTGATCTCCAGCTCGTGCTGGCAAGTGCGTCGGGTATTTTTGCGAAGCTGGGTGAGCTACAAAAAACTGAGACGGTAGCACGTGAAAGCTATCAAAACACGCATGCCGAGAAAGATCTCGCAAATTACACAGATGAAATTGGCAAACTACAAAGCCTAAAGGAAGAGGCGCGCAGCCTCGCTGCAGCTGAAAGCCTGAATCGTGTGCTCATCGGCGCACTGCGCACGGGTGCCAGCGATGTGCACTTTCAGATGGAAGAGCAGGACATGCTGCTGCGCTTTCGTGTGGATGGCATGCTGCAAGAAATACTCCGCCTCGATAGGCACACGGGCGAGCAAATAATAGATCATGTGAAATATGAATCGAAGCTGCGCTTGAATATCAAGAATATGCCGCAAGACGGTCGCTTTAGCTTTCAGGCGAGCGGGCGCGAGATAGACGTGCGCGTCAGCAGTCTGCCGACTGCCTACGGCGAGAGCATCGTGTGTCGACTACTCGATAGCCAGCGCGACGTGCTCGGCTTTGAGCAGCTCGGCTTTGAAGATCATATCATGCCGCAAATCGTGCATGCGCTCAGCCAGCGAAGCGGCCTCGTGCTGGTGACTGGTCCGACAGGCAGTGGCAAGACGACGACCCTGTATGCCATGCTGGAGCGACTCAATCGCCCCGACATGAAGATCACCACGCTCGAAGACCCGATCGAGTATCATCTGCCACAGATTGCACAGAGCCAGATAAATGAAGAAGCGGGCTACGGCTTTGCTAGCGGTCTGCGTGCCCTGCTCCGCCAGGACCCCGATGCGATCATGGTCGGTGAAATACGCGATCACGAAACCGCCGAGACAGCTGCGCAAGCTGCGATGACGGGTCATATTGTGCTATCGACATTGCATACAAATAGCGCCATCGAGACCATCCCCCGCCTCATAAATATCGGTCTGCCAGCCTACATGCTATCTGCCAGTCTCGGGCTGGTACTCGCCCAGCGGCTCGTGCGCCGCGTGCACGCCGACTGTGCCAAGACGGTCACCCCGAGCGACAAAGAGCGCCAGCTACTCAGCAGACACATCGGTGAAATACAGAACATAAATCCAAATGTCACGATCGACATGCCAAAACAAATCCTGCAAGCAGGCGGCTGCCCAGTGTGCAATCACACAGGCTATCACGGACAGATCGCTCTGACAGAAGGATTTACCATCGATAGCAAACTCCGTGAGCTCATACTCGCTGGCAGCAGCGCAGAAGCCATCGCAAAATATACGAAAGATGCGCAGGGCATGCTCAGCCTCGCGGCAGATGGCATACTAAAAGTCGCGCGCGGCCAAACCACGCTCGCTGAAATAGCCCGTGTCACCCCACTCAGCTAAAAAATGAAACAAAAGATAATCCAGTTCGTAACCAAGCTCGGCAGCGACCCTGCTCACGCCAGCCGCGCTATCCTGGCGAGCTTTCTCATCATCGGACTCACGACGGCCACGCTGAATCTCGGCACAATAAACGCCGAGCTCTTTGGCGCCCGGCTCCTCACGCCACTTTCGGTCGATGAAATCGAGAAACAAAAACAGCTTGCAACAAAAGATAAATTAAATGGGTTTATTGAAAGCTGCAAAACAAATCGGACTGCGAGGGCAGGAGAAAAGCTTATTGCAGCTTTTGAGAATAGCTTTCGTGGCGTGCTGCCAGGCGCGGGCAAACTGCTGCTGGAAGAGCCGGCGACCGTGCAAGAACGCAAAACCAAGCTCATCTTCGAGATTATTACCAAATATGGCGAACTCAAATATTGCTTAAATAAAGATCGATTTATCAAGAGCTATGGCAAAGAGTATCAAAATGATTTTTCACTCGATTTACAAGCTTATATGAATGTAAAGGCACAAGAAGGCGGTGCCGAGCCAGGAAAACCACTTTTCATCGGCCTGATAAAAGATGAATACGCCGTGGTAGAAAAAGACATGCGTGAAACACATGCCTATGTCACCGACATTGTGAATCGTGCTATCGACTCTGCCATCGCTATCGACCAGCAGACCGAGACCCGCCTAGCCAGTCTCGCCAGCAGCACCCAGCTGCGCCTGCTCGCCATGGGAAATGCCATCGGCGATATAAATAATGAAATAAGTAATCGACAAATCGTGCAGGGCGAAGTAAATAACAATCTGAATGAGAAACAAGCTGAGTCGCTCGCCAAGATAGCTGATCTTGCCGCTTACCGGCATCAGAAATGTTTTGAATCGAGCGAGGAAGGGCAAAGCTCTGAAAAGAAGGGTATCGAAACTGATTGCCGTGGCGCAAAATATGAAGATCCAGCTACATATAATACTGCTAGCCTGACACAATATACCAGTCATGCCACATCGATCGCTGGCACACGAAATACAGTCACGAACACGGTTGAATCAAGTAAAAAAAATCTAAAAGAGACAGTTACATATAATGGTAAAAACACCCGCCTCGAAAGCAGCCTACGAAACTTCACGGGGCTCGCAAGCACGCTAAACGATGCAAGCACGGAAGTACAAAAAGCGATCGATGCCAGCTCGATTCAAGCTGAAATGAATAAGGCGGGTGCTGACCAAATAAAGGCGATTCAAAAATCAAATACCGCAGCTCGAAATGGTGCGCGCGGCAGCCTGAGCTTTGGTCTGCTGAATCTAGTCGATCAGGCGAGTCGCGATCGCTTCCTCGGCAAGCCATTCAAACTCGCAACAATCATGTATTTCGCCGCAAATAATATGGTCGATGTATTTGTGCCTGGCCAAGAATTCACAAATTATGCCAGCGAAATCCCAACAGTCAAAAAAGAAAAATATGCAGCTCAAATTTGTGAAGCTGTCGATCCTGAAGGCATAATGTGCTTTGGTCAATAATCAACATAAATTAACTCTTTCCTATGCTCTCTCATTACTCAGCCCCGCCCCCAGCAGTCCCGCGGTTTGGCTTGCGCACCGTAATCAGCTTTGCGATGATCTGTGTCTTCAGCTTTGCGGCTGGCATGCTATTTGGCAATAGTCAGATGACGACTGATGCCAGCAAGCTGCAGAGTAATCTGATCGATGATGGTATTGCAACAGTCGGCAGCACGGCAACATCTATAAATGGAACACTTGGAAGTGCAGTAACTAGCGATCTTGGTCAGACCGTCCTCAAGACAGGTGTTGATGCGGGCGCGACCAAGCTGCTTGGTGGTGATACTAAAACAATGGCCGCAGTAGCAGGAGCAAGCCTCTTGAACCAGCAGCTGGGCACAGGAAAATCACTCACAGGCACTGCGCTCGATGGCGCGACCAGCCTCCTCGGCACGAGCGGCGCGACTGGTGCCATGCTCGGCGGACTCGGCGGTGCAGCACTCGGCGGCAATGCAAAAAGTGCAGCGATCGGTGCAGTCGGCGGTGCAGTCGCTG
>Ga0316202_10000969_pt1 | contig 25117 bp, 22 predicted proteins | sample 3monrhotite_MG_FD_204934 | JGI IMG/M metagenome (GOLD analysis project Ga0316202, IMG submission 204934) | Microbial mat bacterial communities from mineral coupon in-situ incubated in ocean water Damariscotta River, Maine, United States -... | ecosystem: Environmental > Aquatic > Marine >... | reverse complement strand
AAGCTCATTATCCAATTGTTTTGATTGTAAATTAAGTCTCGCTGCTATTTCTTGAATAGGCTCATGCCGCATTAAAGACATACCTATTGTTAATCTAATTACATCCTCAGCGGCTATTTTTCTTCGTCTAACACTGACACTGCCGGTGACGTTAAGTGCTTCATCAATCCATTCTTTTGGCAATTGGGTGTTAAATACATCCACCTGAGTGGTTAAATCTTTACACTCGTCAAAAAAATACGATAATTCATCACGTAACATGGTTAGTTTCTTTTAAAAAGAAACTAATATGCCATACTGAAAAGATCGTTCAAGTACTCTGTTTTATCTTAAACGATCAGCATTGGAAACGAGTTCAGTATGATGATAAAAAAAGTAATATTTCAATCTTGCTGAATAGGTATTTAAGGCAACGTTGAGCTGTTCAGCCATTATTTTTCCTTATAAGATACTTGTTTTTTTAATTATGTTTATTTGTTGCAGAAGTTTATCGGATCTTAAAATAAAATGCATGTTTAAGATAAATATGAAACATTAAAACAAAATCACTGTAAATATTACCATAACCAGTTAAAATATTTTAAAGTTGGAATAAATGTTATTTAAGGATACAAAAATGAAAATAGGGATCATCGTTGGTACCCGACCAGAAATTATTAAAATGGCACCGGTAATTCGAGAGTGTCAAAAAAGAAATATTCGGTATTTTATTATCCATTCTAACCAACATTATTCACAAGAAATGGATAGCATTTTTTTTGATGAGTTACACCTCCCTGCGCCACATTATAATTTAGGCGTTGGTTCTGGTTTGCATAGTAATCAAACCGGTAATATTTTAATTAAAATGGAACCTATACTTGTCGAGGAAAATCCCGATGTTGTTTTAGTGCAAGGTGACACTAATACCGTGCTTGCAGGTGCGTTGGCTGCTTCTAAATTGAATATAAAAGTAGGTCATATTGAAGCAGGTCTTCGTAGTTATGATAAAACGATGCCTGAAGAAACTAATCGTATTATGACGGATCATATTAGTGAATATTTATTTGCAGTCGGCCCGAATCAACAGAATATTTTGAAGAGTGAAGGCATTAGTGTCGATAAAATTTACACGGTAGGGAATACGGTTTCAGATTCGCTTTTCCAACATTTAGAAATATCCGCTGAAAAAAGTAATATTCTTGCTGACCTAAAGTTAAAAGAACGAGAGTATTTTTTAGTGACTGCTCACCGAGCCTCTAATGTTGATGTCGCCGCAAATCTTATGGAACTGCTACATTTATTCGATGAAATGCACGCACATTATACGGGCACCATTGTTTGGCCTATTCACCCTAGAACACAATCTAAATTAAAAGAATTTAAAATTGAGTTACCTGCTTACTTACAATTAATTCCTCCTGTTGGTTACTTAGACTTTATTCAATTACAGAAACATGCCAAATTAATTTTAACTGATTCTGGTGGTATTCAAGAAGAAGCCTGCTTGTTAGGCGTACCAAGTTTAACGCTAAGAGAGAATACTGAACGCCCTGAAGCGGTAGAAGTTGGCGCCAGTGAGCTTGTTGGTCGTAATGCTGAAAAAGCGGTAAAGGCGGCAAAACAGTGGTTAAGTCTTAACAGTTATTCTTGGGACAACCCTTTTGGCGATGGTCATGTTGCAGAAGCCATTTTAGACATAATTATTGCTGATAATACTGAATTTGTAGAAAAAGAGATCGTTGCTAAAAATGAAAGCATTGCTGTTATTGGCATGGGATATATGGGGTTACCTATCTCAAGTTTATTAGCACAGGCAGGGTATTCAGTTACCGGTGTAGATTTAAATCAAGATAAAGTAGATTCTATTAATCGTGGCGAATGTCCATTTGATGAAGGTGGTATGCCTGCATTAGTTAATAAAGTGGTAACGCAAGGTTTTTTGAAAGCGTCAACAAGTATTCCTTCGAGCGAAACGTATTTAGTTGCTGTGCCAACACCCCACAAGGATAAAAGGTGTGATCGTTCTTATGTTTTTGCCGCAGTAGACGCTATTAGTGAAGTGGCTAAAAACGGGCAAACCTTAATTGTTGAATCAACCATATCACCGCAAACGAGTTTAGAAGTAGAAAAACGTTTGCAAGCAAAAGGCTTAGCCCTTGATGTGGTTCATTGCCCTGAACGTGCTATTCCAGGGCAAACGTTACATGAATTAGTGCACAACGATCGTATTATTGGCGCATCAAGTAAAGCCGCCCAACAAAAAGTTAAAATTATTTACCAAAGTTTTGTTAATGGGGAAGTTTTTTTAACCGATTTAACCACAGCAGAATGTGTGAAATTAGTTGAGAATACTTCACGTGATGTGAGTATTGCCTTTGCAAACGAATTAGCACAAGTGTGTGAAGAGTTACAAGTAGATGTGCATGAAGTGATTAGGCTTGCTAACCGACATCCTCGCGTTAATGTGTTAAACCCCGGCCCTGGTGTTGGCGGTCATTGTATTCCTATTGACCCATGGTTTTTAGTTGAAAGCACTAAATCGGGTGAGTTTATTCGCCTTGCTCGTAAAGTGAATGATGAACGTCCACTTGTGATAGCCGATAAAGTTATAGCGAAAGCGAAACAGGTAGAGGGCAGTAAAATTGCGATGTTAGGCGTTGCTTATAAGCCTAACGTTGACGATTGTCGTGAAACACCCGCAGAGCCTATTTTAAACGCGCTTGAAAGTAATAATTTAACGGTTAAATATCATGATCCGCATGTATCTACTTGGAATTGTGAACGAGAACAAAACCTTGAAAATATTTTAAAATGGGCCGATGTGGTGGTTATTGTTACAGGGCATGAATGTTACAAGGCTTTATCGAAAAATAATAAAATTATCGACGCCTGTGGTGTGTTGTAAGGTCACATCTTTTGATAGATTACTCTGCCACTTTGGAATGATTAGTTTTTTAATGTTAAAAATAGTATCCCCAAAGCTTTCGGGGATACTAAGATGGTCATTTAACTCTTAGTTATGCTCTTAATTATGGATTATCCATATAAAAGGCAATACATGAGTTTATGTAAATTATTGTCTAACCATTTCATTATAATGCCTAATAATGTCTTTATTATTAGGGGCGAGCCTTTTTGCTTCTGTAATTAATTTTACTGCTTTTTCTTTACTGCCTACACCCCAATGTATTAAAGCTGCGGTGTCAATTATTTGAGGATGATTTGGCGCTATCTTTAATGCTTTCTTTATATTGCTTTTTGCACTGGTATAATCCTTTTCCTTTAATTCTAACCAGGCTAAATTATTAAGAAAAGTTATATTGTTAGGTGCACTTTTTAGTAGTTCAATATACGTTTTTTTAGCTGTCTCAGGATTTTCTATTATTGCCATATTCGCTAAAAAGGCTTTTGAAATTAAATCATTAGGTTGTTCTTTTGTGTGGGTCTTGAGAAATGCATAAGCCTTTTTATTTTGGTTTTGTTTCATAAAAGTAGAGTAAATAAAACCTGCATTACGAGATGTTTTTTCAGCATTATAGGCTGTTTTTAATTTTATTAACGCTTCCTTATATTTACCTGAAATTAGGTCTAACTGTCCTTGTAATCCTTGTAAAAAAGGTTTGTTACGTTGTTCTTTAGTTAGTTCATTTAGTTTTGCTTGTGCTGTAGTATTTTGATTATTTAATAATAAGTAGTGAATTAACAATGCGTTGAATTGTTCATCACTAGGTATTTTAGCAAGTACATTTTTTACAGATTTTAATGCTTCAGGATATTTTTTTAATTTATCTAACAAGGATATTCTTGTTAGTAAAGCTACACGGTTGTTTGGCGCTATACCTACCCATGAGGTATAGGTAGCAAGAGCTTTGTCAATTTGTTTTGTTTGTTGATAGCTTATAGCTAATAATTGCCAATAGATTGATGGTGTGTTTTTGCTAATGTATTTTTTATGATCTAATACTTCGATAACTTGAGTAAAGTTTTTTTCAACCATTAGTACTTTAGCATAAAGCAGAGTGTATTCTATTTTATCTTGGTTTCGTTCATAGCTTTCTTTTATCTTGTTAATTGCTGTATTCTTATTATCTAACTCAGCTAAAACTTTATGGTATTTGATTAGTGCCGTTATGTTGTCAGGTTTAATTTTCAATATATGTTCAAGCGTTAACCTTGCTGTTTTTGTTTGATTATTAACCATTTGTTTGTTTGCATAGTAAAGCAAACTAAAGAGATTATTTGGATCTATTTTTAGCGCTTCATCTAATTCACTTTCGGCTTTAAAGATATTCTTTTGAATTAAAAATATTTTCGCAGATAAATTATATCCATCTACTTTTTCTGGTTCTTTTGCTTTCCATGTATTTGCTAATTTTAAAGCTTTTTGTAGTTCATTTGTTTGAATATAAGCAGCAGCTAGCATCATTTTAGCCATCGGTAGATCTGGGTCAATGTCAACAGCTTTTTCAAGATCTGTTACCCCTTCAAGATCATTCATTGATAGCTTTAACACACCAATCTTCATAATATCGATAGGCTTTAAAGAGCCTAATTGATCAACTTTATCTAAAGTGGTAACCGCTTGTTTTAGGTTACCATTTTTTAGCAACTCAAAACTTGCCGTTGTTAATAAATCTATATCATCACTCGTTATGGCATCAATATTTGATAATGTTTCTCCTGCTTCATCAATATACCCTAATTGCATTTGAACCATAGAAAGTACTTTATTAATAGGATGAGAAGGAGGAAGGAGCTTTCCTGTTGGCATTAAATATTGATAAGCTTGTTCGAAGTTCTTTAATTTAAACGCGCTTAAACCAGCAATAGCCCTATTCGATGGGGTGTCTATACCGTTTTGAATTGCTTTTTCTGAGTGGCTTAATGCTGATTTAAAATCGCCATTTTGATAATCTAAAATACCTTTGATTTGGTTTGAAAAAGCATGCTCAGGCATTTTTTCTAGTAGGTAACTAACTTCTTTATTAGCTTGTTTATATAGTCCACTTTTCAAATAAGTATTAGCCAAAAATAAACGTATTTTTAAATCATTTGGAACTAATTTTTGGTAGGTTTTAAATGAATCAATCGCTTCAGGATATAATTTTTTTATAAAATAAAGTTGCCCCTTTAATAAATGAGCCTCAATTAAGGTAGGCGATACTTTTAGAATATTTGATAATTGCTCTAACGCACCATCAATATTAAGTATGCTTGCATTTAAATAGGCCGAACCTAACTGACTATATATTGAATTAGTAGATATTTCATTGGCATGTTCAATTAATGTTTTTGCGCGTTTATTGTTACCTAAGTTACTATAAGCTAATGCCTTATATAGTAATAATGCTGGCTTTTCAGAGTCATCTATATCGGCGTACTGTTCAGCAATAGCAATTATTTTTTCATTTTCAGATAAAATATTTAATGTTTTTAATAAAGATGGAAGCGTTTTTATTGGTGAAGCACCTAATATTAATGCTTTAGTTAATTCTTTTTCAGCTGAAGTTGCTTCCCCCAAATTAAGGTATAGCTTCCCTAGCAATAATCTTGCTTTACTATTTTTTAAATCTTGCTTAACCGCATTTTTTAGATTAATTAATGCGCTTGATTGATCCTTTGTTTTTAAGTTGTTTTGTGCGCTTGTTATGTACTCATCGGCTGTTTTTACAGGCGTGCATGAAAATAGCAAGTATAAAGTGGATAAAATTATTATTTTATATTTCATGTTCTTTCCGTGATAGTGTAATTTCGTATTAATGATAAATAAAAAAGTTAGTAAAGTTGGTTAGAATATTAGCAAGCTAAAACCCGCTGTGCCACCAATATCTAGTGTGGTTAAAAATAAGTTTAGAATACGTAACTATGTGGTCAAACAAAACAGCGGTACATGGAGTATTAGCGCTGTATTTTAATGACTTTAGGATAATATGGCATTTTAAAAAAGGAAGAATAGGCGTGCATGATAATGAAGCGTAAATTACAGTGTGACTATTAAGTAAATATTTTTATATTAAAAAACCTTCACAAGGAAGGTTTTTATTTTGAACAATCAAAGTTTAAGTGATATTAAGATTTACGACGACGCGCTGCACCGGCAAAACCTAACAAACCTAAACCTAAAATAGCAATGCTTGTAGGCTCTGGAATTTTAGCTGAGATATTACCACTAAGTTTTTCACCTGTTCTGCTTACCGTGCTGAATGTAGTTGCTAAAAATCCATCTGCTGCTAAAGTGCTGCCAATGGCACCATCGAATAAAGCTTTTTGAAATGGCGATAATGTTCCAGTAATACCCACGTTTGCTATTGTTGAACCGTATGAAAGCGTTTCAATGCCCGGCAGTGTTTGAGCTTGTATACCGTTTAAAGTGGTTACCGCTAAAGCATTGATAAATTCTGCTGGACTGGCTGCCATGCCTGCTGCCCATAAGTCATACCAATTGGTTGAAGGTACACCGCCAATCTGAACAGGAGTACCAAAATTGAAAAAATCATGAATTAAAGCACTCGGAGCAACACCGCCAAGGAAAGAATAGTCAACAACAGCATCAATGTTAACACCTACTGATGTATTGATAGGTCCACCTGAACCAACAATGGCTAAACTCGCTACTTGAGTACTTGTACTTGTAAGTTTATCGTTAAACATAAAGTTAAAGTATCCGCCGCCAATACCACCGGCTAAGCCAGCACCGGTATCCACTACTGCACCGTATAACAAGTAATCAGCACTTATATCCCAAGAATTGCCATAACAGTCTTGCGTACTAGTAAGGCCACCTGGACATTGTGAGTTGCTAGTAGAAGTACCGTTTAATGATAATATACCCGTTGTACCCATATCTACAAAAAAATCACCAGCATCGACAAAGCCGGCACTACCATTTGTATCAAAATACTGTGAAGTGGCACCATTAATTTGAAAACCAAAATCTTCAATGTTACTTGCTGTTTGTGCGTATGATATTGGAGTACTTGTACTGTTACCAGCATCAAGGTTGATTACATTGGCATTTGCAATACCGCCAACAGAGGATAATGCAACCGCACATATTAATTTGTTTAACTTTTTCATCTTTTATCCTTAAGTGTATTATGTTCAGTATTAATCTATATGAAGTAAAGCACAAACCAGGCCATGAATGTAAGCTGTTGTTTTTTAAATTTAATTTATTTGTTTTGTTTTGCGCTTAATGATTTGTGTAAAAAATACAGACACTTTAGGTGTTATTTAAATAAGTATGATTTATTTAAGCACTATTCTTTTGGCTATCTGAAACATAATACGTGGTAATAACCCTCTGTTACCAAAAGGCCGCCATGTTTTTTTGAATTTATTACGATAGGCATCAAAATGCAGGCCATAAGGTGCAGCGAGTATTTCGCCTCTATTAAGTAATATTTTTAATGCATAAGTTTCAGCAATACCCGCACAAAGATTAACCGCCATGGGAGTAGAAGGGCCACGTTTTTCTAAAAAACTAACTCTAGACTCATCTACTAAATAGGGGCGTTGTAACATGGCAGGGGATAACCCAATTAAAAATTGAATTAATTGCTCGTTTTCTGTTTTTTTATCTTCAAAATGAAAATATTGCTCATAAGTCATTTTTCCCGGCATAAAACATAAAAAAGCGGCTCCCATACCTAGAGGTGCTGCAGTAATTACGGGGATATTTTTTTCGTAGCACTTTTTAAAGACAGTTTTTCGGGCTTCTAATGCAAAAAAATCTAAGGCATCCACATATAAGTCAACATTTTCTAAAAATTTATCTACGTTGTGTTCAAAAATTCCTTCAGGGAAAGATTTGATGTTGGCTTCGGGATTTATGTCTAACGCCATGCGTTGCATAACATCAACTTTTTGTTGGCCTAAGGTTGACATAAATGCACCAGATTGCCGATTAAAGTTATGAACTTCAAAGTCATCAAAATCAGATATGTTAAAATTTTCGACACCTAAGCGCGCAAGTGTTAATAAATGCACGCCACCTACACCGCCAGCACCTGCGATAGCAATTCGTTTTTTTCGTAAAAGTTGTTGTTCGGCTTCGGTAACCCAACCAATATTTCTTGAAAATGCTTTGTTGTAATCAAACATTGGCTGTTACCTTTGTTGTCATTAATAATCAAATATTGAGTGTATATTTTAAACTAACTTCGCATTATCAAGTTGGCTAGAAATATCACGAGAAATGGAATTATATAAACTTTTAAAACCCGGTGATAAGTTTTCCATAAAAATTTGAGGATTTATATAATAAGGTGCTCGTAAGCCATGATAATCGATAGCTTCGCCGAGTTGATGGAAGTGAATTCCAACAAATTTCATACTACGAGCTAGGCGTGGCTCCATCATTACGTAAACATGTTTCATACCTCCTTCAATAGCTAAAGTTGCGGCAGCCATGTATAAGCCAATCGCAATAAAAGGGAAGCAGCGGAGTTCTATTTCTGAATAAGTTGCTTCTTCAATTGCACCAATTGCTGAACCTTTAAATTGATCGGCTTTACGACGACGAAAGTCGGCTTTTACGGCTAGGCGTGAAATTTCACAAACTTCAGAGCGTTTAAAGTTGCTCGGGTGTAGTTTTTTGTCGGTAATAGACTGGAGGCAAAATTTTTCTATCGGGAGTAATTCTTCTTTACATGACGATTTTACTAGGCGAACGCAGCTGGTAAAATTATTAGTAGGTTTGTGTTTTATCAGAGCAAAAACAGATTGCGGATCAAATTCATCCCGTTCTTGACCTCCTTCTTTAATATCTTCAAAAGCTAATTCTTCGCAATAAACATTATGACGTATACGAAAAACTTCATTGCGTAATGCTGGCGTTAATGCAGCTTGAGGTTGCAAGAATTGAGTAAAATGATCTGCTATATTTTGTGCAGCGCTATTCGCCTTAATCGAAATAACTTTTTTAGTAATCTCGCCTAAAATAGGGGTGTTTAGTAATTTTTTACTCCAGCTCATCCTGTTTTTTCATCCAATGTAATAAAAAATGCTCATGTATCCTATTCAGTAATTTGTAAAATTACCGATGTTTTACTTTAGATACTAAACTTATTTTAGTCTCTAAAGTAAAAAGTTCCTGAAATAAATTCAGGATGACTATTTTTTATGTCGACCAGTGTAATCGGCATAGTCAAGTTAATAAAACCGTTATTAATTATTAAATATAACAGTAATTTGATAATTCACCGTATTATTATGTCTATATTTACTGTTTATTTAGCTTGATGATAAGCTAAGTACCACTCAACAAATTTACCAATACCGTCTTTTAATTCAGTTTGTGGGCGGTAGCCAACATCGGTTACTAATTGCTCAACATCAGCATAGGTGTCTGGTACGTCACCTGGTTGCAATGGTAATAATTCTTTAGTGGTGGTTTTGCCAATAGCTTTTTCAATGGTTTCAATGTAATCAAGTAGCTCTACGGGTTTTTGGTTGCCAATATTATAAATGCGCCATGGCGCTTTACTGCTACCTGGATCTGGATTCAAGCCAGACCAGTCAGCATTGCCGCTTGCTGTATTGTCTAACGTTTTTACAATACCATTCACTATGTCATCAATATAAGTAAAGTCACGTTTGTGTTTGCCATAGTTAAATACTTTTAATGGTTTATTATTAACAATAGCATCGGCAAATAAAAATGGCGACATATCCGGACGTCCCCAAGGACCATAAACGGTAAAAAAGCGTAGCCCTGTTGTTGGTAAACCATATAAATGGCTATAGGTATGCGCCATTAACTCGTTAGCTTTTTTACTTGCGGCATATAAAGATAAAGGATGATCTACATTGTCATGAACAGAAAATGGCATGGTTTCGTTTGCCCCATACACTGAACTTGATGAGGCGTAAGTTAGGTGCTGTACAGCGTTGTGGCGACAACCTTCTAAAATATTTACAAAACCAACAATATTACTATCAACATAGGCATGGGGATTTTCAAGGGAATAACGTACCCCTGCTTGAGCCGCTAAATGGACAACTTTATCAAATGTTTGTTCTTGAAATAAAGTTTCAATGGCGTCGCGATCGGCGACATCCATTTTTATAAAAGTAAATTGACCTTGCTTTTGAACTTCAGGATAAGGAAATTTTTGAGTAAGTTTGCCCGCAAGGTAATTATCTATATTTTTTAAACGGTCATGCTTTAAGTTAACATCATAATAATCATTAATATTATCAATGCCGATAACGTCATCACCGCGCGCTAATAAATACAAGGCAACATGAGAGCCGATAAAACCTGCGGCGCCGGTTACTAAAATTTTCATATTTTACTATTTCCGTATGTAACGTTTCACAACCTAGATACTGAAATTAATTCAGTATGGTTCAGTGTTAGATGATTATTCGGTTAACAAAGGTAATAAATGTCTTACTGACCTAGGTTCGTATATTCTATGGTTCAATTCAATTATAAGCATAACTTATTTGTTTTATAAGCTTTTTGTTTTATTTTAATCAGTCTCTTGATTAACTTTAATTGGCACGACTTCTTTGGCGGTTTTATAGCCTGTTTGAAAAAGCTCTTCTTTGCCTGCCATGTCCATAGTAAAATCTACGGCCGAACTGTGTCCTGTATTTACAACAATGGTATTATGCCAAAAAGCTTCATTGATATATTCACGTGAAATGGTTGTCATAAACGTGCGAATAAGGAGGGTTATGTAGTTAAAAATGGGGAAAAAACCATTGGTCTTTATGTCATCGTACTCATGTTCGCCTCTAAGTCTAAAGCACAGTACAGGCGTGCCATCTTGCGCCCAATCTCGATGTAGTGCATCTTCAGATAAAATACTACCGTCAACCATTAAGTGTTTACCAAAACTTTTAAAACTAAACACTAAAGGAATAGACATTGAAAATCGTACCGCTAACGATACTTTTACATTCGGCGTATGTTCTTTGTCAAAAATAACAGGAGAGCCTTTTCTCACATCGGTCGCAACGATATGAAGATTAGTCTCCATTTCTGCAAAAGTTTTGCCATGTAATAGCCTGTCGACCCAGCGTTCAAAAATATCACCAGAACTTAAACCACCGTTACGAATAAGTTTATATAAGGAAAACTCACGAAATTGATTATAATTCGTGTTTAAAGCGATATGTTTTATTTCAGGAATGGTTAGACCCGCGGCATATAAACTGCTAATGATACTGCCACCAGAAACACCAACAATATGGTCAAACTCTATATTGAATTCCTCTAATGCTTTTAAAATACCAACGTGAGCGGGTAAACGGGTGCCACCGCCAGCAAAAATAGGCACAATTTTATTATTTTTTATTTTTGTCATGGGTTGCTCTACTTTTACGTGAATATCTATATTATGGTTAATAATCATCAATTTCGCGACTTATTCCAATAGAAAATTTAAGCTATACTTGAATTAACTTATTTGTTGGATAATTATTTGTGTCTAAAAATTTTATTACAGTATTTATTACACTATTTTTGTTTATAAATTTTAGTGCATTGGCAAATTTGGCCGACACACTTGAAAAAGTTAAACCTGCAATTGTCGGTATTGGTGTACATACGCCTACAGGTCGTCCGCAAAATGTTCTTAATGGCTCTGGTTTTGTAATTGGTAACGGACATTATGTTATAACAAATCAGCATGTATTACCGAAAGAACTTGATGATGAAAAATTGCAAGTAATGGCTGTTTTTGTCGGTTCTGGAAAAAATGCGCAAGTGCGTTTGGCGAAAATAATTGCAGAAGATGATTATCACGATTTAGCTATTTTAAAAATATCAGGCAAAGCGTTACCAACAATTAAATTGGCGAGCAATAATTATCAACGTGAAGGCAGTTATGTCGGTTTTACTGGTTTTCCTATCGGTTCTGTTTTAGGGCTTTACCCAGTAACACATCGTGGGATTATTTCAGCCATAACACCGGTGATAGTACCTGTTGCTGACGCACGTCAAATCAGCATTAAAATGCTAAAACGTATGCGAGATCCTTATTTTGTGTATCAGCTCGATGCAACGGCGTATCCTGGTAATAGTGGTAGTGCTATGTACAATATTGAAAACGGTGAAGTAATCGGCATTATTAATAAAGTTTTCGTACAAGAAACAAAAGAAGCGGTTATTGAACACCCAAGTGGTATTACTTACGCGATACCAGTGAAATATTTACGTGTATTATTAGATAAACACAAAATCAGCTATTAGCTTAGTCATTACCAACGCTGGCTAATCTATCCGTTGTTGGTAATGGCATGGGCAATAACTGAGAAATAGGTACCAACGCAATGTGCTCTTTTGCTAACAAAGGCAGTAATTTTTTCAAAACTTTTACTGTTTCAGGGTGAGGATGTGCGATAGCAATGGCAGTATTACTGCGACTATTTTTTGCTTGGCGTATTAACCGTAAAAATTGTTTTTTTATATACTTTTCATCTAGCTGATTATCTAAAAATACAGAACGATTTAACTCAGGAACATTAAAATAACGGGCAACGCGTCCCGCTTTCGATTTTCTGCTTGTTAAGCTATCTAAAAACAAAACATTCCTTTCTTTTAAATAACGCATCGTCCATGCCATTGGCTTATATAACTGGGTAAGTTTACTACCCATATGATTATTAATGCCTATCGCAAAGGGGATTTCATTGAATGAGCTTTTTAAACTGGAGCGAATTTTTTTCTCACTCATATCAACCGTTAATGCACCAGGACCTAATTTTTTACCGTTTTCGGCTTCCATCGGAATATGCAATAGAATGTCGTGATCATTTTGATGCGCTTGCTCAGCTAAAATTTTTCCAAAAGGTGTATGGGGCAAAATGGAAAAGGTTACATTACCGGGTAAAGCGAGTGCGGCACTATCGGTTTTTCGATAACCAATATCGTCAATAACAATCGCTATTCTAGCTATTTTTTGAGTACGACTATGATCATGATGAGCAATACTTTTTGCCCAACTCAGGGAGGAATATTGTATTAAAAAGATGATCAGAATACAGCGCACAAGAGTTTTTATAATTATTATTTTTTTGATGGCTCTAGATTAACAGAAAATGATCCTGAAACAAGATTTAAAATGCTGTTTCTATATTGGCATTAAAGAGCGTTTTTTGAATTATTTAGTATCAATACGTTAATTTTACTAAGATACAGCGATCCATCAGTATGATGAATTGTGAGTTTGTATACGTGGAGTTTTACTGAATTTATTTCAGCCTTTTATTATTGGCACCAAATTTTAGGGTTAACAGTTTTGCCGTCATGGCGAATTTCAAAATATAATCCTGAGCGGCTTTGCCCTCCACTTTGACCAACTAATGCAAGCGGTTCGCCAGTTTCAACACGATCGCCGACATTTTTTAATAATGCTTGGTTGTGTCCATATAAGCTCATGTATCCATCGCCATGATCAACAACAATCACTAAACCATAGCCATTTAACCAATCTGAAAACAATACTTTTCCATTGTGAATTGATTTTATTTCTGTACCTACAGGGGCGTTAATCAAAACACCTTTCCATTTTAACGAGCCTTGCTTGCGATTACCAAAACGCTTAAATAAGCGCCCTTTAATGGGCCAATTGAGTTGGTGTTTTAACGAATTTAAGCCCGTTAAATTTAGTGTTTTTATCTTTTGTTCTTGGCGAGATAACTTTTCTAATCTTGATAATTCAATGGCTAAATTCTCTTCCTCAAACTCTAATTTGTTAAGCTTTTGTTGGTTAGTAAGTAATTGTTTGTTTAGCTTTTTTAATGTGCTTTTTCTTGCTTTGCTTGAGTTGCTTAATTGCTGTTTTTGGCTGGTCTGTTGCTGTTTTAGTTGTGTAAGCTTTGCTGTTTGCTCTTGTTGTTCTAAAGTTACTTGGGTAAGTTGTTTAACCGTTGTTTCAAATTTAGTTATTTCAGTTATTCGTGCTTGGTTAAAATACTGGTAATACGTGAGTGTTCGCTGCACGCTAGCTGGTTTTTTTTGATTTAAAATTAATTTTAAATAATCATGGTTACCACTGGAATAGGCTGCACGTAATTGTTGTGCTAATAAATCTTGTTGTTGTTTTTTTTGTTTTAATAGTTGTGCTTTTTGTTGTGTTAATTGTTTAATTTTATTTTTGCTTAATATTAATTCGTTATTGGTTTGGTTTGTGGCTTTGGCAGCTTTAGCAATAGCTAATTCATCATTTTTAAGTTGAGATTCGAGTTGTTTTCGTTTTTTACTGGTAAGAGCAATATTCTTTTTTTGATTTTTAATTTCTTGGTGAACTTTATCTAAATTTTTGCTTGTTTGTTGGCTTTTATTTTCGGTCATTTTTTCGGTTTGTTTTGCATAACCATCACTGTAAAAAAAACTGACAGCAGTGCAAGCAATAAGCACTACTAATCGTTTTTTATATTGATTATGTTTAACGACCACAAAAGTTCTCTTTATCATGAGCGGTATGAGATTTTGCTAAGCTACCTTATTTAATTGAAATTAGCGAGTTACCTGTCATTTCTTCTGGTTGCCCCATGCCCATTAAAGTTAATAACGTGGGTGAAATATCACTTAATGCACCTGTTTTCGCGGGTACCGCATTGCGACCAACATAAATTAAAGGAACGGGTTCACAGGTATGTGCGGTATGTGCTTGTCCTGTTTTGCTATTAAGCATTTGTTCCGCATTACCATGATCGGCAGTAATTAAACATTCGCCATCTACTTTCCTTAATGCGTTTACAACACGACCTATTGCTATGTCTACTGCTTCACAAGCTTTTACTGCAGCATCAAATTTACCGGTGTGCCCAACCATGTCACCGTTAGGGTAGTTACATACAATAAAGTCATATGTTTGGCTTTCAATTGCGGCAACTAATTTATCGGTTAACAACACTGAATTCATTTCTGGTTGTAAATCGTAAGTAGCAACGTTAGGAGACGGTACTAAAATACGTTGTTCACCATTAAAAGTATCTTCTTTGCCACCACTAAAAAAGAAAGTTACATGCGCATATTTTTCGGTTTCAGAAATGCGTAATTGAGTTTTATTATGTTTTTCTAACCATTCCCCCAGTACATTAACCAACGGTGTTGGTGGAAAAGCACAGCTTGTTTTAATATCCGCAGCATACTCAGTTAGCATAACAAAATCACTTAATGCAGGAATTTTACACCGATTAAAACTTGAAAAATTTGGGTCAGTAAAACAGCGCGTAAATTGACGAGCACGATCGGCACGAAAATTCATAAACACCATCGCATCACCATCATTTATTCCAATGGGCTGATTATTTTTATCGAGTATGGCGCTAGCACCAACAAATTCGTCATTTTCATCACGCTGATAAGCCGCATTTAGCGCATCAAGTGCAGTATTGTATTGGTAGTTGCTTTTACCGGAAACCATTAAATTATACGCTTGCTCAACACGATCCCAACGTTGATCTCTGTCCATAGCGTAATAGCGACCAATGACTGATGCGATCTGTCCATGCCCATTTGATTGTGCAGGATAAAGTTCGCTAAATTTTTGCTGGACTTTAATTAATGAAGCTTCTGCGCTGCGTGGTGCAGTGTCTCGACCATCTAAAAAGGCATGTAAATAGACTGTTTTAGCACCACGTTTTTGCGCCAATTCCATCATCGCGAAAATATGCTCTTCATGACTATGAACACCACCGGGAGAGAGTAAACCAAAAATATGCAATGCTTTATTGTTCGTTACGGCTTTATCAATTGCAGCACATAAGGCTGGGTTTGTATTAAATTCACCATCGGCAATAGCTTTGGTTATACGGGTAAAATCTTGATACACAATACGACCGGCACCTAAGTTAACATGACCAACTTCAGAATTGCCCATTTGTCCGTCGGGTAAACCCACAGCCATGCCAGAGGTTTCAATTAACATATTCGGGTAATTTTCGATTAAGCGGTCAATTATAGGGGTTTTAGCGTGATAAATGGCATTAGATTGATGATCTGTTCGGTATCCCCAACCATCTAAAATAATAAGAACCATTGGCTTTTTAACTGACATTTAACTATTTCCCACATTAAGCATTACTTATAAATTTATACTTATATTGTACCCATAAAGCACCAAAAATCGCTAGTCTGCGACTTATACTTTTCTACTATAAACACTAATCATCGTGAATATCTGGTTATTCGCAAACTAGGCTGTATAATATCGGCAGTTTTTTACCCAGATAAATGGCAGTACTATGGAACAATACATTACTTTTTTTTCTAATCATCCAATGCTCAGTATGGCGTGGCTTGCTATTGTCATGATGATAATTGTTACCACTATTAAAATGAAAATGTCACCAATTAAGCTTATCAGCCCACAAGAGTTAACACTTTTGGTCAATAGGGAAGACGGGGTTTTAGTTGATATACGTGACGAAAAAGAATTTAAAGCAAAACACATTATTGATGCAAAGCGTTTAGCGAAAGATAAAATAACGAATAATGATTTTTCTAGCCTTGAAAATAGCAAAGATAAACCCATTATTGTTGTGTGTAATGCTGGCATGAGTGCGCAAAATGTTGCCAGTCAAATGTTAAAAGCAGGTTTTACCAAGGTAAATGTACTTAAAGGTGGAATTAGTGCTTGGTTAAGTGCTGGCTTGCCAGTAGTAACTAAATAGGTATAGAAATAATGAGTAACATTGATCTTTATACCACAACTTATTGTCCTTACTGTGTACGTGCAAAAGCGTTATTAACACAAAAAGGGCAAAAGTTTAACGAAATCAAAGTAGATAACGCACCAGCTTTACGTGCACAAATGATACAGCGTAGTAATGGTGGTCGAACAGTACCGCAAATATTTATTGGTGCCGTGCATGTTGGTGGTTGTGATGAGCTTTATGCTTTAGAAGCAAACCATCAGCTTGATGCTTTATTAGCGCAATAAAATTGTAAAGAATAAATTATATAGTACGGGCTAATAACAGCTCTATTAACAAACATTAAAAACAGGATAAATCCCATGGCTGACGAAATTCAAAACGACGCAGAAAATGTTGCAACTACCGAAGAACAAGCTCAATTTGCAATTCAGCGTGTTTATACGAAAGATATCTCTTTTGAAACACCTAATTCACCGGCTATTTTCCAAAAAGAATGGAAACCAGAAGTTAAATTGGATTTAGATACTCGTTCAAATAAATTAGCAGATGATACTTATGAAGTTATTTTAGCTGTTACTGTGACGGTATCTGTTGAAGAACAAACGGCTTTTTTAGCTGAAGTACAACAAGCGGGCATATTTACTATTGGAAATATGCCAGAAGCACAATTAGCGCATATGATTGGTGCTTATTGTCCAAATACTTTATTTCCATATGCCCGTGAAGCTGTTGCTAATCTAGTGAATAAAGGCTCATTTCCACAATTAAATATTGCGCCTGTAAATTTTGACGCTTTATTTGCTTCTTATGTTCAACAGCGTGCTGCTGAGCAAGAAGCAGCCGCTGCTCCGGCATCAACTGAGACGCACTAGTTATTTACTAGCCAGCGAGTGTGAGCAATGATGACTTCTGTTAATAAATTATCAGATAAAAAAGTTACCGTTTTGGGCGCAGGCTCATACGGTAGCGCACTCGCTATTTGTTTAGCTCGTAATGGCCATCAAACTTTATTGTGGGGGCGAAATAGCGATCACATTGCACAGATGCAAGCGAGTAAGAAAAATCAAAAATATCTACCTGACATTGATTTTCCGGCAAGCTTATCGGTGACCTCGGATTTAAGCAAAGCATTGTTGTTTAGCGATATAATTTTGGTGGTTGTGCCAAGCCATGCTTTTGCTGGCATGTTACAAGATATAAAACCGTATTTAACAACCAAATCGAAAATTGTTTGGGCAACGAAAGGGTTAGAGCCCGACACTGGTCGCCTATTGCAAGAAGTTGCCCGAGAAATTCTGGGTAACGACATTCCTCTAGCCGTATTGTCTGGCCCTACTTTTGCGAAAGAAATGGCAGCGGGATCACCCACAGCTATCTCTTTATCATCAACCGATAATGCTTTTGTCAGTGAATTTTCAGATTTACTCCACTGTGAAAAATGCTTTCGTGTGTACAGTAATACTGATTTTATTGGTGTGCAGCTTGGTGGCGCGGTTAAAAACGTTATTGCTATTGGTGCAGGTATGGCCGACGGTATTGGCTTTGGTGCAAATGCTCGAACAGCGTTAATCACGCGTGGTTTAGCAGAAATGACTCGCCTTGGTATACCGTTAGGAGCTGATCCTGCAACTTTTATGGGCATGGCTGGTTTAGGTGATTTAGTGCTAACGTGTACCGATAACCAATCACGCAATCGTCGTTTTGGTTTAGCATTGGGCCATGGTGTTAGTGTTAACCAAGCTATGGATGATATTGGTCAAGTTGTTGAGGGTTATCGCAACACTAAAGAAGTTTACTTGTTAGCGAAAAGGATGAATGTTGAAATGCCTATTGTTGAGCAAGTTTACCAAGTGCTGTATCAACAAAAGCCAGCGAAATTAGCGGCAGTAGATTTATTATCTCGCAAGCGAAAATACGAATAAAATAGCGGTTTTATTTTATACGGCGTTAGTAAAACCTAATTGCCTCCATGCTTCATAAACTAATACTGATACTGCATTTGATAAATTCATACTGCGGCTATCTTTTAGCATAGGAATGCGAATTTTTTGTGATTCAGGAATTTGATCTCGTACTACATCGGGTAAGCCTTGAGTTTCAGAGCCAAATAACAAATAATCACCTTGTTGATAACTTGCATCGGCATAATAGTTAGTCGCTTTGGTGGTAACAGCAAAAATTCTATTGGGTTGTTCATTTGCGACAAAGGCATCGAAATTGGCATGGTGCTTTACACTAGCAAATTCATGATAATCTAAGCCAGCACGTTTTAATTTACTGTCTTCAAATGAAAACGCTAACGGCTCTATAAGATGTAAGCGAAAACCTGAGTTGGCACAAAGACGAATAATAGCACCTGTATTTTGTGGAATTTTAGGTTCAAATAAGACAACATCTAACATAATTAAGCTCAACTCTGCTTGGCAATAGTAAAATCGGCCAGAGTATAGCAAACTAGTTAAATAGATTAAATGTATACCCAAATGAGAGAGACTTTTGTGTCAAATAATAAAATAAAATCATCACCGAATAACCTAAATTATAATTTTTGGGTCAAGCTTGCTGCTATTGCGGCAACCTCTACCGCTTTATTTTTAGTTATAATTAAATTGTATGCTTGGTTTGAAACTGGCGCGAGTGCAATGTTAGCTTCTACGACGGATTCATTATTAGATTTATTTGCCTCATTAATGAATGTCATTATTTTACGCTTCGCTTTAGCTCCGGCTGATAATGAGCATAAATTTGGTCATGGTAAGGCTGAAAGCTTGGCCGGATTAACCCAAGCGGCCTTTGTGCTAGGGTCGGCTATTTTATTAATGATAAATGGTGTTGACCGCTTCATAGATCCGAAACCTATTGTACAAACTAACATTGGTATCATTGTTACTGTTATTGCCATATTTGTGACTTTAGCGCTTGTTTTACTACAAAAACAAGTGATTAAAAAAACCTCATCGGTGGCTATTAGCGCAGATGCAATGCATTACCAATCGGATTTATTTCTAAATATCGGTGTCTTGCTGGCGCTATATTTAAGCCAAGGTATTTGGTTAAAAGCCGATGGACTATTCACTATATTAGTTGGAGGGTATTTGTTTTGGGGAGCGGGTAATATTATTTGGCAAAGTGTCCGACATTTAATGGATCATCAATTAACCGATGAAGAAGAACAGCAAATTTTAGCCATTGCTTTAAAGCATGAATTAGTACTGGGTGTACACGATTTACGTACAAGACAAGCGGGGCCTCAGCGTTTTGTTCAATTTCATTTAGAATTAGATGACAACTTATCTTTGTTTCAAGCACATGCAATTGGTGAAGGCATCGAAGAAGAAATTATGGATAAATTATCCCCATGCGAAGTGTTTATTCACCATGATCCTGTCAGTACTGTTGGCGATAAAGTTGAGCGTACCGTTAATATTACTAGCAGCACTAGTGATGCTGATTAAACCATTGTAGTGCGGTAGATAAAGCTATCTCACGTTTATCATCACTTTCAATAAATAGCTCATGGTTGGCCTCTTTAATTACTACTGGCTTACCATTGGGACAAGAATGTTTTTGTAATTGGTGTAGTTGGACACAAAATTTATTTTGGGCATCATTATCGACAACGCTGTCGGCGCCTGATTGAATAACTAATAGCGGTACTTTTATTTTTGCTAAATTCGAAAAAATATTTTCCGTGGTGATTATGGCTTGTTGCAACCAATGAACGGTTACCCCACCAAGTTGAATTTTCGGTTCGGATTGGTATAAATCCATAAAGCGTTGAAAGCGACTTTTTGAATGGGTTAGTGGATTGTTATTAAAATCAGTTGGTTGAAAATCTTTCTGTCCTATAAAGTACCACTGTTCTTTAGCAAACCATTGGTTTATTTTATCTGCACCTTTAATTATTAGGTTACTAAGCCAGTTAGGTAGCCCTCCATTGTTAAAAGCGATCATCGGTGATGAAAGGACAACAGCGGTAAGTTTATTCGGATACTTTTGTAAATAACGTACCGTTATTGCACCGCCCATTGAATGAGCTAATAAATAAAGAGGGGGCTTTTGTGCTGAAAGGGTTTGTTGGCAATTAGGTTCGACAATATTTTCAATAAAATGGTGTAAATCGTCTGCGTAATAATCAAAATTTTTCACATAACCCTTATTCGGGTTGCTTAACATTCTTTGTGATAAGCCTTGGCCACGATAATCAATGATATAAATATTAAAACCGAGTTGAAAAAAATCATAACTGAGTTCTTTATATTTTAAATAGGCTTCACTGCGACCAGGAGAAATAATTAAACATTTTTTATGGTTTGGGGAGTTAAATTCAGCGAAATTAATTGCCACGTTATCAACACCAGCAAAGTGGCTAAAAGTCCCTTCTTGCCAAAAACTTTCAATAGTTGAATTTACTTCATTTAACTGACTTTCTTTAGTGAAAATGGCAGATTGTGGCACGGCGAAAGCTCCAAAGCTAAACGTAAGGAAATAACAAATACTGCAAAAATGAATTATAGTTTTCATAAAGGTATTCGGCCAACGCTATTATATTAATTTATCATTGTGAAAAAAGAGTATAGGCAATGAATTAATTGAGATGAATAGGTTGTTCAGGTCAATGTTTTCGTATTGCCGCTTATGCACTATCTAAGCAGCATAAGCGGGGAGGTACAATAAAAGCAAGTATTTTAAAGTATAATTGAATTACGTATCTTGAATATGAAGTGGGTACATTAGCATCTGTTGCCCTTTGTCGATTGTTTCTGCAATATTTAATTAGCACAAAATTCAACCCTAAAGTTCAACAGATCCTATTAAAATTAAAGGATAAAGCGGCTTAAGTCTTCATTTTGAATAACATCAGATAATTTACCATTGACATAATCGGCATTTATCACAATGGTTTCACCAGCCTTGTCGTTAGCAATAAACGACAGTTCTTCAACAATACGCTCCATCATTGTGTGTAAACGACGAGCACCAATATTTTCAGTGTTTTCATTTACTTGCCACGCTGCATTGGCAATAGCATTAATGCCATCGTCACTAAATTTAATATCGACACCTTCGGTCGCTAATAAGGCTATATATTGCTCGGTTAGCGAGGCATTTGGCTCAGTTAAAATACGAACAAAATCATCAGTTGTTAACGCTTTCAATTCAACTCGAATAGGTAAACGCCCTTGCATTTCAGGGATCAAATCTGATGGTTTTGACATTTGAAATGCGCCAGAAGCAACAAACAAAATATGATCAGTTTTAACCATGCCATGTTTAGTACTTACGGTTGAACCTTCAATTAAGGGTAATAAATCACGTTGAACACCTTCACGAGATACATCCGGGCCTGAACTGTCACCACGTTTACAAATTTTGTCAATTTCATCAATAAAAACAATACCATTTTGTTCAACAGCATCAACGGCTTTTTGTTTTAAATCTTCAGCATTTACTAATTTAGCGGCTTCTTCTTCTTGTAATGCTTTTAACGCATCTTTAATTTTTAGTTTACGTTTTTTCGTTTTATCGCTCGACATGTTTTGAAACATACTTTGAAGTTGTGAGGTCATGTCTTCCATGCCAGGGGGCGCCATAATTTCAACGCCTACTTGTGGCGCGGCTAAATCTAATTCAACTTCTTTGTCGTCGAGTTTACCTTCCCGTAATTTCTTTCTAAAAATCTGTCGAGTGCTGCTATTATCGGCATTTTCTTCATTACCCATGGTATCGCGTGGGTTAGGGAGCAATACATCTAAGATACGTTCTTCGGCAGCTTCTTCTGCTAAATGTTTTACTCGAGTCATTTCTTGCTCTTTCAACATTTTTATTGCCATATCGGTTAAATCGCGAATAATACTTTCAACTTCTTTACCCACATAACCAACTTCGGTAAATTTTGTTGCTTCAACTTTAATAAAAGGAGCATTGGCTAATTTAGCTAAACGACGAGCTATTTCAGTTTTACCCACACCTGTTGGGCCGATCATTAAAATATTTTTAGGGGTAACCTCGGCACGTAATTCTTCGTTTAGTTGCATGCGACGCCAGCGATTACGTAACGCAATAGCAACAGCTCTCTTAGCGTCATTTTGACCAATAATGTGATTATCTAATTCATGAACAATTTCACGTGGTGTCATAGTCGACATGTTAAGTTCCTTGGAAAAATTAAGCGGTTAAGCACTAAAAATTATAGTTCATCAATCGTTTGTGAATGATTGGTAAATACGCAAATATCACCAGCAATAGTCAACGATTTTTCAACTATTTCACGTGCTGATAATTCTGTGTTTTCTAATAAAGCTTTTGCAGCGGCTTGGGCAAAATTTCCTCCGCTACCAATAGCAATTAAATCGTCTTCGGGCTGAACGACATCACCGTTACCGGTAATAACAAAAGACGCGGTTTCGTCAGCGACCACTAACAACGCTTCAAGTTTTCGTAAAGCTCGATCGCTGCGCCAATCTTTAGCGAGTTCTACCGCGGACTTTGTTAAATGGCCTTGAAATTGCTCTAATTTAGATTCAAAACGCTCAAATAATGTAAAAGCATCAGCTGTACCGCCAGCGAAACCAGCAAGTACTTTGTCGTGATATAAACGACGCACTTTACGAGCATTGCCCTTCATTACAGTATTTCCTAATGACACTTGGCCATCACCACCAATGGCTACTTTGCCATTGCGTCTTACAGAAACGATAGTAGTCACAATAAATTCCAATAATGTTAATTGCTATTTAATGTGGGTTCTGTTGATCAATTTTCAAGGGTAATAGGGAAAACAGACTAAAATATCCGTTAAAATAAGAAACCTGACTTGAGATAAGTTAAATTATTTAACGCCATAGCCATATTTGGCAGTAATTAACATTATTTCTTTTTAGTTTATGGCGATCTTTTTCAGCACTGCGTTTGCGTTGATAAGGACCAATAATCACTTTATACCAAACCCCGTTTTCACCTTGCGACTTGGCCACTTTAGATTCGATGCCTAAAAAGGCAATTTTTGCTTTTAATTCTTGTGCTTGCTCATTACTTTTAAATGAAGCACATTGCATTTTCCATGGGCCTTTATCTACAACATCGTATTGTCCTTGCTCAACTTTTTTGTCTGCTAAATCTTTACGATAAGACCACTTTTCTTTAGGTGGTGCAGGTAATTGAGTTGAACTTGTTTTATTCTGTGGTTTAGCTTGTTGTACAACTTCTGATGGCGGTTGATTGTTTTTTATTAACCATAAAAAATAACCAAAACCGATAAGTGCAACGAATGTTATTACGGCAATAAACTTCGTTTTAAAGTTAATTAATGTTGGTTGTTCGCCTTTTTGATAGGGATTGTTTTTTTTGTTTTTATTTGAACTGCGCGGACGAGAAACGTAATCTTGATGAGCCATGGGAAAATTATTACTACAAAACGAAAAGAAATTTCATTTTAACCCAGCCTAACTATTTAGCAAATAATTATTAAAACTGTTCGTTTTTTTAAATGGTTGTGGCTGTTCTTGAGTTGTTTGAACTACGACACAAAGCATAGTCAATGTGTCGTAGATATACTGCTTTAACAGACGATAACAGCGATAATATTTAGGTCACCATGACAAATCTTGTGGGTCGATATCAATCGACCATCGCACTTTGTTATGCCACTGATTTTGCTTGATATTTGATAAGATTTTTTTAACGCCAATATGTAAATCTCGGCGTTGTTTCGCTTGAATAATTAAATGAAAACGATATTTTCCTGCTTTTTTCTCCATCGCCGCAGGTATGGGCCCCGCTAATTCACAATGCACTAATTGCTGCTCGGTTAATGCCCGCAAAAATTTCTCTGGATAACTTGGATAGTTTGCTTCGGCTCGGATCAACGCTTGAAAATAATAAGGGGGTAAATGTGCTAATTGTCGTTCGCCTAGCGCCTGTTCTGCAAAATGATGGTAACCGTTATTGACTAAATCTTGCAATAATGAATGTTGCGGATAATTGGTTTGTACGAGTACTTTTCCGGGTTTACTTGCCCTACCGGCCCGGCCACCAACTTGTACTAGTAATTGAGCCATTTGCTCGGCAGCACGAAAATCATAGCTAAATAAAGCGCCGTCAACATCTAAAACCGCCACTAGGGTTACATCCGGAAAATGATGGCCCTTTGCTAACATTTGCGTGCCAATTAATAATTGATGTTTTTTATCACTCACTTCTTGTAATAGTTTAGCTAATTCACCTTTGCGCCTTGTACTGTCGCGATCAATCCGTATGGCGCTATATTCATTAAACATCTCACTTAAACGTTGTTCAAGCTGTTCGGTACCTTGGCCAAGGGGTAATAACCGCACACTACCACATTGCCCGCATTGCCTTGGTACGCGCTTTTGGCTACCGCAATGATGACAGATTAATAATTTCTGTCCTTGATGCAACGTATAAGGCTTGTTACAACGCTGGCAGCTAATAATATCATGGCATTCTTGGCAGCTGACCGCCGGAGCAAATCCTCGCCTATTTAAGAAAATTA
>Ga0316202_10000968_pt1 | contig 25136 bp, 18 predicted proteins | sample 3monrhotite_MG_FD_204934 | JGI IMG/M metagenome (GOLD analysis project Ga0316202, IMG submission 204934) | Microbial mat bacterial communities from mineral coupon in-situ incubated in ocean water Damariscotta River, Maine, United States -... | ecosystem: Environmental > Aquatic > Marine >... | reverse complement strand
CTTCGGTGGCGGATAAAACCTTTCTCATCACCATTGGTGACCGTACGGTCACTGGCATGGTCACGCGCGACCAGATGGTCGGCCCCTGGCAGGTGCCGGTGGCGGATGTGGCGGTGACCAGTACCGGTCTCACCGGTTATACGGGTGAGGCCATGGCCATGGGTGAGCGTACTCCCATTGCGCTGTTACATCATGCAGCTTCGGCACGCATGGCGGTGGGCGAAGCCATTACCAATATTGCCGCCGCACGTATCAGTCAGCTCAGTGATCTGAAACTGTCCGCCAACTGGATGTCCCCGGCGGGACATCCCGGTGAAGATGCAGGTTTGTTTGATGCGGTGAAAGCGGTGGGTATGGAATTGTGTCCCGAGCTGGGCATTGCCATTCCGGTGGGCAAAGACTCCATGTCCATGAAGACCGTCTGGAAGGACGATGATGGCGAAGAACGATCGGTGACGTCACCGTTATCGCTGATCATCACCGCCTTTGCCTCCGTGCTGGACGTACGTGAGACGCTGACGCCGCAGCTGAATGGTGGCGGTGACCTGATTCTTATTGACCTGGGCAAGGGTAAAAACCGCCTGGGTGCTTCTGCGCTGGCGCAGGTGTACAAGCAGTTGGGACATCATGCACCGGATGTGGATGATGCCGGTGCGTTGACATCTTTTTTCACCGCGATACAGGCACTCAACCAGCAGGGTTTGTTGCAGGCCTATCATGACCGCTCCGATGGCGGCCTGCTGGCCTGTGTGTGCGAAATGGCCTTTGCTGGAAGCACAGGTGTCAATATCCAGTTAGATGATCTGGGCGATGATGCACTGGCAGTATTGTTCAACGAAGAACTGGGTGCGGTGATTCAGGTGAATCATACTGATACCGATGAGGTGCTGGCTTGTCTGCGGGATTATGGTCTGGGCAAACACAGTGTTGTGATCGGTGCGCCCACGGACGATAACCGCATCAGTTTCAATGTTGACGGCAGGGAAGTGCTGGGTGAAGACCGCATGGTATTCCGCCGTGCCTGGTCTGAAACGACACTGCATATGCAATCGCTGCGTGACAATCCTCAGTGTGCCCAACAGGAAATGGCGACCCGTCTGGATGTTGATGATCCGGGCCTGACGGTTTCGCTGAGTTTTGATTCGGAAGACAATATTGCTGCACCGATGATTCACACTGGTGTGCGCCCACGCATGGCCATTCTGCGTGAACAGGGTGTCAATGGCCAAATTGAAATGGCGGCGGCGTTTGATCGCGCCGGTTTTGATGCCATTGATGTACACATGAGTGACATTATTGCCGGGCGTATTTCACTGGCCGATTTCAAAGGTATGGTGGCATGCGGTGGTTTTTCTTACGGTGACGTACTGGGTGCTGGTGAAGGCTGGGCGAAGTCGGTGTTGTTTAACAACCGTGCGCGGGATGAATTTGCCGCCTTTTTCCAGCGTGATGACAGTTTTGGTCTTGGTGTGTGCAACGGTTGCCAGATGATGTCCAATCTGCATGAGTTGATTCCGGGCGCAGACTTGTGGCCACATTTTGAACGCAATGCTTCTGAACAGTTTGAAGGCCGTTTGTCGCTGGTGGAAGTGTTGCCATCACCGTCGCTGTTTATGGAGGGTATGGCCGGTTCACGCATGCCCATCGCCGTGGCTCACGGAGAAGGACGCGCCGTGTTTGCCAATGGTGTGCAGCCAGCACTGGATGCGGGTATGGCCACCTTGCGTTATGTGGATAACCACGGCCAGCCGACAGAACACTATCCGGCCAATCCGAATGGCTCACCGCAAGGGATCACCGGGTTGACCACTACGGATGGGCGTTTCACCATCATGATGCCGCATCCAGAGCGGGTATTCCGGGCGGTGCAATATTCCTGGTCGCCGGAAGAATGGGGTGAAGATGGTCCGTGGCTGCGTATGTTCCGTAATGCACGGGTGGCGACGGGGTAGGGAGTAAAGAATACAGGATGCTTTGCCGCTATTGCGGTTGATGGATCGGGACTGATGGCGTACTGGCACAGGATGAGCAAAGCCTACCCTGCGGCTGTTTTCTGAACGCGTAAAAAGGCAAATAACGCACTATGGGTTTTCTGAAAAAAGTTTTTGGCGGTGCTGAAAGCAATAAAACGAAATCGCGTGGCAATGCCAAAGCGGTGGCGGAGCCTTTGTCGATTGCCGGATTGACAGAGCTGTTCCGCTATTTCCCGTTGGGCGAAAAAATTCGTTATTACCCGGAATATCAAAAAGAAGGCGCGTTGGAGACTATTGTGTTGGGTTACAGTGTCAACGGCCAGTTTGTTTTTTCACCCATTGACATCGGTTACCAACAGGATGTTGAGCGTGATGTGTTACGACTCACGATAGAGGGTCAGGAACGTCTGGTACCGGAAGTTGAACGTTTCAGCCTGTTGATTCCCTTTAATCAGGAAGATGAAAACAAGCGTGATTATGGGCGACGTGCCGAGCTGGGTCCGCGTGGCCCTTTTCGGCGTCGTAATATCATTACTCTGTTGGCCAGTTCTACCGGTGGCACGCTTAGCCATCTGGATACTGAAGTAAACAGGGTGTTGCCACTCACTGATGGCATTTATGCCGGACATGAAGTGGTGGTGTTGGATGTGTTGCCCAGCTCATTAACGTTGACGGATCAACGCCAGCACTATCGTTTGCAAACAGAGTTGCCTGCAAGCTTGAGTATTCGTGACGGTGAAACGCATGAATGTACTTTGCTGGATTTTTCCGAAGGGTCTGTGCGCTTGCAGTTTGCAGAGGTGACCGCAGATATTATGGCGCTCACTGAATTCCGTCGTCTCAAGTTGAGTTTTAATGTGGAGACTGCTGACAAGGGCAAGACTTATGCGCTGGAAGGCGTGATGTATCGCAAAACCGATAATCGTCTGGTGATGAAACTCCAGGGTATTTACAAGGATGGCAAGGTGGAGCCGTTAGGGTTGGTGGATATTCTCGACATCAAGGCAAGCCTGTTTCAGCATCCAGCTACCCAGCAGGCGTTGGAAGCACAACGTAATTCCTGAGTTCAGCGAACCAGAAAATTTGTGCTAGAAGGTATGCTGTGTTGTTAACGCAGAGGCTACGAAGAAAACCAATAAAAACTTTGTGTTCTTTACACCTTTGCGAACTTTGCGTTAGATACTCAACTTTTCCCATTTCTCGTTACTCTCCGGCTATGGGAGAATACCAGCCCGTGTCGCATTCGCTGTATACCTTTTAAAAGGCAGAAGATCTTGGACGAATACTTATTATTATTATTGAATCAAACGCTTTCTAATTCTGGATTCGATGTCTTTTTTGCCTGGATTTCACAAGACCTGCTTTTTTCCACACCGTTATTGCTGATGGTGATGGTTTTTTTGAGTTGGCGCTTTGGTAAAGATGGTTTCAAGTTCTGGCTGCTGACTATCGTTTTTATTACGTTGGGTGATCAGTTGGGTGCGTTATTAAAATATCTCACCGCACAGCCGCGTCCTTGTGCTGAGTTAGGTAGCGTTGTGCGGCAGGTTGATACCGTATTTTCGATTAACTGTAGCCGGAACCTTAATGGCCTGCCATCCAATCATGCGCTGAATTTTTTCCTGTTTATGGTTTTTAGTAGTTATGTGCTGCGCTGGCGGGGTTGGGTTGTTGGTTTTGGCTTGCTGGCGGTATTGGTTGCATTGTCACGTGTTTATCTGGGGGTGCATTACCCGAGTCAGATACTGGCAGGGACATTGATTGGCATGGGACTTGGTGCTGGAATGGGATGGTTAAGTCTACGTTACCTGCCTTTTGTACAACGTGTGATGCAAGCAGCGCACCTGAATAAATACTGATCTTCTGAAGCGCGAGATGCGCAATATTTTCCCGACTTCAGTCAGCCGTTCCGTCGGAAAATACAACTTATTATGGGTTGTCGCTATTTTGCGACAGGTTTAATTGGCTGTATTTCAGGGTTTCCTTCTTTTTGTCAAAATTCCCTGTCTCTGCAAGGAGACACTTGCTTCCGCAAGCATCAGGTCTGATGCAGAATTTTTTTTATAACGTATTGAATAATAACGAAATAGTATAGTTGGCACACTGTTTGCTAATGTCTTGGTGTCGATGTCTCTTATGCGACATACAAGTCACACAAACTATATACAAACCATTTTTGAAAATTGAGGAATATGTTATGCGCAAGGAACTATTATTTGCCTCGTTCGCCGTTATTATCTCCGGTGCCGCTTATGCTGGTGGAACGTTCGATAAGGTCGATACTGATCAGGATGGCGCTATCAGCAAAACTGAAGCAGCTTCGGTGCCTGCTCTGACCGATCTGTGGGATACCTACGATAGCAATACCGATGGCAAGTTGGATGAAGCAGAATTTGCCCGCTTTGAAGTTGCTGTACCCAAAGCGGGAGATTAATAAGTACGATAAATGAATTCGAGAGCCTCTACTCCTCCTCCCCTCTATCAAGGAACTTTGGAATGAATCCTGGTGCGGCAGACAGGATGTCATATTCCGCCGGTTTGAGACGTTGATTGCAGGCAATAGTGGATTATTGCAACGATCAGCAGCGAAAAATCAACGGATTGAAGGCCCGGAATGCGAGTCAGTGATTCGTTTAGGGTTCCTTGAAAATAGAGGTTCTCGTACGGTGCAGGAAGCGCCGTGTAAAGTCGGTTGTACGCACATACAATTGGCGGCTCAGGAGGCACATCCTGTAAAACTGTGCTTTCGGCTCCAAAAATTCCACGGACGGGGTTTTTGGGGCCACCTTTTTTTGGGAACCGTGGGTTATCATCTTACGGTCTTTCTCCCAAAGTCTTGCTCAAGGTGTTCTGGAAGTCATGTAGACGCACTGTCAGTTCAAAATACAGCATCTTTCTTTTGGCGTGACCCTGACTTCGGTCTATGATGCCTGCTTGAACCTAGATTCCGCAGTTGACCGCTTAGAGGATGTATTAACATTTTGATAAATAGTCTGTTCTCTGGATATGGGAAGCTCATCTGCTGGGTGAGTCGCTACGACTTGTATAGCATGTTGCCTTTTGCGTCTGGCCGCGTTGCGAATCGTCGCAATAGGCAAGCTATTGCTTCTCATCGCGCCTTGCCAGTCACAAAATCCAACGCACTCTACAAGCCGTTCAACTGCGGATTCTAGGTTGAACGAACAGTGAAATAATTATCCTCAATGTCTTGTGTCACCTTGCGATGTAAAGTCAGCCTTCCGGCACGCGCAGATAGACCTCTATTACGGAGGCGCTGAACCGTGCGTTTGACCATACCAACCTCGATCTTCCAACTGGCACTGATCGGTTTTTTGCTCGCTACCTTGCCGCTGTCGGTTGCGCTGGTGAATACCTTTGTGCAAATCGACCGCCTCTCGGCGCAAATGCAAATCGCGGTGAGTGATTCTGCCCAGGCCGTTGAGGCCAGCCGCACCATTATGGCCCAGGTACTGAACATGGAGCGCAGTACGGGCCAATATCTTGTTTTGCGTGATTCCGCTGCGTTGCAGCGTTATGAAGATCAGCGAGGTCAGCTCGACAAGGCTATTGTGCTGCTGGAAAATTTGCCATTGGACAAGAGTCTGGCAGACAGGCTTGAACAATTGCGCGAACAGGAACAGGCTTTGTATGACAAGCTTCGCGAGGTGGTGGGCATTCCTCAGCCGCAGGATGAGCCACTTAAGCTGGTGGAGCAACACAACCTGACCCAATTGGTACGTCCGATACCTTTTGAGGTCACGCAGATGATTACCCGGCGAAGCAATGTGATTACCGGACAGCTGGAGCAGGTGCAGGGCTTGTTATTATTACAGGCATTGGGTCTGGTCCCACTGGCATTGATTTTGGCGATCATTTTCAGTGTGCTGATCAGTCGTCCGCTGCGGCGTCTTGGAGCCGTTATCCGTCGCCTTGGTGCCGGTGAGTTTTCGACTCCGGTCAAGGTCAGTGGGCCGCAGGATGTGCGTGAACTCAGCGAACACCTCGACTGGTTGCGTAAGAGACTGTCTGAGCTGGACGAGCAAAAGCAGACATTTTTGCACCACGTTTCGCACGAATTGAAAACACCACTGACGGCTATCCGGGAAGGCTCAGAATTATTGCGTGATGAAGTCGTGGGTACGCTGAACCCGGAACAGATAGAAGTGGCGAGTATTTTGAGGGAGAGCAGCCTTCAGCTACAGGCACAGGTTGAGGCTTTGTTGAACTTCAATGCCGCTTTGGCGCAAGAAAAACCGCAACAACAGGAAACCATTGTGCTGGATACTTTGCTGCCGGAAATCATCGACAAACATCGTCTTGCCATGCGAGCCCGAAAAATTACCGTGCAGACTGACCTGCAAGCGGTTAGCCTGTGTGGCGAACACGATCAAATTCGTACTTTGCTAGACAATCTGCTGTCCAATGCCATCAAATATTCACCCGATGGTGGCAAGGTTCAGTTAAATGCCTGGGTGGAGAACGATAAGGTTTATATTGATGTCATAGATACGGGATCGGGCATCAGCAGCGAAGAGCGGGATCAGATTTTCGAGCCCTTTTTTCAAGGGCAGCAACGTGCAAAGGGGCACGTTAAAGGGACAGGGCTGGGGCTGGCTATTGCTCAGCGCTATGCTCGTCTGCACCGTGGCAATATAAAAGTGCAGGACAGTCAGATCGGAGCGCATTTGCGTGTCACCCTGCCATCGGTCAGCGCAGAATAAATCTAGAATAAAAAATAGACAGGAGAAACTTGTACTCAAATGATGTATCAGGGAATGGGAATAATAGCCGTGCTGACATTAACGGCCTGTGCCCAATGGCAGATAATGACCCAGGCCGGGCATAATGAAGCCTGCGAGGACATCACCAATTTCTACACGGCAGCTTCGTCGTTATCACCTGAGGCCGGAAAGGAAATGCTCCAGGCGTTACGTTCAAATCAGGCACAGAGTGACAACCCATGCGATCAATTGCGTTTGGTGATATTGCTTGGCAAGCCCGATACGGCTTTCCATGACGATGCTGAGGCTGCCCAGTTATTGCAGAATTTTCTGCATAACCCCAAGCATGCCTATCATCCCGAGCGGGGATTGGCGTTACTGTTGGCAGATAACATCAAAGAGCGTCAGCAATTGCAGGAGAAATTGCTCAGCCAGGAAAAAGGCCTCGCGTTGGAACAGGCTGTCTCACAAAAATTGGCGCAGAAACTCAAAAAGGAGCACGCCGCTGCGAAGGCACTGAAGTCGCAGCTTGAGCAGCTAAAATCCATCGAGCAGGATATTAACGAAAAAGAACAGTCAGTTGCAGTCCCTAACGGCAAGCAGAAAAACCGATGAGCCTGACTAAAATACTCCTGATCGACGACGATACCAGTCTCTTGAGGTTGTTGTCGATACGTCTTACGGCTGCCGGTTATGCGATTGAAACTGCCAACAGCGGTCGTCAGGCACTCGGCAAAATGCCCGTCTGCCAACCGCACCTGATCATCACAGATTTACGCATGGAAGGCATGGACGGTATGACGCTGTTTGACGAAGTGCATGCCCGTTATCCCTCACTGCCTGTGATTATTCTTACTGCCCACGGCACCATTCCCGATGCTGTTGCTGCCACTCGTAAAGGCGTGTTCAGCTACCTGACCAAACCCTTCGACAGTAAGCAATTACTGGATAATATCAGTGCTGCCCAGCGACATAGTGGCCAGTCGCAGAACGATGAGGTCATCAGTGATGATCAAACCTGGCGACGCGGGATTATTACCGCCAGCCCAGCTATGGATGAATTGCTTAAACAAGCCTGGCGGGTGGCGCAGGCAGACGTCAGTATTCTGATCCAGAGTGAAAGTGGTACCGGCAAAGAACTGTTAGCTCAAGCTATTCATGCCGCTGGCCCGCGTGCTGAAAAACCTTTCGTGGCTATTAATTGTGCCGCCATTCCCGAAGCTCTGCTGGAATCAGAGCTTTTTGGTCATCGCAAGGGCTCATTTACCGGCGCTGACCGAAATCATACCGGTTTGTTTGAAACGGCCAACGGTGGAACACTGTTTCTGGACGAAATCGGTGATATGCCACTGGAATTTCAGGCTAAACTATTGCGCGTATTACAGGAAGGCGAAGTGCGGCCTGTGGGCACAACACAGCCAGTCCCGGTGGATGTCAGAATTATCTCCGCTACGCATACCGACCTCGAAGCCGCCACCGAGACACGGGGCTTTCGCGAAGATCTTTATTATCGCCTTAACGTCGTTATGCTGGAGCTTCCGATGCTGGCCAGTCGCTGCGAAGACATTCCGCTGCTCGCCAATCACTTCCTGTCTCAGCTGCAACAGCGTTCTTCTAACTGCATTGCCCGATCCTTCTCCCGCGAAGCCATGGAGTTGCTTATGGCTGCTCCCTGGCCGGGCAATATCCGCCAACTGCTCAATGTCGTTGAACAAGTTGCTGTACTGACAACCTCCCCACTTATTTCTGCCAGTCTGGTGCAAAAAGCCCTGCGTGGTAAAACCAAAGAAGTTTTGCCACTGGGTGAGGCGCAAAGTCAATTTGAGCGTGACTATCTTGTGCAGATAATGCAAATGACCCGAGGTAACGTTTGTCAGGCTGCCCGTCTAGCACAGCGTAACCGCACCGATTTTTACAAATTGCTGCACCGTCACCAATTGGAACCGGCCTTGTTTCGGCATAGTTGATGGTTCGGTTTGATTCTCGTGGCTTAAGAACACTGCAAGTCGTCAAAAAATAGGCCAAAATGGCTATTCTTCGTTACGGTTACCGTAAGTCCGATAGGCTCTAGCTATGTTATCTCTTAATCTCCGTGTATTAATTGCCGCCAGTGCGATTCTTTCCAGCTTTTTTGGTTTGGCTGGCGTGACTCTGGACCAGAATTATCGCAGTAGTGTGGAGCAGGCGTTGGAAGAGCAATTACTGGGCTCTGTGTATGCGTTGATTGCTGCCGCGGGGTTGAATGAAAACGGTCGTTTGACAATGCCTTTGTCGGTGCCGGACCGACGGTTTTCCAATCCGGATTCTGGTTTGTATGCCCAAGTGACCAGTAATAATAAAAACTGGCTGTGGCGCTCTGAATCTATGCAGGGTATTACACTGCCTTTTGAGCGTGGTTTGTCGCGAACGGAGCGTTTGGGTAAAAAAATGACTCAACCTTCAGGGCGGGAGTTATATTTGTTGAGTTATGGTGTGGTGTGGAGTGATGTTGCTGATCCACAGCTCGCTTACACTTTCAGCATTGCACAGGATATGGCAGGTTTGAATGCTCGGATTGCCGGGTTTCGTCGTAGTTTGTGGGGCTCATTGGGTGGTGTGGCATTGCTGTTGTTGGCGGTGCAGGGCGCTATTTTGCGCTGGGGTTTGTCGCCACTGAAAAAGGCAACGGATGAACTTGCGGCCATTGAGGCGGGTCGGCAAGTAAGGTTACAGGGTGGTTATCCACCTGAGCTTAAGGGGTTGACTGGAAATATCAATACCTTGTTGTCTCAGCAACAAGAGCATCTGGATCGTTACCGGCGGACTCTGGGCGATTTGGCGCATAGCCTGAAAACACCTCTGGCAGTATTGCAGAGTGCGGCAGAAAACAAGAGAGAGTTGTCGTTATTACCGCAGGTTGTGCAGGACCAGGTGGAGCGCATGAACCAGATTACCGGTTATCAGTTACAACGTGCAGCAACGTCCGGCTGGACGGCATTGACGGCACCGGTGCAAGTAAGAGAGATTGTTTGCAAGGTGGTTGCCGGTCTCAACAAAGTGTATGCCGATAAAAAGGTGGATGTGATATTTGATGTGGATACTTCTGTTGAGTTTCATGGTGACGAGGGCGATTTACTGGAGATTGTCGGCAATCTGGTGGATAACGCCTACAAATGGTGTAATCGCCGGGTGCAGGTGGTAGCCCAGAGTCGGCCTGGGCCAAAAGAAGATCAATGGGATATTTTATTGCGTGTTGATGATGATGGTGTGGGGGTGGCGCCGGAGATGGTGCAATATGTGATGCAGCGTGGCCGCCGTGCAGACAGTGATATTGCGGGCCATGGTATTGGTTTGTCTGTTGTACGCGATATTGTGCAGGTATACGGGGGCACGTTGGAAATCACTGGGAGTGAATTAGGGGGAGCGGCGGTGAATATCTGGCTACCGATGCGTTCTGCTGAGACAGAAAGACGGTGACAACCTGTAGCACCGTATAAGGTACCGGGTGTCACCGCTTTCTGGTATTTTCACGTTGTTTATTGCCCGTTTTATTGTGTGGTCGTACCGCCTGAGTTGCCGCAGTACTTAATGGGCACGTTCTTTACCGATAAGGGCTGTTGGTGCTGTAAATCTGTATAACAACATATATCAGCAGTACGCTGGCCACTGCGCCAACGCCAGCGACCATATAGGTCAACAAATCTATCATCGTCATTCCCCTTTTCCTTGTGCTAATTGTGTTGTTAACAGGACAGCTTTTTTTATTTCAATCAGCTTTCTTCGTTGCTGATCCGGTGGCCTTATGGTGCCCGAAGATTTATTTTCCGGCAAGTGCTGTGTTGGATTGTGTAATATGACCTAATTTGCCGTAGGGGCCGATTTGCGCCATTTCGACCGAGCGCAGTACGCCTTGGTCATCTATGCCGCCTGCAATGTAGGCGTAGCGCCCGTTGGTGGCGATAGCGGTGGCGCTACGTTGATGATTCAGGCTTGCCTGTTGTGTCCACGCAGTGATTTTGCCGTCAGTGTCTGCATGGGCCATTTCCACAGAGGCGAGTCTCCGGGTGCCATCATGTCCGCCAACGATGTATAGGTAGTTGTCGAAAGCAAAGGCTGATGCGATGAAGCGGGCAGTGAGCAGGTGTGTTGGCGCAATATGCCATGGCGCTAACTGGCCGTTGCTGTTGATTCGGCTGGATTCAACATCACCATAGCTCATCGCACCACCTTTTTGCACATGACCACCCAGTAGATACAATCGATTTCCCTGAGTAGTGCTGGCATGAATATAGCGGTCCACTTGTGCCTGTTGTGTGGCCAATTGCCATTGAGGAGGCTGTCGGTCGGCGTCAAGTGTAATGAATTCCGTAGATTTGAGGAACTGCCCGTTATAGCCGCCGATAGCGTAGAGACGCTCGTTGATGATGGCAGCTGTGAGACCGCGACGCGGTGTGGTGAAGTAACTGTGGTGTTGCCAGGTTTGCAGGCTGCCATCGGCATTGATTTTTGCCCGTTCCACAGAAGCCAGTGGCACGTTGTCATCACCCAATTGTCCACCACCACCGCCCAGCGCATACAGGTACCCATCGTGGCTGGCGGCGGCTAAATAAAACCGTCCCTCCAATAAAGCACTGGTTTTTTTCCAGGGGCCCAATTGGCCATTGGGTAGGATGCGTGCGTATTCCACCGGGCGTACATACTGGTTTTGTGCATCGACACCACCCAGCACATACAAATATCCCTTTGCGACAGTGGCTGCCAGGGCGCGTCGTGGATGTGCAAATGAGGTGAGTTCCTGCCAACCTTCGACCCAGTCTTCTGGCGGGTTATTGCCCTGTTTGTTCAGGGTAATGAACAATATCAGGCCAAAAATGGATAAAAGCCCCAGGATAGGGAAGGTGCGTTGTGGAGTGGTTTCAGTCATTTAATGAGTGTAATAAAATAGGCTTGGTTGGTAAGGTGGATGACAGTTGATTTTCCAAGTTCGCTGGGATGCGGTGAAAGTCAGAGTTTACATGGCCATCCTTGAGACATATAGTCTCGCTATAGGGAGGAACGCTCCCAGTACGGGTCACGTTATCATATAAAACGGGTAACTTACCCGGTTACGTGAGCCGATTGCTTTGAAGGTATTCAAGGCGGGTTTGTTTCTGTGGTTTAGGTAAACGTTTTAGGGTATGCGGTATATGGGTAAGAAGGATTCCAGGGATGAAGTGAGTACCGGAGCACCGGGTTCCGAAAATGTGCCAGTAGTCGCACGTTTGTGTTACGTGGATGATAGCCGCACTTCGGCGTATGTGGTACGGCGTTTGCTGCAACCTCTTGGTTATCAAATTGACCATTTTTCCTCGGCTGAGCCCGCCTTTGTCGCACTGGTACAGGAAGACTATGACCTGCTGCTGACCGACTTGAAAGTATCCCCCACGGGCATGGATGGCGATGATCTAATCCGTACCCTGCGGCAGAGTGGACATCCGAAAATCAGCGTTATGCCGATTATCGTCATCACGGGTGCGACGGATGCCGAGATGCTGGTGGCTGTGTATGATGCAGGTGCCAATCAGGTGATGAAAAAACCAGTGAATGCCAGTGAGCTGGATGGCCATATTCGGCGCCTGTTATTTGATGCCGGACAGGTTGAGATAGCACCTTCGACAGCCAAGCCGGGGAAAATCGAACGTGGTCTGGATGATGGCAATGTAGTGACATTGCATGCCATAAATCGCCCTTTGCGTGAGTCGGAGTCGCCCGTAACACCGCAGCCGGTTTCACCCTCTCTTTCTGAACCCGCCATCGAAAAAACAGACATTCCGGTGTTAAACAGCACGCCGTCTGTCGTTGACGCAATCGAGCCCGTTGTACCTGCCGGTCCTGTTCCTTCCGACTCTGATCCTTCCGACCCTGTTCCTTCCGTAACAGAGCCAACAAAAGAATCATCGATTCTGCGGGCAGAGGAAAAAAAATCAAGCGCAGTCACAACAGACAATAAAACGACTGATGTGGGACCGCCGACACCTGATCCTTTGATTATTGGTGAACCGGAAAAAAGTGAAGAAGTGCCGATAGTCGAGCCGGGTATGCACGAAGATCGAAACGCTGACAATGCCAAGAAAGCAGAGGATTACAATATTCTCAGCGAGATTGAACAATACCCATTGCTGGAAAATCAGCGCACGGGTTTGTTTCCTCGTTCCGGTATGCTGGATATGTTGTATTCCCTTGTCGAGTTAGTGGGAGTACGAGGTATGTTACTACGTGCGTTGAGTGTTACTGCGATGGTGACCGCAGCGCTGGTGGCCTGGGATATTTATTTTAAACCACCCCAGCCAGTTGATACGGTATTTGTGGAATCGGGTGAAATATTTCAGTCTGTCACCGTATCAGGACGGGTGGTGAGCAAACAACGTGTCAATGTGAGTGCGGTGAGGTCCGGGCGCTTGGTGGAAATACAGGTAAAAGAAGGGGATAAGGTGCAACAGGGGCAAGTGCTGGCAAAAATTGATGATCGTGAATTAAACAGTCGTTTGAATCGCGTCAAAATCGGATTATCGACGGCACGGGAAAACATTGTGATGGCAGAACGCACGCTGGACCGGTTGCGTAAAGCACATACAAAAGGCGCGGTGGCACAGCATTTGGTGGAAGATGCGGAGGCTGATTTACTGACCGCACGTAATGAGGCTGGCATTGTTGCGGAAGAAGTACGTAGCGCAACATTAGAGTTTGACAGCCAAAGAATCACTGCCGCATTTGGTGGTACGGTAACCGCCCGCCATGCCGAAATTGGTCAGTGGGTGGAGCCGACAGAAACATTGTTTACCTTAGTGGATGACTCTCAACGCGAAATTGAAACACATGTGGATGCGGCTGACAGTGTTGCGGTTAACGTTGGGCAGATGGTAATGGTGTCCAGTGATGCTTTCCCCGGACTGGAATGGCAGGAATCGGTGGTGCGTTTGGGGGCAGAGGCAGGCAGTCAGCAGAATGCAAACTCAAAAAATGCAAATTCAATAAAAGTGTATGTCAGCCTGGGTAGTGACGCACCAGTGCTCCACTACGGCCAACAGGTTAACGCTGATATTCGCACAGTATGGAATCCCAATACGCTTAAAATCCCCTTTGAGGCGTTGACCCGTCAAGATGGACGCACCATGGTAGCCGTGTTGGAAGGTGAACATGTGCGCATGAGGGTTATTGAAACCGGTATTGAAGATTTTTCCATGGCGGAAGTGAAGCAAGGTCTGAATGCAGGTGAAACAGTGATTTTGCTCAGAGGAGCAACACTAAAAAATGGTGATAGGGTGTATCCTCGTACGTCTTCAAAATGATTTTGATGGTGTATGCATCAGGCTGACCAATAAACCATGATGTCGCAATGGCTTGTACAGATCGATATCAAATGATTCAGTTGCACAATATTCATAAGTCTTACCAACGTGGAAATTTATCGGTACCGGTGTTGCGGAATGTTTCCGTTAACATCAAAAAAGGTGAGTTCGTCGCCATTATGGGGCCGTCTGGTTCTGGTAAATCTACCCTGTTGAATATCCTTGGTTGTCTTGATACGGCTGACAGAGGTCGTTACACACTGGATAATAAAATTATCCAGGGAGCCAGTGAAGATGAGCTTGCTGCGATTCGCAATCACTGGCTTGGTTTTGTTTTTCAATCGTTTAATCTGATTCCTCGTATTGATGCAAGGCATAATGTCGAACTACCTATGGTTTATGCTGGTGTGTTACCCGTAGTACGACAAAAACGTGCACTTGCAGCATTAAAAATTGTCGGCCTTGCAGACCGCGCAAGACATGTTCCCGCACACTTGTCTGGCGGCCAACAACAACGGGTGGCGATTGCGCGTGCGATTGTCAATGACCCTGAAATCATCATTGCGGATGAGCCAACGGGTGCGTTGGATTCACAAGCCAGCCACGAAATCATGCGTCTTTTTCAGCAATTGCAGGCCAGTGGGAAAACCATTGTCATGGTGACTCATGAGAATGAGGTTGCGGCATTTGCACAACGTATTATTCGTGTACGTGACGGTGAGATTTCTGATAATCAAAACGAAAATACGCCAACATGAATACACGCCATGTTGGCATTTTTAACGATGTTCTGTTGCAGGCCATATCGTCACTTAAAGAAAACAAATTACGTACTGTGCTCAGTGTTATGGGTATCACGATTGGTATCTGCGCTGTTATGGTAGTAGGTACCGTTAGCCAGGGCATGAAAAAATACATTTACCAGGAGCTGGAAACTTACGGGCTGGAAACATTGTGGGTTTATCGCAAATGGAAAAATGACAACCCTTTTCGTAGCGTGCGCCAAGGCAGTGGTATTAATAATGATGATTTGAAGTTTATGCCATCGTGTTGCGCTTCAGTAAAACAAGTGTCACCAGTGGTATACCATTATAAAAATAATGTGCCGATGCATTCAAAAGGCAATTTTACTAATGCGAATCTTGAAGGTGTAGGAATCGCTTATATTGATATTAATAATGACAAATTCAATTTAGGGCGTAATTTTCGCCAGGATGATATTCAGCATCGCAAGCCCGTTGCGATCATCGGTAGTAAAATACGAGACGCATTGTTTGGTGTACACACCAATCCTATCAAGAAAGTGATACGTTGGGGTGATATTCGCTTAACGGTGATTGGTGTTCTGGAATTTAAGGATAGAGATATTTTATCGCAATTAGGTAAAGCTGATTATGATGTAAATCAGCGTGTATTGATTCCGTATACACTTTATCAACAGCAGCTGGGCTCCAAAGATATTCATACCCTGCAAGCGGAAGCCGTGAGTGTGGCAATGACGGGTAAAGCGCTGAATGAATTAACGGAGTTGCTTAAGCGTCGGCATAGTTATCGTTATGAATACGTCACAGAAAGTATGGATGTATGGATTGCTACGGCGGAAGATTTATTACGAAAAATCTCATTTATTGGTTTGCTGGCAGCCTTGATTTCATTGCTGGTGGGCGGTATAGGCATTATGAATATCATGAGCACTTCGGTGGTTGAGCGCACGCGTGAAATTGGTATCCGCAAAGCATTGGGAGCATATCGGCGGGATATTTTAATGCAGTTTCTGCTGGAGGCTGCGGTGATCAGCGTTATTGGTGGTGTGTTGGGCATGATATTAGGGATTCTTGCAGGCTTTGGGATCAGTTATCTGAGTGGGTATGACCTGGGTATTTCATGGTCAACAGCAGTCCTGGCAGTGCTGGTCTCTATCATTGCAGGCATGCTGTCAGGTTATTATCCAGCCTATCGGGCGGCTAGCCTGAAGCCGGTTGATGCGTTGCGCTATGAATGAAAAATGCCATTTATAACGTGCGCATTCCAATATTGTTAAGTAACAACAGGAGAACTGGCTTAATTTACATTTTAGGTTTAAATACGCGGTATGTGTTTTACGCAATGTGCGGTGGTAGCGAGAAAAATGCCCGTTATTTTGATCCACAGTGTTATTAACGCAGAGTACGCAGAGGCGCAAAGGACGCAGAGAAAACCCATTAAAAAATGTTTTCCTTTGCGTACTTCGCGCCTCTGCGTACTCTGCGTTAATAACATCACACCTCTTCAATGTACTTTTCTTGCGGGTAGCACTATTGGCTTTTTTGATTTTTTTCGTTTTCCTGCCTCTGTGTGAGAATGCGTATATGGATGAATGATTCAGATTTCTACGGAAGATCATGGGAGCCAGCACAAACTGTGCTTTATACAAATATTTTATGGGCTGGTTACCATTTAGCCTTTAAATCACATTTAAGTTAATAACACTGATGTGTGCCCCTTAGGTGACATTATTGGCCTCGCCCTGTTAGCATTACCGCCAGAGTACGCAAAATGATACTGATATCCATTTTCAACCAGGAAATGGGGTTGCTCAGTGCCAATGCGTAACTGTGATCAAAGCCGACTTTGGAGCGCACATCCTCTATGCAAGTATCATATCCCTGATTTACCTGAGCCAAGCCGGTAATACCCGGGGTGACACCATAAGTTCTTTCCGCAAAAAAGGGGATGTCTTGTTCAAGTTGTTTATAAAAACCAGGGCGCTCGGGTCTTGGTCCAATCATTGACATTTCACCCAGCAGAACATTGAAAAACTGAGGCAATTCATCCAAGCGTGTTTTGCGCATAAATCGTCCCATTGTAGTGATTCGTGGATCTTGTTTTGTTGCCCAGGTTGCCCCTGACTGACGTTCGGCATCAATCACCATGGTGCGGAACTTGATCATCTCGAATAATTCCACGTGCTCAGGCAATGCCTTGCCGATGCGGAGTTGTTTGAAGAAAATCGGACCGGGTGAATCCAGCTTGATGGCCAATGCGATCAAAGGGAATAGCGGGAGAGTCAATAATAGCCCGATGCTGGCTAATAACAGATCAGATAGACGTTTTGCCCGGCCTGTTACTGGGTTGATATGGAAAGGAGTATTCATGATTTATGACCTCTTTGGTTACTGCATGTTGGTTTTTAAGTACTGATTTTTTATACAGTTTATGGCTATAAAAATACCACAAATAAATTATTGCATCACATCTGAGTCCACACGTTTCCAGCGGCCTCGTTCAAGACCACAAAGGTAACGAAGTGTGCCGATCAATCCGGCAGTATGACCTCCGACCAGATAGGCCAGAGTCTGACTCAACCGGCTTGCCTTATTTGAATGAAACAGGAGTTGCCAACTTGCCAGCAGATAGGCCATTAATTGCAACGTGGTCAGGAATGCAAATAACAGATAATCCTGTGACAACAGCAGACTGCCGATAAATGTGATGATCATCAGAAAGGGCATTAGAACCCGTAATCCCTTACCTGAGACAAAGGTGAAGGCGACACTGCCGTAGCTTGGCAATAGCAGTCGCTTCAGACGCAAGAGTTGCTGACAATTACCGGCAGCAATACGACGACGACGCTGATGATCCTGGGTGTTATCAGCCTTTTCCAACTCCAGAGCGTTAATAGCGTTCTCATAGTCGGCGCGATAGCCAGCGGCAACGATCTCCATGGGCAGAATGAAATCATCATTGATGGTATCGGGTGCCAATGGCTGGAAGAGCGAACGCCGGAATAAATAGAAAGCACCATGCGCACCCAGCGTTGAACCCAGTGCCGCTTCACTGGCCTTGATATGACTTTGATAACGCCAATAGGCCGCTTCACCAGTGGAACCGGGGTTGAGCAGGCGATAGTGACCATTTAGAACGCCGATGCTCGGGTCTTTAAAACGCTCGGCAGCGATCAGCAATGCGTCTACCGACACCAGGGCAGAAACATCGCTCAATACCACCAATTCGCTTTTGACGTCCCGCATTATTTTATTGATCACGGCAACCTTGCCACGGTTTTTCCTGAAATCACGAATGTCGATATTTAAGTGTCGGCATTCATCTTCTCTGGCCGTTTGCAGAGCAATGGCTACCGTCTCATCACGACATCCATCACAAGCGATAATAACGTTGAGTCGATCGCTGGGATAATCGAGCACGGCGAGATTACGTATCTTATCGGCAATCCAGCGTTGTTCATTGTATGCGGGAATTACAATGGTGATGGTGGGCAGGCTGCCATCGTTATCGCTGGATGCATAGTGGCGGTTATACGTATTTAGCGTATGTTTCGGTTGTCGTTGTTGCACCCATCGCAAGATCAAGGGATAACCCAGGTGATGGTAGATGACCAACAAACCACTGGTGAGTGTGAGCATGATTAGCAATTCGTTCATATCAATCTCCTGCGTGTCGTAAAGTGGCATAGCTCCGAGCCATCATGCGCACGTCCCCATGCTGTTGCACAAAGCGCCTGGGGCTGGTTTCAAAGAATTGGTTGAGCATTTTGAGCAGGGTTGATGCCATGGCGTCGGTATCCCCTGCGGGTATTAACATGCCACTGGCAGGACAGAGGGTTTCGCGGGAGCCTCCCACATTGGTGACCGCAGTGGGAATACCGCAAGCCTGTGCTTCCAATGGCGACAAAGGCAGACCTTCATTCAATGAAGGTAGACAGAAAATGTTCAGTGCCTGGTAAAAAGTCGGCATCTCATCAATACGCCCAAGGAAATGGACGCGGCTATTGAGGCCGAGTGTATGTACCAGATGACGTAACCTGGCTTCGGCTGAACCTGCGCCTGCCAGGGCGAGATGTGTCGTATACGGTAATTGAGCGAGGGCGCGAATTAAAATCTTCTGCCCTTTGACGTCCTCTAAACGTCCGCTGCAACCAATAACCTGAATGTCCTGTGGCAACCCAATGCGTTGCCTCGCTTTTCTTTGATCACCCGGAATGAAACGTTCGGTGTCTATACCATTGTGAATAACCTGAATGTTTTTGCTGTAGTGCAATTGCTGTCTCATACCATCAGCAACACTATCGGCATCGGCGACCAGCTGTGGTTGAATCAGGCGAACAGCCCAGCGTTGCAGGTTACGTCGCCGGAGATCATTCAGATGCCAGGCATCATGTTCGGTATGAATCAGGCATTTGACTCCGGCCAGGCGTGCGGCCATTCCGGCATAAAGTAATGGGCCGATGTGATGAGTGTGTACGACTCTGGCTTTCAGTGTTTTAAACAGCTGACTCAGACGAAGAATCAGCGCGGGTGCCAAGCCGGGCTTCTTGTCGAGGAAAATCAGTCTGTCTGCAACGGGTGTCAGTCGTGGCCAGTGATGAATTGCAGATTTGATATCTCCTTCCAGACTGATAATGAACGTTCTTTCGTGTTGTTCGCAAAATTCGGCCAGATCCAGCGCCATGGTTTCAATCCCACCAGGGCGCATGTGCTGGACGACCTGAATTACAGTATCTATCTCAAACTTCTTTTGTTTCAAATAACGCATGTGCTAACACCTTTGGAACTCATGACCGTCTCCCGTTTTGTGTAAGGCTTGCTAAGGTAAAGCAGAGACTATGCCATGTGTTGATGTTGATAAAAAAATATTATAAAACAACAGGATAAGGTGAGATATGAATGAGAGGGAAGAGTGTGGCAGAGGGCTGATTTGCAGAACGCAAACGGTAATGCAATAAGCATTTTTATGCGCGACAAATTGCACTGCTACGGAAACTTTTGATTCCGATATTTCGGCAGGGTATCGCAGGTGGTGAAAGCGAATGAAAAATCGTATCAGTGGCAATATGCTTTTTCAGTCTTACGGCTGTCATGCCGTACTCTGAGATGGCGGGCAAGCCCGTAGTGGCCATACACAAGTTGGACCACTTAGACGTGCTTGGCATGGTTATCTCAAAAGTTAAGCTGAAAAATCTTGTCCCACTGTCGTCTCGCCAGCAATCGGCACCCATCAAGGACAAACTCGGCTGGGAATAATGCAAATTCTGGTATAACACGAAAAGTTGGAATGTCTCTCGACTTTTGGTTGCTGTCAGACAAAAAAAAGAAATTGAATACTCACCACAGCAAGAATTACTCGACGTCGAAAATTATGATTATTTTTGTTACGCCACCACCGAAAACGATACCGCCTGGGAAACACATAAACGTTACGGTCAACGGGCAACGAGTGAAACCTGGGCTGAAGAAGCAAAGGGCCAGTTGGGGTTACTCATAGAGACACTTTTTGGCTGGATTGAGGAAAAAACAGGCATAATAACGTGTTAACTGTATTAAGGTAATATTTTTGGTTGTGAAGGTCAGATTGGTTGGTATACTGATCTTGTGAGTATTCGGTATGCATGATAATGATAAATTTACTGTGTCAGTTGATAACTGTTTAATGTTATGAGGAGACAAAACTAAGAGGTAAATTTAGTGAAGTGCCGAAGAACAAACACTCCCTTAAAGCCTGTTAAGGTAGGGTCGATAACGATAAATTTATCTGAGGGATGTAGTGGTATTTAGCTGGATGCAGAAGAATTCGAGGCAATCCGTAGTTTGTTTCCAACTCAAAAAGACTACAAGGAAACTCAAAAGGCATTTGTAAGTGAAGTTATTTCCAGCCCCGAATATAAGAAATTAGAGCTGACCAAACTTTCCCAGAAATGAGTTTTTCCACAGGTTCGTCAGCCTAAAAAGAAAATTCAAGAAGTGGAGATGAATATAAAGAGGTGGATATTGGAGACTCCTCCACGATTAATAATTTTGCTACCTCCATTGGAACACAAGAACGTGAGTTAATACTCTCGTCAAAAGGAAATGTAGTAGGCGTCATATTGACAGCTGAGCAGTACGAGTGGTTTCTTGAGCAGTTAGACAATAATCAAGATTTGAACTTTATTTCTGAGCGAGCTAATGATCGAGATGGTGCTCAAAGTTTGGACGACTTTAAAAAGGAACTATTCGTTGTCCCAGCGATCCTTTAATAACTTCAATTTCACGTTTTACTCGCGAACTGTTGTAAACTAATGACGTTTCGTGCCGAACATACGACCCATGTCTCGAAGCACTAAACCAGTTAAATGACCCGATGCACAGTAGATTCGAGTCAACCATGACGACTTTGCTGTGTACACGTTTTACGAAATGAAGGTGGATTCCGTAGCCTTGTAACCATGACCTTAGCGAAATCAATTGCTTCCTTTTTATTGTTTTCTCTTTGTAGGTATTCGCGTGGCAGTTTAAGTCAAAGTCCGTGTACACGCTCACAATAACTTTGCGAGTGTTAGCGTCAGCCATGCATCGAAGAATAGCGGAGTTATCGAGAAAGTCTTTGCGTATCCACGGCGTTATGATGTGAATTTCGTCCAGGGCTCGACTTGTAGCGTCAATGAGAAATTTATCATGTTCTTCAGCATTGTATAGTGGAGCAACCGGCTGTGAGCTGATTAGATCTTTTCGAGATAAAACCGGATACTCAATGACATTCTTCGGGGAGCAAAACAAATAGTTTGCCAGAAGTCCTCGCGGCGAATTGTCTCCTTGATACGTAGTAAAAACATCCATATCGCCAAAAACGAAGAAGTGGTCCTTAGCGCGCGATACAGCAACGTTGAGCATGCTGTTGGAGCGATCAATAAAGGGACCGTCAGCATGTTTGGAGTAGACGGGGGAAAAGATGACAACGGGCCGCTCCGCACCTTGAATGGCGTGCACGGTACCGACGACCATCTCACCTTCGCCTTTGCCCACTTTTATTCCTTGGCTCCGACAGGCCCGGGATATGATTTCAGTTTGATTACCGAATGGTGTGATAACACAAACAATATCGCTCAAATTTTTGCCATAGGCCGACTCCAACTGCTGACGATGATCGGCTAACCATTTGGCAATCGTTTGAGCTTCCAGCATATTGTAGCGGCTGCCGCCATTCGCCTTTTGGCACAGACCGTCAATATGTAAATGTCCTATGGTAGGGAACGCTGCATTTTTAGGTGAAAATCCTCGTTTTGGGATCAGCTTTTTGTCATAACACAGCTCATTACAGAAGTTGATGATGTCGTCGTAGCAGCGCCGATGCTCATAGAGATACATCCCGCGCTCTATGTCGGGGTCATAGTGATAATAGGAAAGCATCTGCGCGGCTTTCATGACACTGCCACTGAATACCGTTTTCCCCATACTTTTCAAATGGTCGTATTGATCTTGCGTATAGTTACGAGGCAGTAGTTCTGCGTGGTGCAGATTACCCATGTCGATTTGGGATGACAGCGATTGAATGGGTTCAATCTGCCGCGTGTCGCCAATCACTACCGCTCGTTTGGCTAACGATAACGATGCACCTGCGAGTTCTGGAGGAATCAGACCACCTTCATCGATGATAAGGAAGTCTATGAAATTATAATTGTATTCGAGTGAGTAACTCTCATCATCTTCTTTTCTGGTTCCTGTCATCTGAGAAGGCAGCATATACAATGTGGAGACGATGCATGGTGTCACCATCATGCGCCGTTGCCAGCGCCTTTGTTTTACCTTCAAGCCATTGGCACGGTGATTTTGGACTTCTTTCAGTCGTTCACGAACATCAAGCAACCAACGGCCCTCCCAGTAATGGACAGTCAGCCGGAAAATTTTAAAGCGCGCAGTAGCATCAAGATATTCATCCAACTCGTTAAGTACGATTGGCTCAGAGCTGGTTAGTCCAAGGGAGTTTGCCAGTAATACCCAAGCATCATTACAGTGGGAAAGTTTTCTGATAATGGCATCATAAGATTTTTTTGTGCGGTTATGCAGTTGTTGTGTCTTTTTCTTGTCGATTAACAATAACTTGAGGTTTTGTTCAACATTATCAATATCTATGGATGAGGTGTCGTTGTAGAGTGAACCGAAATTTTCCCGGATAAAGATACGTGCAACGCGCTCTCGCTTTTTTCGAACAGGAGGAAGCCAAGAGAAAAAGGCGTACCATATAGATTCTTTGGCTAAATAGTTAGACCAAGTAATTTGGGCTTGTTTAATGACATCAATGGTTTCTGAACAGGCTTGAATACTTTGGGCAACGGCTGCCATACGTTCATCGGCATTATTTCCTAGCAGCTGGGCGTGGTCAGCTAATGCTGAAAGGTACTCCGTCCAAGTGGGTTCAATCTTGGCCAGTTGTCCAGATAGAAAAATAAGTTCTTGTCTTAGTCGATCTACGATATCAGAGATGTTTAGGTTTTGCTGATCATCGTAAATTCGCTGGGCTTTTTCTTTATAGTAGAGTTCTGCAGATTCCAGGTAGGTTTGATTTTCTATTGCTTTGAAAAAGCGCTCTGTTTGGTATTTGTCACCGGACTTCTTTTCCTCATGTTGGGAGGGAAAATAAGCCCCATAACTGCTGATACCTGGCAACCACCTCCCTGCAAGTGGGCCTGTCCCCTCTGAAAAATCTTTCCCGAACGCATCAATGATATTACTGATCGCTTGGTTGTTGGCAGAGGTTGCAATTATAACTGGTAGGGTATCATCGCCAGCGATGGCAGCCTTTGCCCAGAGGGTTGTCACAAGCGATAGGACTAACGTCGTTTTACCTGTTCCCGGAGGACCATTGATTGCCAGTATTTCTCCATCTGCACCGGATAGAATGTGGATCAAAGCATCTCTCTGAGCTCTGGCAAGGCCGTATTGGTCACTTGCATGCGCTAGCCGCTCCGCTACGAGACTGTTGGCATCAAGAGTTTGCTTTAGCGTAATGGCTGTGTCGCGGGTGTAGGTGTCAAATAGCGGCAGCTTTGGAGCTGTACGCCTTAGGTGGTCGTACAATCTCAGTATGTGCTGTGCGGCACCTTGCAAATTATCGGCGTAGAGGATGAATCCGTAATCAGTTTTTACATAGTCCTGGAGGTCGTTCAGCCATTCACCCGCAACGGCGATAACCAGCTTTTCGCAGTACGATTTGTATTCTTGCCAATATTCAGAATGAATTTTGTCCTTGGCACTATCGTCTTGATCAGATTGATCTTCGGTGCAAGTCAGCTCCGTAAACGATTCTTTGCTCAAAAACGTGTCGAGGTCGTCCACAGCTCCTATTGAGTAGGTTTTTGCCTCCAAAGGCTCTAGAATATCTCGAGGCAAGACAGGGGTTGAAGACGGGTATAACTTGCCTGATCGTGATAAGTTGGCAAAACATAAAAGAGGAGTAATGACATCGGGAGGTCCATCATTTTTCCGAGTGCCGCGTTCCATTCGATAGGTGAAAACATAGGGGCGGAAGAGTACGGGAACAGTCTGTGTCTCCTCATCGATATCTTTGAATAATTTTTCGACAAGGCTATTATCCGCTACACCCCGTTCAAAGGCTGCTGGGTTTAACTCTTGAAATTGATCAACGTTTCTACCACGGAATGCACCTTGTCCCAGAGAGGCGTCCGCCAATGAGTTACGCCAATATCCGGCCCATGACAAAGTCCTTTTGTTCATTTAAACGCTGTACCCCTAAATTATAATTTTGGCGTAACGGCCAGATTTGCCTGCTGGAGCACTGTTTTCCCCAATGTTGACGCGTCATCGACAGCGACAAAACTGTCTGCCAATACTCCCCCATTGCTGATACCACAAAGTTTTTCTGAGATCGGCTCAAAAACCCAAGAATTATGAGCTGAATACAGCCTACAATTGGCTCAGAGTAAGTTTTGCCCAGGGCTCAAGCCGAAGGACAAGCTTGCATTGGGACGCATTTGCAAGAATCGGCTGGTAACAGCTGCTTTGCTATGGCAAAGCACAACCCGCAATGAAAGAGAGAGTTTGGCGTTGAAATCATTGGGGAAACTGAATTTTAGTTAACTTGCTGCTCTCGAGTTACAAGGCTATTTGCTCTTATCGCTGGCCATCTCGGGCGCTCCGCATATTCCATTATATGTTTTACGACAGGAGGGACTCATACCCGACTGCCCGAAATTGTATTCTCTGTTACTAAGCGGGTCAATTTACCTTCGCTGCGCCACAGGGCCTCCTAGCATAAATTAACCAAAAAGAACTCTTTCACGAAACGAATCATCGACCGCTGAGGCCATAACCCTGTGCTTCATTCTTTTTATTGTTGAATCTTTGCTCAAAAGGTTCATACAA
>Ga0316202_10000967_pt1 | contig 25148 bp, 20 predicted proteins | sample 3monrhotite_MG_FD_204934 | JGI IMG/M metagenome (GOLD analysis project Ga0316202, IMG submission 204934) | Microbial mat bacterial communities from mineral coupon in-situ incubated in ocean water Damariscotta River, Maine, United States -... | ecosystem: Environmental > Aquatic > Marine >... | reverse complement strand
CCTGACACGAATAAGGTGACATATAGGTTATAAGTCGGGTGCTCACCCAACTGAAGCAAAGGGAACAGAGCTTTTGGGATTAGTATAGATATTCTGGCTTGTGTAACGATATAAGTGTTGAGTTAGATTCAATCTAGTTTTATATAGTTAGCAGTCATAGCTACACCAAATGTAACAATTGTGTCAGGCATAAAATATAAAATTCCATCAAATCAATTAGATAGCGTGATATGATAGTTCCAGCCCCCGCTACCAAAATCCAATTTTTTAAGCCTTATGACATAAATTAAGGTTTAGAAACTTGGATTTTTTTGTTTTACCTCTCCTCATTCTTGCGAAAGTAAGAACCTATATCATCAATCAAAGTTATTCCATAAGCACATACCATTGAATGAAAAATGTTATGCGCTTTCGAATATGTATCTGAATAAATCCTAAACGATACTTCAAAACAAATTCGCGTGAGGCTCCCTACAGACGAGAATGTCCGAGTTTTTGGCCATTAAACTAAGGGAATGATAATCAGTCTGATTTAGCCCAATAAAATTTCAAAAACACTGCAATCAACAGTATCAAATGAACAGAAAAGTAATGTATGATTTAGTTGATATGCGGCTTTTACACAAGCTGTAGTAGGATGAAAATTTCACTTGGAGTCGTAGTATGTTTCTGAAAATATCTTATGCTTTTTCACTAATTCTTTTAATTTCTAACCTGTTAATGCCTACCATCACAGTAGCCGAAGAGGGCAACTGGCGTATGGGACGAGTGTATTATCGAATGGTCTGTACGGATTGTCATAAGAAGGAAGCAGGTGGTGCCATATCGCCGGCTACAAATACTAAGGCGGAATGGAATGAGTATATTTGGGCTGATAAACATGCTAATGGGCAGAGCTCACTTATGCACTATGTTAGCACCGAATTTCGAGACACAATTAAAGCAAGAAGCAAGATTGTTTCAAATAAAAAGTTTGTTGCCAAATCAACAAAAGAGTTATTGGCCGATGTTCATGCATTCGTCATTTATGGCGCCAAAGACTCAGAGACTCCGGCACGCTGTAATTAAATATTTCTCACATTGTGTAGAACTAACTGGCTGATAAATAATTCGGAGTAACAAATATGAATGGTGAAAATGGTTCGTCTTGGCTGAAGGCTGACTACGATAGTATTTTTGTAAAAGCCTGGTCACCATTTACTGGCGCACTACTGTTGATCATTATGATGGCAGTACTGATTGGTTCTGGTATGTTCTGGGGTGTCTTTGGTGGATTAAAACTATGGGGCGATTACTTCAATAATCTAATTGGCTTAGGGCCACTACTCGGCATCAATGCAGAGCTCGACAGTCCACTGATGCACCGTATTTCATTAATGAATATAACTTTGTTGCTAGGTGCATTTAGTGCTGCATTGCTGGCGAAGCAATTCCGTATCAGCCGTCCACCTAATCTTGAATACATCTGGGGTGCGGTGGGTGGAAGCCTAATGGGGATTGGAGCTACATTCGCCGGCGGTTGTACAACGGGTGGTTTTTTTGTTCCGCTTACTTTTTCATCGCCTTCGGGTTGGATGATGTGGCTTGGCCTATTAGTAGGTGCCATTATCGGTTTGAAATTACTCTTGTGGACAATTGAGCACATTGAGTGGGGTTCCTCAGCACCTCCTGTAAAGGAAGCTAGATTTAAGGCGAGTTACCCTTTACTTGGCATTGTAGTTATCGCTGCTATTTTATACTGGGCTGTTAGTTGGTGGAGCTCTGATAATGTATTGGAAGTGCAACGCGCCATACTTGTTTTGGCTGGGTTCGCAATCGGCTTTATATTGAACCGTTCACGTTTTTGTTTTTCAAGAGTCTTTAGAGAACCCTTCATGACTGGAGAGGGTGAAATGACCAAGGCAATGATATTGGCCTTGGCTGTTGGCACTCCACTGATGGCTGTACTTATCACCAAAGGAACTATTGATCCCTATTTGGTTGTACCGACTCGCTTTTGGATCGGTTCATTAGTGGGCGGGCTAGTATTTGGTATTGGGATGATCTTTGCTGGCGGCTGTGCCTCTGGTTCTCTATGGAGAATTGGAGAAGGACATCTAAAATTAGTTGTTGCGGCCTTTTTCTTTGCTTGGGCTAGTTCACTAACGAGTAGCATTCTAGCTAAGTTTGGCTTAACTGATGCCGAATTTGATTTTGACTTTATGGACGGTATGGTAGAAGTTAGCCCACTTGGCTATCAGGCTTATATGCCCGATCTCCTCGGCGGATATGGCTGGGCATTATTGGTTAGCTTTGGTTTACTAGTCATTTGGTATTTATTCGTTCGGTACAACGAGTCAACTCAGAAGTTTACAGTGTTCTAACAGTCAAAAAGCTAGGCGGTACAAACCACTAAAATTAAAAAGGTAGGCCTACAGTTATGGTTGACCAGTGTCGCTATATGTGAAATATCCGCAATAAATAGATTATTTGTCAGTTAATGTGTTACTATGCCGCACAAATTTCAATATAATACATATAGCGACATTATGAAGGCATCGACATTACTGCAAGATAGGCCCTCCTCCATTTGGACCACACATAAGCTCTCTCAAGCATTGTGGCAACAGGATGATGCGGCGGCATTAAAAAAGACTGAACGTTGGGTTAAAGAGCAGAGTTTAGACTTTGAGGTTCTGACAGAAGAAAACCTTACGGACGAACATGAGCGTCCAGTGAAACGATTGGTGCTGGAAACAGTACTGCAGACTGGTCGTAAAAAACGCAAATCAGTGCTAATGGCTACTATCCACAGTTTTGGTGATAAAGGTATATTATTTGCCAATGATGGCCGTGCAGGGCGACGTTGGCTGGTGATTGAATCTGCCACTCCTACTGTTGAGCAGGTCAGCGATGCTTTTGAATTACTGGTGACTGAGGAAGCAAAAGATACGGTCATTATTCCATCCGGATCTTTAGTGAAGTTATGTCGTACTTTGGTTCATAGAGCAAATTCACACCTATTTAAAGCCAGTAATGCTGGTTATCGTCTGGCACTAGAAGTATACAGTCATGGTAAAGCAGATATTGAGTCATATATCGATGAGTCAAAACGCCATCTACCGAATGAACAGATGACCCATTTAGACCGTTTAGAAGCCGAATCAATACATATTATTCGTGAAGTCATTGGTGGTGCAGACAATCCTGTGATGTTGTATTCGGTTGGTAAAGATTCAGCAGTGATGTTGCATCTAGCACGTAAAGCATTTTATCCCAGTCCTCCGCCATTTCCTTTGTTGCACGTTGATACGACCTGGAAGTTTCAGGCGATGTATGACTATAGAGCAAACATGGCTGAAGAAAGTGGAATGGAATTGCTGGTCCACGTTAACCCTGAAGGACTAGAAAAGAATATTAACCCGTTCGATCATGGTTCTGCGCTACATACGGACATAATGAAAACTCAGGGTCTTAAACAAGCACTGGATCATTACAAGTTTGATGTGGCCTTTGGTGGTGCTCGTCGAGATGAAGAGAAATCGCGTGCAAAAGAAAGAGTGTTTTCATTCCGTACTAACACCCACCGCTGGGATCCAAAAAACCAGCGACCTGAACTTTGGCACCAGTATAACGATAAGAAGAATCCGGGCGAGAGTATCCGAGTGTTCCCATTATCAAACTGGACAGAACTGGATATTTGGCAATACATTTATCGTGAGCAAATACCGCTAGTACCACTTTATTTTGCGCAGGAGCGTCCAGTTGTAGAGCGTGACGGTATATTAATGTTGGTCGATGATGACCGAATGAAGTTATATCCTGATGAAAAAATCGAAATGAGAAAAGTCCGTTTTCGTACACTGGGTTGTTATCCACTGACCGGTGCAGTTGAGTCTGACGCAGATGATTTAGCCTCAATTATTTTGGAATTATTGAGTGCCACTACCAGTGAGCGAGACGGTCGTGCCATTGACAGTGATTCCGATGCATCGATGGAAAAGAAAAAGCAGGAGGGTTATTTCTAATGACTATTCAACAGACCTCTGATGAGCGTGTTAATGCTTATATTGAAGAACAGGCGTCACTAGATACCTTACGATTCATCACCTGCGGTAGCGTCGATGATGGCAAGAGTACATTGATTGGACGCATGCTGTTTGAAGCGCACCTGATTTTCGAAGATCAGGTGGCTACCTTAAAAAATGATTCAAAAAAGGTCGGTACACAGGGTGGCGATATTGATTATGCCCTATTAGTCGATGGCCTAGCTGCTGAACGAGAGCAGGGCATTACTATTGATGTAGCCTATCGTTTTTTCTCTACGGATCACCGTAAGTTTATTGTTGCTGATACGCCCGGACATGAGCAGTACACTCGAAATATGGTTACTGGTGCTTCGACAGCTGATGTAGCTGTTATCTTGATTGATGCCCGACAAGGGGTATTAACTCAGACTCGACGTCATTCCATGATATGTTCGGTTCTGGGTATCAAGAATGTTGTGCTGGCCATTAATAAAATGGATTTAGTTGATTATTCTCAAGAAGTCTATGAACGTATTGTTGAGCAGTATCAGGAATTTGCTGAAGCGCTTGAGTTTGAAAGCATCACCCCTGTGCCCGTTTCGGCATTGGAAGGTGCGAATGTTATTGAGCGTGCAAAGCAAACACAGTGGTATCAAGGACCCACCTTACTTGGTTTTTTGGAAACAGTAGATACCCATGCTTATCGTGTTGAACAGCCGTTTCGATTCCCAGTACAGTGGGTCAATCGACCGCACCTAGATTTCCGTGGCTTTTCGGGTTCTATAGAGGCTGGTCAGGTTGAACCTGGACAGGCTATTCGCATCTTACCGTCGGGTGAGACGGCCAATGTTAAAGAAATTGTTTTATTTAAAGATCAATTGCCACGTGCTGAAGCGGGTCAGGCGGTCACCATTACACTGGACCGTGAAGTCGATGCTTCTCGCGGTGATGTAATTGTTGCTGCAGATTCACCCTGTGAAGTTTCAGATCAGTTTGAAATGGAATTGGTGTGGATGGATCAGGAGCCTGGCTACCTTGGACGTTCTTATTGGATTAAATTAGGCACCCAGATGATCGGTGCGCAAATTACTCACATTAAACATAAGGTCAATATCAATAGTTTCGAACATTTGTCGGCCAGTAAGTTAGAGCTCAATGATTTGAGTGTCGTTACACTACAAACCGATCGACCCGTACCATTTGAATCGTACCAAGAATGTGCAGGGCTCGGAGGCATGATCTTAATCGATCGCATGACCAATATGACCGTTGGGGCAGGCATGATCAAGTTTGCTTTACGTCGCGCTAAGAATATCCATCATCATAAACTGGATGTGGATAAAGAGATGCGAAGAATGCTCAATGGTCATAACAGCAAGGTATTATGGTTTACAGGAATTTCAGGTTCTGGTAAATCAACAGTTGCCAATGCCTTTGAAAAAGCATTGCATGAACAAGGGATACGCACCTATATTTTGGATGGCGATAATGTTCGCCATGGAATAAACAACGATCTTGGTTTTACCGATGCGGATCGCGTTGAGAACATCAGACGTGTTGCGGAAATTGCCAAGCTTATGGTCGATGCCGGCGTTGTAGTTCTGACGGCATTTATCTCACCATTTCGTTCTGAGCGTCGTATGGCTCGTGAACGATTCGAAGCGGGTGAGTTTGTCGAAATCTTTGTTGATACGCCATTAGAAGTTGCGGAAGCAAGGGACCCGAAAGGACTTTATAAAAAGGCACGTAGGGGAGAAATTCCTAACTTCACTGGAATTGATAGTCCTTATGAAGCACCTGAAGATCCAGAAATCAGGCTATCAACAGAGAATGATGATGTTGATACACTGGTCAAAAGGCTTATGGAGCAGCTAAACTTTAGAGACTAAGTTTACACTTCATAAAAATATAAAAAAGGTGAGTTTGAACTCACCTTTTTTTGTAGGTCAGTCTTTAGGCTGACGCCGTAATATCTTGTCAGCCTAAAGACTGACCTACATACTGAATCATGATTTTTTCTTACTTTGTTGGCGCTGCTTTTCGATTCGTTCTCGTTTGCTTCTTTGTCTCTGAGCCAAGATGGTGGCGGCCTCGTTACCAACATGGGTTTCACCACGTTTTCGAGCTAGCTGTATTTGCAGTTCTCGTTGCGCATAGCGTTGCTTTTGTTCTGCTGTAGTTTTGTCAAAACAATGAGGACAACTGACGCCTGTTTGATAATTTGGGCTTTGTTTATCATCTTCAGTGATGGGCAATCTACAGGCATGGCACTGATCATAACCACCGGGTTCAAGATCATGATTGACGGTAACACGATCATCAAATACGAAGCACTCGCCCTGCCATAGTGTTTCATCTTTAGGTACTTTTTCTAGGTATTTTAAAATACCACCTTTGAGGTGATAGACCTCTTCAAATCCTTTTTGCTTAAGAAAGGCTGTGGACTTTTCACAACGAATTCCGCCAGTACAAAACATCGCTACTTTTTTATGCTTTTTGGGATCGAGATGGTCTTCCACATACTGTGGAAATTCACGAAATGACTCGGTGTTCGGATTTATGGCATTGGCAAAAGTACCTACTTCGTACTCGTAATCATTGCGCGTATCTACAAGCACTACTTCCGGATCACTAATAAGCGCATTCCAGCCATCTGGATTAACGTAAGTTCCTACGGTTTGAGTTGGGTCGATATCTTCAATGCCCATGGTGACAATTTCTTTCTTTAGCTTTACTTTCGTTCGTTTGAATGGGCATGTATCAGTGAATGATTCTTTATAGGAAATTGGATTTAAATGTTCATTTTGATTTAGCCAAGCGATCATATGATCGATGGATTCACGTGAGCCCGCGATGGTACCGTTGATACCCTCATGGGCAATAAGTAATGTCCCAACCACTTGATGATCGAGCATTTCTTGTAATAAGGGCTGTTTGTATTGCGCGTGATTGGGCAATTGCACAAATTTATAGAGTGCACATACGACGTAATTCATTGCTTTCTCCTGCTTGCCGGAACGTAAATCCGGTGCTTGGTTGAGATTTGCCGCCATTATAAGCATTACTGTAGAGAATGGAAGTCATGTTTGATTTGAAGGGGTGTTCTGATAGAAAGGTCAGTAGGTTTTATAATCTCAGTTCTTTTGATGAGCTACAGACACGATTTCGGCCTTGATCCTTTGCTTGATACAGCGCTTTGTCAGCCATATTGATCAATTTTTCAGGGTCAATATTTTCTTGCGGTATCATACTGCCAGCACCAATACTGGCTGTTATAGAGATTTCTTTATCTTTATACTCGAATGTTCTGTTTTGGATTTTCTGTCGAATGCGATCAGCAAGGGTACAGGCATCTTTTAGTGGTGTTTGCGGCAGAAGAATAACAAATTCCTCTCCACCGTAACGGGCGACCAAATCGGTTCTACGTCTGATGCTGTCATTAATTGTTTTGGCAATTACTATCAGTGCTTCGTCTCCAAATAGATGGCCATAATCATCATTTATCGATTTAAAATGATCAATGTCAATCAGCAGGAGCGAGATTTCTTCTTTATTTCTTAGGCTCGCGTTCCATTGGAATTCAAAGTTAGTATTAAAATGGCCACGATTATAAATCTGCGTTAACGGGTCAATTTTATTAATTTGTTCTAGTTCAAGACGCTGCTCTTCAAGTTGATATTCTATCTTGAATGCTCGGGTATATTCATCGTGCCCCTTTCTTCCTAGGAGGATGAGGTACAATAAATAAAGTGTGATCAGTAGCGCCAATGGATAATTCTGTGACAGTACAATACAGACAATGGCAGCAGGAGCTAGCAGCATACTGACACTTGATGCTGCCAACCATTGTTTACAGTTGAGAGAATTGATTGCACCACTTGCAAAACCACAGACTACAAACACTAATAAAATTCGTACCGAGTCCATTTGTTCATTAACCATCGAAAACGCAAATAACAGACCTATAACTGTTGCCTGTGAAATTGATGATATGGCGAATAGTCCAACCCAGGTGCGATGAGATTGGAACAAATGATTATCGCTAGCTTTCTTATGAGCAAAGCGAAATAAACTCAGAGTGATTAATAAAGCAGAAATACCCCAAGTAATCAGAGGCATGGTTTTGTCCAAGCCAACAGGTAAGAAAATCATTGGCCAAACCAGAGCATATAAGATAATTCCAGGTATTGATCGCTCGAGCAGATCAACCTGAATTCTTTTTCTGTAACTGTTTAGATAATTATCTATCTGGTTCACCGCTAACAATCATAGGTAGTTAGAATGCATATGTTGCTATCTTATTCAGCAATATGATTTTAACCTATTATTATTTTTAAATCTTATGATGTAATTAGTTTAGCATAGAACAATATTAGTCCACAGTATTTGATTTGCTTTGAACGACTCGAAGTGGTTTAACGTAGCGTACTACTAACGAGTTGATTACGACCATTTTGTTTTGCTTGATACAGGTTGCGATCAGCTTCTGACAACATTTGCTCTAAGCCGCCGATAATTGCATTAGTACTGGTTAAACCTATGCTGATGGTTGATTCATTTGGTGGGTAGTCGCTACTCTCAATGAGCGCTTGATATTCAATACGAAGTCTATCGAGTGCATGAGCCGCTTTTTCCTCATTAATCCCAGGCATGAATACAACAAATTCTTCACCACCAAAACGGGCAAGAATATCTGAGTCTCGTAGGGATTGGCGCATACATTCAGCGATATCAGTTAACACCTTATCGCCTACTTGGTGGCCATAACGATCGTTAACCGATTTAAACCGATCAATATCAATGATTGATACCGATACGGGCTCTCGTTCACGAACTGAGCGTGCGTAGGCAGGTTCAGCGCCAACGTAAAAAGCGCGCCGATTTAACAACCCGGTCAGGGGATCTATATTGGCTTGTTCTCTAATATCTTTAATCAGTTTTTCATTCATAATAGAGATGTAGCCTAATGGGAATAACACACCCATAATAATGCTTTCTGCATACACAACCTGATCATAAATAGATGCGTTAATTAATGAACCTAATTCACCCTTATATAATCCAATTAAGCGGAAAAGGTAAACACTTGCGTGTATACCAAAGGCGACGGCTAAAGCTAAGCCACTTTTGCTGGTATTTTTAGAACGAGTGAGGAGTAGATACGAAATCAACGCCGAGCAAATAAACATCGTCACTGTAGCAATACCAGTTCGGATGCCTGAATTGTTGTCTATGTAGGTATAGTAGATAAATATTGCTGCATAAACTAATAAAGCAAATATCACTAGATTTACATGACGAATACGTTCATTGAAAAATTCTTTTGCACCGTATGCTGCCAGGATAAGCCCGTAAATTAGCAGCGTATTTGCCGTAACTATGCTTAAAAAGTCAGGAATAACGCCTCTCAAAATAAGCAAAAGGGTGGCGATTGCAATCGAAAACTGGGAAAAGGTCCAGTATTTAAAAGCAACATTCTGTTTATGGAGTAGCGAGAAAAAAAACATTGAGAATGCACCAACGCTCATGGTTAGAAGCATAGAGAAAAGCAATGTTTTTATATCCATAAGTTTACCTTACTGCTCGTAAATATATAGTGCACACTAACTTAACACAGTGCAGGAGGAGCATAAACAGTAAATCTCCCTGAGTCGATTCAGACAAAGTAAATAAGAGATGTGATTTCTAGAGTGAATACTTTATTATTTCAGGCTATCCATACTGAACTGTCATTGAGAAATAATGAGAAATATAGCTACAGTAGTTACTGATTATCGTTTAATTGCGAAAATTACTCATAGGGCGGGCGTGGTATTGCTCATGTTATTGGTGCTTTCGAATTGTGCGTCACGGAATACTGAAATCAAAACAGTGACATCCAAGAGTAATGCTAATAAACAATGGTTGGTTTCTTTGCCTAAGCCTTGGCAGCTATCTAAACCGCAGTTGGCTGAAATATTGCCGCAATTTCACAGCCGTTATCCAAAGTTTCAGGAGCGATACAGGGCGTTAGCACATTGGCGTTTGGGAACGCCCTATAAAATATTTAATTTAGGCGAAGAAAGTGGGCCTGATCTTGATCCAATTTTTCGTTTAGACGTTTCTGATTGTACCAGTCATGTGCTCAGTACCTTAAGTCTTGCACAAAGTAAAAACTGGACTGAAGCACGGCAGAATATGATTCGTATTCACTATAAAACTTCAGATGATGGCATTAAAAAGCCTACCTATGAAAGCCGCTGGCACTATACATCTGATCGAATTATGAATCATTCTTCAACACCGTCAATTATGACCAATGTTATTGATGAGTCGCAATTAATTGTACAGACCATTACGCTTAATCAAAAGCAAGATGGTTCGGAATTTTTAAAACTGGGTTGGAGACAGACCGTCGATGTTCGCTATATACCGAATCAACACATCACTAAAGAGTTGCTGCAAAAATTACCAAACCTAACGGGTGTTGCCTTTGTTAAATCATCGTATTTTAAGATGGGTATAGTGACTGCACACGAAGGGCTAATAATCGATGGCAAATCATTGTTGCATGCCGGTCAATCGGCAGGGGAGACCGTCATTGAAGATTTTATGGATTACTACTTTACTGACCAAGGCGCAAAATTTTCTGGCATTATGCTCTATGAATTACTTCCTATGGCTAAGTAATTTTTCACATCCACGATAGCTTATTGGTTTCCACTTCAAATAATATTTTATCGCGCCATTGGTTGGCGTCTTCAATGGCCATAAATGGTATGGTTATGGTGCTTCCTGCTAATTTGATATTGAGGTTGGCAACCATTGCACGTCTTTGGCCGGGTGATTGAGTGACATGGACCGTCTGTACTTTATAAAATGGAAACAGCTTAAGACTATGTCCAAGAAAACCACTTTTAACAATGCCGTGTTTGCCATCGGTTGCGTAGCCATACATAAGATGTACGCGGCGCAGAATTACATAGGCTATTAGGGGCGCCATAAGTGGTATCAAACCATAGGGAAGACCTAGGTGATAGGTAATAAAGGTTGTGGGGATTAGCGCGATTGGTAACACGAACCAAAGTAAATTTTTCCAAACAAACAAACGACTAATTGCGTTTAGTTTCAATGACCACCAATCAAAATTTGGATAGAGACGTGCTGAAAACTCAGTAATAAAATCTGCTTTTGCACTTGGAATCATAAAGTTAGAACCCGACTTTCGGGCTGCAGCTCCGGATTTAGAAAAACTAATCTGAGTCAGATGAACGTGATAGCGTTTTAGGATTTTGGCGGGCCAAGATTGTTTAAATTGAATGGATTGTAGTTTAGGGATCAGTAGGCTAGATTCTTTCTTTTCAAATAAGCCTTTACTAATGTGTAAACGAGTACCTAATTGGCTTAATTTGAAATCATAGTGAATTATGATTGCACCGATTGCTGATACTAGTAATAGTAGACTAACAACAGCAATGATCAAACCAAATAACGTCAGTAATAAAATGGGAACTGGGCTATTACCTGCAATTGTTTCAAAAAGTTCACCAACACTTTTAAAATAATATACCCCTCCCCACTCAAACTGAGACATGGCACCTGCACCAATACCGGCAAAAATCCAAATGCTGTTATTGGTTAAGCCAAAACGTATTAGTTCGCCAATGGGAAGGTGAAGTAAGTGCTGTTGTTGATTACTCGCATCACTCTGGTTAGTTTCTGATTCATTTGACTCAATACTAAGATGATCGTTTTGTGGCACCTTATGCTGCAGTACCAGGCTACGAATTTCTTCAGCATAGGTTCTAGGTACACCACCAAGCGTAACTTCCTCAGAAGACGAACCTGCGCTTTCAATTTGCATCACCACCAGACCGAAAGGTCTAAAATAAAGTGGTTCACTTAACTCAATGTTTTGGATTTTATCAAAGCCAAGACTTAATCGTTTTCGTTTGAGTACACCGCTCTGAATTAACACTGAGTCCTTTGAGATCCGAAAGCGGAACTTTAAATAACTTAGAAAGGCGCCAATTAACAGTAGTGCAACTAGCCCTATACCAATCATCGCAATAATTGACCAACGTCTTTCACCCGCGGCGGCATAAACTACAATCAGGGGTAAAAAGCCCTGCATCGCTTCTTTGATGGCTCGCATAACAATTTTGATAATGAAGTGCACAATGGCTTGTGGTTTTAATCGCTGCCATTGATCCATGCGGTTTACTGCGTTGGCTTTACTCATTCGTCATGAGCACCGGATTCAACGACACCTGCATGTTCAACCAAATGAGAACGCAATCGACTGGAACGTTCAAATGTTAATGCCGGAATGCTCATGTCGGCACGAGCACCGCCTGCAGTAAATAGCTTTACGGTAGTCAACTTAAAGAAACGCTCTAATGGGCCGCTTTCAACTTCAACATGCTGAATTCGATTGAATGGTAATGAAACGGTTTTATGCCAAACAATACCGGACTTATAGTGAATGTCTTTTTCTCGCAATGCGAAACCACGCGAGTTTGCTATTAAGAAGGGTAACGTGAGAATCAATAATAGTGGTATCGCAGCAACGAGATAAAACCACCAATGAGCAAGAAAGAAACCAATTTTTCCGGTAAAGGTTTGTATGGTACTAAAAACAATTATAAAAAATAACCAGGAAAACAACCCTTCAATTAATAGTGTTCTAGCGTAGTTATCAGCGAGTCCTTCAAACTCCAGATCCGCGACCTTTGGAAGCCCCGTTGCTTCGACCTGCTCATTTTCGAAAGTGATTTCGTTCATTCCTGCCCCCAGTGCTGCTTATAGTAATTATGGCATAGCAATTGGTAAAAAAGATTCTGAATTAGTAATGATATGTTTCACATTGAGTGCCAACACGAATTAAAGGGTTGCTAACTCATATGCGACTGTGCTGCATCTACGAATGCTTGATATGCCTGCTTCAGTTCATCTAGACGGCTACTGATGCCTTGCATATCTCCAGCCTTACCGGCCTTGTCCATTTCAGTCGTGAGAGCAAACATCTCGTTGGCCCTTATATTGGCACTTGCACCCTTAATTTTATGGCATTGTTTTTGTGCTGACTCTATATCAGCTGATGAGATTTGCCCTTCTAGGGCATTGATTTGTAGCGTCATATCAGAAATAAAGGACTCGATTATAATTTGAATTATATTTTGATCATTTTGCATCATCGCTGCCAGCGACTGATAATCAAAGATGTCCGTTTGTTCACTCATATTTACTCCTCTGCTTCAATAGGCTCTTCATCAGGCTATTTATCAAGTAAGTATTCCACTAATTCTACAACACCAAAACGAAATGGGTCGGTACAAATAAGTCCGTATTCAAATTTTAATCGGTGCAAATATTCTTTAGCTTCAAGCTCATCTAGTTGGCTGGTATTTACTGACAGTCCAATTACCTTTGCATTCGGGTTGGTTAATTGAGCGACCTGCTCATAAGCTTTAATGCAGTCATTGATTGCAGGGACAGGATAATATTCTAAGCCCAATAAGCCTTTTCTTCCTGCTTCATGGCACAGCACCAAATAATCGGGTTGGCTACCATGAATCAGTGCAACCGTAACACCTGCATAGGCTGGATGAAAATAGGCCCCTTGACCTTCAATAATATCCCAATGATCGGCAGAATTGTTCGGTGATAGTGACTCAGCTGCTCCAGAGGTGAAATCAGAAATGGTGGAATCAATCGGTATCCCTTGACCACTTATCATGATGCCTGTTTGACCGGTCGCTCGAAAATCAACATTGACTTGCTGCTGTTGCATCTCTTTGTAAATGGCTAGGGCCGTATACTTTTTGCCAACCGCACAATCTGTTCCAACAGTGATAAGCCTTTTGCCGCTACGTTTAATGCCTGAGCCAGTATCCAAGGTTTGCTCAAAATAACGAATATCCTGCAGTTTGGTTCCGGTTTGTTCCGCTAATTCTTTTAGAGTGGGGATATCATTTAGTTTATCGTGAAGACCGCTGGCGATATTAATTCCGAGTGTTAAGGCCTGTTCTAAAATGGGTAGCCAAGTATCTGGAAGTCTTCCTCCAGCAGGTGCGACACCGAGTATTAAGGTTTTAACGCCGGCCTGCTTTGCCTGCTTTAAGCTCATATCCTCAATGCCAAGATCGAGAGTACAACCTTCAAATCGTAACTGGCCAAGGCACTTATCCTGTTGCCAATCCAGAATACCTTGGGCTGTTTTTATATAGCCCTTTTCAATGGCATCACCAAGGCAGAGTAAATAAGGGGGTTTAATATTCATATTTAGACCGATTTAAGCGACAAGCTGATACCACCATCTATTCCTTTTATTCTGCATGATATTTGGTCGAGCACTGGGTTGGATGAAATTAGTATTCTGTTGTTCCCTTCATCGTGCTCGGTTTTGCTTAGATGATTATACATGATGAAAAAGGAAATTCTTGTACCAAATTATGACGATTAATCGAAGCTCAATTGTAGACTAATTGCTGAACTAAAATCGTCTTTGTATGAAAGGGCCTCATATGTGGTGATATCTCTCTTGCGCAAGGGCTATATCTATTGTTATAATTCGCGCCGGTTATGGGCTCCCTCTGTAGGTTGAAAGTAACATAACCAACGAAAATCTCGTTTTTTGACTCGGAACCCTTTTTAAAGGGTTTTTTTATTAGTACAGAAAATGAGTTTTCTACAGGGCATTGAGAGATACAGGGCCCAGTTTAGCGACATACATAATTCTAAACGGGGCCTGATGGCCTTTTTTTCGTTTTTGGACAAGTGAAATTTGTAACTGATATGGCACAACACAGTAAATTAAATGAGATTATAGAACCAGTGGTAACGGCTATGAACTTTGAGTTCGTAGGTTTAGAATACCTATCTGGGGCGTCTCCTGCTGTGTTACGAATCTATATCGATCAGCCAGACGGAATTAATGTTGACGATTGTGCGCTTGTTAGCCGCCAAGTGAGTGCGGTATTAGATGTAGAAGACCCGATTTCAAGTGAATATAACCTTGAAGTGTCTTCTCCCGGATTAAATCGACCTTTATTTACTGTTGAGCAGTACCAACAATGTTTGGGTGAAAAGGTGCAAATTAAGTTACGTTATCATCTTGATGGCAGACGTAAATTTACCGGCATTGTAAGAAAGGCAGAAGGTTCAGAAATAGAATTAATGGTAGATAATGAAATTGTAGTAATTTCAGTATCAGATATCGATAAAGGCAATATGGTTTTCAATCACGGCTAGTTCCGGATTGAGTGACAGATTGAGGCAAAACCTATGAACAAAGAAATCCTGTTGGTTGTTGAAGCAGTATCAAATGAGAAAGATGTTGACGAATTAGTCATTTTTGAGGCGCTCGAAGCTGCCTTAGCTATGGCGACCAAGAAAAAGAACGAGGGTGATATCGACGTTCGCGTAGCGATCGATCGTAAGACAGGTGAATATGATACCTTCCGTCGTTGGGAAGTGATTGAAGATACTGAAGAAGGTCTTGAAAATCCTTACCAGCAGATTGGTTTCGAAGCAGCCTGTTTGCAAGAAGAAAAAGATATGCAAGTTGGTGACTTTGTTGAAGAGCCAATTGAGAGTATCGCCTTTGGCCGTATTGCGGCACAAACCGCCAAGCAGGTTATTGTTCAGAAGGTTCGAGAAGCTGAACGTCAGAAAGTATTTGATGCGTTCCAAGACCGTGTGGGTGAACTTATCACAGGTATTGTTAAGCGTTCTGGACGTGACAGTATTATTCTTGATTTAGGTAACAATGCTGAGGCAGTCATTCCTAGAGAAGAAATGATGCCGAAAGAGTCGGTTCGACCAGGCGACAGAATGCGTGGTCTACTGTTTGATTTGCGTCCTGAAGCGAAAGGCCCACAACTGATTGTTAGCCGTACTCATCCGCAGATGTTGATTGAGTTATTTAAAATTGAAGTGCCTGAAATTGCAGAAGAGCTAATTGACCTTAAGGGTGCAGCTCGTGATCCTGGTTCTCGTGCAAAAATTTCAGTTAAATCAAATGACCAACGAATTGATCCAGTCGGTGCCTGTGTTGGTATGCGAGGTTCTCGTGTACAGGCTGTATCTGGTGAATTAGGTGGTGAACGAATTGATATCGTACTGTGGGATGATAATCCTGCGCAGTATGTCATTAATGCGATGGCACCCGCTGAAGTTAGCTCAATCATCGTTGATGAAGATTCTGGCATGATGGATATCGCTGTTGAAGAAGACCAGTTGGCTTTAGCCATTGGTAAGAGCGGACAAAACGTTCGTCTTGCTAGTGAGTTAACAGGCTGGCGTCTGAATGTAATGTCGGTTGAAGATGCAGAAAATAAGAACGCAGAAGAAACTGAAGGCCTACAAAGCGAGTTTGTTAAAGAACTTGATGTTGATGAAGAGTTGGCTTTGGTATTAATTCAGGAAGGGTTCACAAGCATTGAAGAAATTGCTTATATTCCACAGTCAGAAATGATGGAAATTGAAGGCTTCGACGAAGACTTGGTAGAAGAGCTAAGAAACAGAGCGAAGAATGCGCTGTTAACGAAAGCACTTGTTTCTGAGGAAAAGTTGGAAGCGCAAGAGCCAGCAGAAGATTTGGTAAACATGGATGGTATGGAAACGCACCTAGCTTTGATATTAGCAAGCAAAGGCGTAGTTTGTATGGAAGATTTAGCGGAATTGTCTGTAGATGATTTAATTGAAATCGAAGCTATGGATGAGGACCGTGCAGCAGCGTTGATCATGACCGCACGTGCACCTTGGTTTGCAGAAGCTGAGGAAGCCTAAGACGGGAGGGTAATCAAAATGGCAGAAGTTACAGTTAAAGAATTATCAAAAGTTATTGGTACTGAACCAGACACATTGGTCGGGCAGTTGAAAGATGCTGGTGTGAAGGTGAAGAATACAGATGACATAGTGACTGACGAGCAAAAGTCAGTGCTATTGGCACACCTGAAGAAAAATCACGGTGAGTCTGAGTCTGCTGAGCCGAAAAGAATTACCCTTAATCGTAAAAAGAAAAGCACACTTCAGGTCACAGGATCTGCGGGGCGCAATAAGACTGTTAACGTTGAAGTTCGTAAGAAACGAACTTATGTGAAACGCTCTGATCTGGTTGAGAAAGAACAGGAAGAAAAAGACCGCATTGCTGCAATTGAAGCTGAAAAGCAAGCTAAGATAGATGCTGAAGAAAAAGCCATTCAAGACAAGCGTGATGCAGAGCAGGCGGCGATTGAAGCTGCAGAGCAAGCTAAGAAAGATGCCCAAGATAAGGAAAAGGTTAGCAAAGCAGTTGCTACTGAAGCACCTCAGGCTGATGCTGCCCTAGCTGCCAAGGAAGCGGCAAGAATTGCTGCTGAGAAAGAAGCAGAAGAAGAGCGTCGCAAGAAATTAGAAGCTGAACAGGCACGTAAAACAGAAACTACCAAGAAAGATGACAGTCGTAATAAAGGTCGTCGTCGTGGTCGTGGTAAAGGTGGTTTTGAATTACATGCGCCTCGTCCAGCTAAAAAATCACGTTCTAGAGCAGCGAGAGGTGGTAATACCACGAGTAGCCTAACGCATGAGTTCGAGAAGCCGACTGCACCCGTTATAAAAGAAGTCGCTATTCCAGATACTATCACCGTGGGTGAATTATCTGCCAAGATGTCAGTTAAAGCGGCTGAAGTTATTAAAGTCATGATGGGTCTAGGCGTAATGGCCACCATTAACCAGGTTATTGACCAGGAAACAGCGACCTTGGTCGTTGAAGAAATGGGCCATAAGCCAGTACAGGCTGACCGTGGCGATGTTGAGCAAGAAGTGCTTAACGAAAGTCAAAAAGGTGCAGAGGATGCTGAAGAATTACCAAGAGCCCCTGTTGTTACCATCATGGGTCACGTTGACCATGGTAAAACGTCATTACTTGACCATATTCGTGAGTCAACGGTAGCCAGCGGCGAAGCCGGTGGCATTACACAGCACATTGGTGCGTACCATGTTGAAACCGGTCACGGCGATATTACATTCTTAGATACACCGGGACACGCGGCCTTTACTGCAATGCGTGCTCGTGGTGCTAATGCAACTGACCTAGTGATATTGGTTGTTGCAGCTGATGATGGTGTTATGCCACAGACTGTTGAAGCGGTTCAACACTCTAAAGCAGCTGGTGTGCCATTGATTGTAGCGGTTAACAAGATGGATAAGCCAGAAGCTGATCCAGACCGCGTTAAAAATGAACTATCAGTTCATGAAGTGATTCCAGAAGATTGGGGTGGTGAACATCAGTTTGTTCATGTTTCAGCCAAATCTGGAGAAGGTATTTCGGAATTATTGGATGCCGTTATTTTGCAGGCCGAAATTCTAGAGTTAAAAGCCAAAGTTGCGTGTCAGGCTGAAGGTGTTGTGATTGAAGCACGTCTTGATAAAGGTCGTGGTCCTGTTGCTTCAGTACTCATTCAACGTGGTACGTTGAAGCGGGGCGATATCTTACTTGCAGGTGAATATTATGGTCGTATCAGAACAATGACCAATGAGAATGGCACTCAGCTTGATGATGCAGGTCCAGCTATTCCAGTCGAGGTACTCGGTTTATCTGGTGTACCAAAGGCAGGAGATGAAGCGACTGTAGTAACCGATGAGCGTAAGGCACGTGAAGTGGCTAATTATCGCCACAATCGAGAGCGTGACATTAAGCTGGCTAACCAGCAGAAGAGCAAGCTTGATAATATGTTTGCGACCATGGAAAGTGGTGATATTTCCACCCTTAACTTGATTGTGAAAGCAGACGTACAGGGTTCTGTTGAAGCATTGAATGAATCACTAACCAAGCTTTCAACAGATGAAGTGCAGGTTAAAATCATTTCTTCTGGTGTTGGTGGTATCTCTGAGACTGAGGCTAACCTTGCCGCGGCATCAAATGCTTCTGTCATTGGTTTCAACGTACGTGCTGATGCATCGGCTCGTAAGGCAATAGAAAATCAGGGCGTTGACCTTCATTATTACAGCATTATTTATGATGTGGTTGATGAAGTGAAAGCTGCACTCAGTGGCATGTTGTCACCTGAGATTACTCAAGAAATCGTTGGTCTTGCTGAAGTACGTGATGTCTTCCGCTCACCAAAGATTGGTGCAATTGCAGGCTGTATGGTTACTGAAGGTAAGGTTAAGCGTAACAATCCTATCCGTGTACTTCGCGATAACATCGTAATCTACGAAGGCGAACTAGAGTCTCTACGTCGCTTCAAAGAAGATGTTAGTGATGTAAGAAATGGTATGGAATGTGGTATTGGCGTTAAAAACTACAATGACGTTAAAGTCGGTGACCAAATCGAAGTTTACGAAATTAAGGAAGTGAAGCGTACCCTTTAAGGTCGCTTCTAGTTAGATGCCAAGAGAATTTAGTCGTCCACAAAGGGTTGCAGAGCAACTGCAAAGAGATCTAGCAACCCTAGTTCAACAAGAGCTGAAAGACCCGCGCCTCGGCATGGTGACCATTGCCGCGGTCGATCTTTCTCGTGATCTTGCCTATGCAACGATTTATGTTACTTTTTTAGGACGTGATTCTGAGGCTGAAATTAAAGAGTCATTGAAGGTCTTACAAGGTGCGGCAGGATTCTTACGCACCATGGTAGGCAAGGGCATGAGAATGCGCCAAACACCTCATTTAAAATTCAAATATGATGAAGCGCAAGCACGCGGTAGAAATCTAACTTCATTGATCGATCAGGCGCGAAAGCGCGATACTGAAAACGCTAATCCTGACGAGACAGATTCAGAGTAATACCCATGGCTCGCAATCGGAAACGACGCGGTCGCCCCATCAGTGGCATTCTGCTATTAAATAAACCTGGCGGCATCACTTCAAATCGTGCCTTACAAAATATTAAGTGGCTTTATAAGGCTGCAAAGGCAGGCCATACCGGTAGTTTAGACCCTTTAGCGACTGGCATGTTGCCAATATGTCTTGGTGAGGCAACCAAATTCTCACAGTATTTACTTGATGCTGATAAGACCTATCGTGTGACTGGCCTGTTAGGTGTTAAAACAGATAGTTCAGATTCAGAAGGGCAGATTATAGAACAACGCCCGGTAACTATTTCTGAGCAGGACTTGATTGATTCACTTGATGGCTTTCGTGGTGAAATCATGCAAACACCTTCAATGTTTTCTGCACTCAAGGTTGATGGTCAACCACTTTATAAATTAGCCCGTGAAGGGAAAACAATCGAGCGTAAGGCTCGGCCTGTGACCATTTACAAATTAGATTGTATCGATACTTCCTTTCCGTACTTTAGTCTAGAAGTGACCTGTAGCAAGGGAACCTATATTCGTAATTTGGTTGAAGACATTGGTGAGGCTCTTGGCTGTGGTGCCCATGTCACTATACTCGAGCGTTTATCGGTTGGCGGTTTTGAATCGGATCAAATGTTCGACATGGATAGCCTTGAGGCCATTACTGATATTGAAGCGCTAGACAAACTCTTATTACCGGTCGATACAGCTGTAAGAAAATATCCTAAGCTAACACTCTCTGAAGATTCAGCCTATTACATTCAACACGGACAGACGGTCCAACCAGATTTTGATTTAGAATCAGCAACAGATATTGATCAAGAAGCATTAGATAACCAGTTATATCGATTATTTGATCAGAATGAGCAATTCATCGGTCTAGGTCATATTAATGAAGATGGAATGCTTGCTCCAAAACGCCTAGTCGCCCAAGAATAACCATGTAGGTCGGTCTTTAGGCCGACGCTGACCTACCATTCACTGTCCTATCATACATTCGTTGGCCTGTTCATTGTCGGCCTAAAGACCGACCTACAGATCTCATGTAGGTCACCCTTTAGGGTGACGCTGTCCTATCATTCATTGTCCTATCATTCGTAGGCCTGTTCATTGTCGGCCTAAAGACCGACCTACAGATCTCATGTAGGTCACCCTTTAGGGTGACGCTGACCTATCATTCATTGTCCTATCATTCGTTGGCCTGTTCATTGTCGGCCTAAAGACCGACCTACAGATCTCATGTAGGTCACCCTTTAGGGTGACGCTGTCCTATCATTCGTTGGCCTGTTCATTGTCGGCCTAAAGACCGACCTACATAGTTTAGAGGATGTCTGTTAGTGCAAATCCAATTCCGATGCGATGTTGCGAATGATTATAGTCAATTAAACTTTCTCCATAGCCACCATAGTATTGTAAGTAGCCTCGAAGTTTTCCCCACATTGGAAAAGTAACACCTATTTCTGCACCACCTCTCTGGGTAGAAAAATTTTGCTGGCCACGAAAGTGGAATTCAAATTCATCCCACTGATAGGCCATACCCAGTTGGAAGTAACCCATATAGTCATCAATATCTGGGTTATCATCGCCATCAGAGTCATAAATATAGACTTTGTTATCTTCAGGCAATCGATACCATGGCTTGAATGAGAGGGCGAAATTTTCATATTCAAATAACCAGTTTAGATAGATTCGATTCCAGCTTCTAGAGAGATATTGGCTGCGTCCATTGGATTGATGTTCCAAACCGACCATAAAGGCAGAATTAGTATCACCTACCGATAGGCCAAGCGGCGTACTGTAAAAGAACTCGGGTTGATAGTTCGTTTCTCTAAATGGCTTAGAAATATTATCAGAATAAACCTGCCACCAAGATTGCAACGTAAAGCCAAAGAAAAGAGCATCACCTTTAACAAAAAGATCTCCGGTGTTTAAAGGGACTTTGAAGCTCATTTGCATTTTAGCTTCCATGTCCTCTAAATGATCGGCCCAATCATTAACGATCCTATAAACATCCTTATTGTTCTTATTGGTGAAGCTAACCGGCAATATATAGTTCATTTTATGTGGTGTAATAACATAGGGATTGAATGCCGTTTCGCGTTCCTTTTCCATCCGTTTTGAGATCACACCTGAGTTGGTTTTTTCATTGAAAATTTCAATATCAAAAATAGAAGATTCAGTTTCATCAACCTCCTTACCTACGCTAGTTTGCTCTAGTTCAGAAGTGGCAATAGTCTGTGTTTGAGTTTTAGTTTGAGATGTCAGTTCTTTACTTGAACACAGTGCCTTTAAATCAGCAATGGTCGTAGTCTCATTTGCATCAGTCATGGCTTTTAAAAAGCAGGCCTGTGATTCTGTGAGGGCTTCTTGTTGCGCCAATAGTCCGGTACTAAATATGGTACTTAAGCTATAAGCTAATAATATTTTTAATTTCATCTGCCATTGATCTTTTGATGCTAGATTTATATCTATGATAACTTAACTAATATCAAAATCCATAATATGTCGGCAGAGATTCCCGCGTTGGCGGGAATCTAATGCTTTGGCTAAGCTTTAAAGGTTGTTTAATCTTTAATCTCGACTTCCTTAAGCTTACCGTATGTTTTCGCATTTTCTCGGATATCATCCGCTTTACCGACCAAAACGTATTGAAGATTATCTTTAGGGAATAGGCGGCGTGCTATTTCATTTGCCTTTTCAATATCAAGTGAATCAACATTGGTTTCAAAACTATTGATATAGGAATCATCCAAGCTCAGGCTCCACATTCTTGCTAGTAATGAGGCCAACTGCCCACTCGTTTCATAACGAGGTGGAAAACGTCCCTTCACATAGGCTTTGGCTGAACTTAAGGTTTCCTGATCGATGCCTTTCTCCCAAATACGCATGTAGGTTTTCGTTGCGAGATCGAGCGCTTCAAAAGTAGAGGCTGTTTTCGTGAATGTCGAGATGGTAAAGTTACCGCCATACTGATAACTGTTAAAATTACTTCTAGCACCATAGGTAAGTCCTGAATTAACTCGAAGTTCATCATTCAACCAAGAAGTAAAGCGACCTCCTAGTATGGTGTTGATAACTTGAACAGCCACTGCATCAGGATGATTGGCGCTAATACCTTTACCACCGATTAAAAAGGTGGTTTCTATTGCGTCACCTTTATTGATAAGAAGGACGTTTGATTGATTTGGACTTGAGTTAAGTGGCATTAATTTTTCTTTAGGTGCATCACCTTGCCACTGGCTAAATTGCTTCTCAATGGATTTTATCCATGACTTTTTATTAAAGTCACCGACAACAATTAAGGCACTGTTTTTTGGTGTGTAGTAATTTTTATAAAAAGATTTTACATCTGATAGGGCGATTTTAGAGACAGTCTTGTCGTTTCCAGAGACAGGATTTCCATAAGGGTGTTCACCAAAATATAACCTTGCAAAGGCATCACCGATAATTCCTCTTGGGCTTTCCTTTCGCTGCTCTAGCTGCGCAAGAAAGCGCTTTTTGAATTTGCTGAATTCAGTTTCATCAAAACTTGGCTTTAAGGCGATATCACTAAAAAGTGGAAATATTATGTCCGTATCCTTAGTCATAAATGAAATGTTAAGGAAACTCATTTCGGTAGAAGTATTTGAGTTTATTTCAGCGCCTAGAAACGCCAGTTGATCCTCAATCTCTGTCTTCGATAATTTGCCACTACCAAATTGCAGCGCTTCGCCAGTTAGATTTGCTAAGCCAAATAATTTGCCGTCATGCATGGCGCCAGATTTGACTACAAGGCTGACATTGACCATCGGTACTTCAGATTGCTGCATTAAATAAACCTGGAGCCCATTCTCAAGTGTATAGGTTTCGTACTTTGGAATTTTAAAGGCAGCGTTTACAGAGGTAGAACCAATAAACAATATAATAAGGATACTAAAGATAATATGGGTTAGTGATTTCATTTTATAGATCTCCTTCTAATACATCAGCTTTAGCGTCAAGGACACCTACTGTTCGGTTAGCACGACGTAAATATGTTTTCGCAACACGTTGAATATCCTCAACTGTTACCGCGGCCATCTTGTTTGTGGCATTAAACATTTCGGCATAACTACCAAAATATAACTCATAGGAACCAAGCGTATTGGCTTTACCATTAATCGTGGCTAAGGTGCGGTAGAAATCTACCTGAGCTTTATTCTTTACTTTATCCAGTTCTTTTTGGCTAATGCCTTCGGTAATGATTTTATTAACTTCACTAATAATGCCTTTTTCCAAGGTATCTGAGGAAATGTCTTTTGCAGCAACCGCATAGATATAGAATAGGTTGGGATCGAATGATTCTGGCAAGTAGGTAAAGGCACTGGTAGCCAGTTGCTGTTCATCAACCAATGCTCTGCTTAGTCTTGAGCTGTTGCCGTCGCCAAGTATCGTGGTCAACATGGCTAGGGGATAATAATCTTCATGTTGTGTTTCAGGAACATGGTAAGCAAACATTATGTTCGCTGAGGTGGCGGAGGGCTTTTGTACATAAACACGACGTTCACCTTTTTGCTCCGGTTCAACAGTATGAACTTTGCGTGGTGGTTGCTGAGCTGGAATTGGCGCAAAGTATTTATTGGCTAGGCGCTTTACTTCTTTCAATGTGACATCACCGGCAATAACCACAAAGGCGTTATTCGGTGCATAATAGGTACGGTGGTAATCTTTAAGATCCTGCAATGACCAATTATCAATATCTGATTGATGTCCGATGACAGACCAACTGTATGGATGTGCTCTGAATGCGCTGCCTTTCACTTCTTCCCAAATCATTCTGAAGTTTGAATTTTCAAGTCCAGTTGAGCGCTCAGAAGTTACCACGCCACGTTCGCTATCAAGCATCTTTTGATCAATCGCAAGGTGCTGGATTCTATCGGCTTCAAGTTCGAACATGATTTCCATGGAATCAGAAGGAAACCAATCAGTATAAACAGTGGTATTTTCAGTGGTGTAGGCATTGTTTGCTCCACCATTTGCTTCCATCACTCTATCGAATTGCTTGGGGCCATACTTTTTGGCGCCATTAAACATCATATGTTCAAAGAAATGAGAAATCCCAGTAATTCCAGGGTATTCATTACGAGAGCCAACTTTCCAGAATAAGTACATGTTGGCGTTAGGAATGGAATGATCTTCAGCCACCAATATGGTCATACCATTTTTTAAAGTAAAGGACTTCAAATCATCAAGTTCTGTCGCTGCAAGCAAGCTATTTAAACAGAATAGACAGCTGATCAAGAGTAGAGTTTTTTTCACAGAGGTTCTCCAAAGCGTATTAAATATTATAACTGTTGAACTCTAACATATTGATTTAATTAAATCGGATTAAATTGTAAGTAATATTCAATCATGAAAACTTAA
>Ga0316202_10000965_pt1 | contig 25200 bp, 41 predicted proteins | sample 3monrhotite_MG_FD_204934 | JGI IMG/M metagenome (GOLD analysis project Ga0316202, IMG submission 204934) | Microbial mat bacterial communities from mineral coupon in-situ incubated in ocean water Damariscotta River, Maine, United States -... | ecosystem: Environmental > Aquatic > Marine >... | reverse complement strand
TGTTGACTGCTCTGGCTCAGTGTTTAAGTCTGTTATAACTTCGTCTAGTTCATCATTTAACTCATAATCGACTTCGCTTTCATCTACTAAATCATATCCCTCAAGCAGTTCTTCTTCGCTTTCTCCTAAGTCTATTAATTCATCAGCTATATCACTACCTAAATCATCAGGTAAATCTTGACTAAGTTTAACCCCTGTTTCTTCTTCTCGTGTTTCCGCATCTTCTACGTTTTCTAAGTCTGTAAATTCTAAAGGTTGAAGCGTTTTAAAGTACAGTTTAAGGCTCATTTGATTGTAAGCTAGTATGCTATCAAAAGCATCTATTAAAAGCATCTGAAATGGTCTTATAACGGTGTTATCCATTAAGGTACTAGCAGTCTTTAATTCTTCTGCATTATTACCTAAACCGCTACTATCTTTAATTCCTAAAAGCATAGGACTAACAACCCTGTGTGATACCATAACTTTCTTAGAACTTTCATCACTTAGAAATTGATATTGTTGATGCGCTTCGCTTAATTGTATTGGCTCAATAGTTGCTGCACTTTCTGGATTGTCGTTAAACGCTAGTATAAATTTACCTGCATTACTTGAACCGCTAAACTTTGAATATATTCTATTTTCTAACGCTTGGCGTTCTTCTGCGTTTGGTGTTCCGTTATTGAAATTGATGAGCATTGACGGTGCTAAACCGTTTAGGATATTGTTTAAGTGATAGTTGCTTATCTCCTGCTCTAGTTCTGCGTATTGTAAACCACCTGCATAATCAGGACTAGAATAGTATTTATATCCTGCTCTATAAGGCTTTACGTATATAATCTCTATATTTTCAGTACTACAACCAAAAGCAGGTATTCTAGTTGTGTGCCCTACGTTCTTAACCTTTGCCCAGTTGTCAGAATAGTAATATGCTTCTATTTCTCCTTTGTCGTTACATTTTTCAGCTCTTAAGTTTTCAACAGGTATATGTTCAACTTGTGCAATGGTTTTTTTATCCTTAGAATAAATTACCTGCATAGCGCATTGACCCATAAGTTTAAGGTCATAACATAATTTACGTACCATATCTTTATGAAACAAAGAAAGCATTTTAGCGTACTGTTCAGGCTTTTTATTTGAATTTAAAGCATCTAGTCCACGACCGTAAATCATTTCACTAATTCCGTTTATAATAGCGTTATTTGTTGGGCTACCATTGTAACGGTCAATTAAGTATTTAAAATAATTGTTATCAGCACCATAAGAAACCCATTCCTTATTGGACTTCTCTACAATATCTGGCGTTGTGTAGGTACTTAAATTTACTATCCTTAAATCGTTCATATTTATATTATTATAAATTCGTTATCCGAACTTTCTTCACTTATATACTTGTCTTTATTTACGCTGTAATATTCATCATTACTTTGATTAATTGCTTGGTCTGTGCAAAAAATCTTATCCTTATAAATTATGTTATTTGAATAACTAACCTCTAATATATAAAAGTCACTTTCAGTTAAAGCACCAAAAACAGCATCAAAAGAAATGTAATTACCATCAATAACAGAAGTAGCATTAACTGTAATAGTTTTATTTGTGCTTTCACTTGTTAATTTTAGGCTCAATGTACCTACAGTAAATTCTCTAGGAATTATCTTAAAGGTTTTATTACCGCTTGTGGTTATCAACTTCATATTAATATATAAATAAAAAACAAATATTTTGTATTGTGTAGGTATAAAAAAAGGGCTATCCGTTAAGATAACCCCATTTTACAAGTAAAAGTATTATTTATGCCGTTGGGTCAATTTGAACCGCTGAAGCATCAGCAGTAATAACTGCAGGTGTTACAAAGTAAGGCGGTGCAGTTTCTTGTGCATTTACCGTTAATGTGTAACCAGTTAAATCTCCCATTGCAGCACCTGTAACGATAGTTCCACCGTTTACATCGCCGCCATTTTCAAGTCCTACTAAAAAGAAGTTTGAATTGTAATCCTCAACCACAATGTGAGGTCTTGCGTGAGCGATTAATTTAAGTTCTTCTTGTGTAGCTTTGTCTTGAAAGGTCAAAGTCATATTTAATGTAGTATCGTAAAAAGTAGTTCCGTTTTCTCTGCTTGAAGTAATAGCAGTTTCCATTGAACTGTTACCTTTTACGTCAAACTGAAACCAGTCTGGAGTTCCAGAAACCCCTGTAATTTCACCTGCTACGATTGTTGCATCTCCTAAAGTTCCATAATCTGCAAAGTAAATAGTTTTAATACCACCTACTGCCGATTTACAAGGTACTTTACGTCCGCTTGTTATTGAGCATCCCATATTTTTAAAGTTTTTTAAATAAAAAAGGGTAGGCAATTTTACCCACCCTTTTAAATTTGATTAGTTAATTATTATACAGTTTTTCTGTAAACGATATCTGTTACCTGTGCATACTGAACACCAGCAGTAAATCTCATTACTACACGTACATTCTGTGAACCATCATTCTCTGCCATATCAATTACTCGTACTTCGTTTAAGTCATTTAAAAGACCTGTACCAAAGAATAAGTTAGATTTTTCAGCAGCGATAATAGTTCCTGCAGCAGCACCTCTTGTAGCTACTACTGGAATACCATCAAAGAATAAAGAACCTAAAGACTGGTTATTACCTTTGTTTTCGTAACCGTTAGCTCCTACTCCTCCTGACTGGAAGCCACCTAAAGAACGTGTATAAGCACGAATTACATCAGAAGCAGCATATATGATTAAATCTTCTGAGCCGTAAACAGCAGTAGGAATTGCATCTACAACAGCACCTAGTTCAGCTACTACATTTGCAGAAGTAATAGCAGCACCTGTTAAATCTTGTCCTGCTGGTAAATCTCCATCAGCTTCTAATAAAGTTGCAAAGCCGTCAAACTGTCCACTTGTTGCAGTAGAACCACTCCAGATGTTTTTTTCTGTTCTATCAGCTACTTTAGAGGCAACGTGTCCGATTACAAAATCAGCAAAGTTTGGAGCTAGGCTATCAAAAGCACTGTATCCCATTTGCTCAGCTTCCCAAGAATCGTGTAAATCTTTCTTACAGATATCTAAGTTTACCTGAAATTCCTCTGGTTGTAGGATAGCCTCTGTTAAAGTTAGCGTTCCTTGTCCAGTTTGGAAGTCACAAGATGCATCTTTTACGATGTCATCAGTAGCAGCCTTTTGAATTACAGATTTAAATTTTACGTTTGGCATTACGGTAATTAAACCCTTGTCCAAAGTGTCAGCAGATAGTAAAGCAGCAGCAATGTATTTGCCACTAAATTCACCTGCATAAGTTGTTGTTAATGATACACTCATTTTATTTAGTTTTTAGTTGTTATTAATTGTTTAGTCTTGCCATTACCCTATCAATAGTAGTGCTTTTTCTGTTTTTAGAAACACTAAATTTTGATATAGCTTTGTTACCCTCTGGGTTTGATACGATAGGCTCTGCGCTTGGCTCGTTTAGTTCAGCTTGTACTTCTTCTGGTACTTCGTTTAGCTCTACTTTTTCGTGTTTAGCTAGTTCCTCTGTTAAAAGGTTGCCTAAGTCCTCGCTTAAATCTTCTTTTGGTTCTAGCATTGCTTTGATTTCTTCAATCATACCTTTAACCTCTGCTAGTTCTTCTTTAGTAGCATAGCCTAAAGACTCTTTTTCTTCTTCTTCAGCTGCCTCAACCTCCTCAACCTCTTCAGCTTCTTCTTCAGCTTCAGCTTCTTTGATTTCAGAAATTACACCCTCTTCTGCTACTACTAGTATTTTACCATCTTCAAGAGCGTACTCTCCAACAGGTAAAGCTACTTTCTCATCTTCTGTAACGATAAACACCTCTACACCACTTTCAAACGCATCAGCTTCAATTACTGTACCGTTATCTAGTTTAGCTTGTTCTAGCTTAACCTCTTCGTTAAGGTTTAGAACGTCTTTGATTTTTTCAATCACGTTGTTTGATTTCATACTTATATATAATTTAGATTAATTTAATTTGTATTTTCGTTATGCTTTTTTCTGAATTACGAACCATTCTATACCGTCACTCCAGATAGCAATACCCTCGTAATCTTTGTTTATTCTGTATGGGTTTGAACTACCGTCTAAGTTTTGATTAGCTGCTGGTGTAATATCGAAATGGTCAGATGAACTAAAAGTACTGTCAGATATAAACCTTATTTTTCTGTTTGCGTGTGCTACTGCATCTGGTAATGTGTAAACTGCCGTACCGTTGCCACCAGTCCACGATAGCTTAAACATAAAAGTATCGTCATATATAGACTGGTTTAAATCTACATCAACCCCAGCCTCTGCTGTTATATCAGTAGATACAAAGTAATTTTTAAATTTAGATACGGTTGCTTGTTTAGTATCTCCGTTTTGAACAGTTGCAATTAACTCACTGCCTTGTAAATCTGTTGCTGTTGGTAATGCACTTATTTTTGAGTTTGCCATTATCTCTCTATTTTAAAATTATTTTCTTGTAGTAAAAAATCTCCGTTTTCTAAAAGTATAAAGTTTTCGTTTTTAGAAGTTGAACCAATACCCTGCGCTATAATATCACCATTACAGCACTCAATAGAATAAGCATCTCTATCCCTACATAAACAACCTCTACGACCGTTTCTAGGACTTGTTTTACTTGGCGTAAAATACTTAGACCACTTAATCATTTTCTAACTGTTTAAGTTTAGCCTCTGCCCACGTTTTAGCTGATTTGCCACCCCATAATAAAAACGAGATAGTACCACAGGCTTCTTTATCTTCTGGCTTGTAATACGCTTCTGCTCTTGATAAATAAGAGTACATTCTCTTTATGGTTTCTTTGCTTATTGGCTTACCTTGTGCTAATTGTTGTGCTCTTACTTTACCTACTTGTGTAGCACATTTATTATTAACAGCCTCATTAAGTTTTAAACCTCTTTTAGCGTTATTACTTACTGAACTAGGATAGTCTGAGTAGCTTTCTAAAACCATTTTTTTACCACCCTTTACACGCTTATCATTTTTAATAATAGCTTTTATTTCTGCTAGTAAGTACTCTGCTTCTTCTTCTTCAATAGCTGCTAGTTCATCTTTTATGGTTTGGTCTTTTGGTCGTTCCATTTTATCAGCAAAATAACCCTCGATACTAAAACCTTTTACCTTTCCTGTCTTTACAAACTCATTCCAGATAGTATCATTGTTTACTTTAACACTACCCACCCAAGAACCTAAAGGTAAGTCCATTCCAAACTTTACGCTTTTATCGTGTACTTTATCCTCCACTATCCAGCTTTCCACTAAACTTAAACCCTCAACCTCGTATTTATGCTCTAGTGTTGAGTTGTTTTGTTTACTGTTCATTAAATACATTTGAGACGCTTTTAAGACAGTATCTTTTGAAAAATATATGTAGTACTCATCTTCTCCATTACGTCTGTAAATAGGCTTGTTTGGTATTAATAAAGCACCCATTAATATTCTACGCTCTTTATCTACTTCTGCTAGTTTAAACTCTTGGCTTTTTAAAGCAATAAAATCTTCTTCAATAGCAGGACTTTCTACTACGCTAATAGCTTCTATCCCTAGTTCGCTTTCCTCGTCTAATATTAGTTCGACTATTCTCATAATAATATATAATTAAATTTATTTATTTTTGTTTTTTATATAGTTGCACCCTCAATAATGTTATTATCTAAACTTTGTGCTGTTGTTACATCATTTGAAACTACATAAGCCTTTACTGGCTCGTTTGTTTGACTTGCAACCGCATCAGATAAAACACTTGTTTCAGTTGCACCTACTACATTAAAACTTGGAGGGGTTGGAGCACCACCACCGCCACCAGTAGGAGCAGCTGGAACTGTAGAAGCACCGCCACCGCCACCGCTAGTGTTTACGCTTTTAATTGTAGCAATATTTTTAGCTGCTACTGCACCTGCTAAAGCAGCCTGTACTACTGGATATGCAGGGAAGAATGTCGTAATGGGAGATTTTTGAGCTGTCGAATAAGCGTTTTGTACACCCTCAACACCGCTTATAGTTGCACTTGCAATAGCTAACGCTTTACCTATTTTACTATCTTTACCTGCTAATTGAGATATTTGAGAAAACGTATTAGCAGCGTCACCTAGTGTTTGTTTTTGCCTAAGTTTATCTAGTTCTGCTTTTTTGTCATTTTCTTTTTGTTCTACATCAGTCCTTAAACCTGCATAGTATTTAATCACTTCTAGTTTCTGTTCCTCACTTGCATTTAGTTTTTCTAGTTCTGATATCTTTTTCTCTTCTTCTAGTGTTAATTTTTCGAGTTCAGTTTCAGCTTCTTTTTCTTTTTGTTTTTGCTTAAAATCTTCCTGTATTTTTTCAATATCAGTTAAACGTTTTTCTTCTTTTGCTGCTGCTGCTTCGTTTCTTTTATTTTCTTCATCAACAAGTGCCTTATTTGCTGCGGCTTCCTCACGTCTAGACGTCAATAATTCAGTACTTAATCTCTTTTGTAAATTAAGCCTTTGCGTTTCTAACTGTATAACACTAGCCTCTAATTGTGCTGCTTCGTTTAAATCATCTTTATTGCTTTTAGTTAATGCGTTTTCAGTTTGCTTTGCTTCTAATCTTAGTTTAGCTACTTCAACCTCTTTAGTTGCTAGTTCATCACTTACACGCCCAGCTTCTTCTAAAAACTTAATTCTTTCTTGTGCAGTAAATTTGTCTTTATTAACCGCTTTTTCCCTTAGCTCAGCTATCTTTCTTTCTGCTTCTGCTCGTTCTACTATTAAATCTCTTGCTTTTTTTTCTGCGTTTGCTCTTTGGTCGGCAATTTTTGCTGCTGCTTCTCCATCTGCTTTTATTTCTTTGCCAAACTCTTTAACCGACTCAACAGCAGTATTAACACTATCTGTAACACTATCAACACCTAAAACAACCTTACCAACACTATCAGCAGCTATCTTACCTGCTTCTTTAAAATTACCTTTAAATAGTTGCTCAACTGCTTTACCTAAGTTTGGTATTAAGTTTAATAAACCCTCAAACCTTGTTACAATATTATCTTTAATTAAATTAGCAAAGTCCGTTATTGACTGCTTAGGGTTTTCAAAAACGCTTATAATGTTCTCCCCTAAATCAGCTAATAAGTCTAAAAGGTTTCCAGTAACGCTACCTATAACGCCTAGTATTTTAGCAAATTTATTTTGACCCTCTTCACTTCTTGTAAACGCTTGACCTAAAGATGTAATAGCTATCAATAATGCACCAATACCAGTACCTATAATAGCAACCTTTAAAGATTTAAACCCAGTTGTAACGCTAGTTATAGCGCCCTTAAACGCTGCAAATTTAGAAACAGCACCGCCAGTAGCCTTATCAAGAGTCCCACTCATTGCTTGAGTCGATTTACTAGTATCTTGGACTTCTTTATTTACACCATCAATACTTTTTTCTAAATTATTTAACCCTTTAACAGCGTCTTTACTATTAACGTTTAAATTAATTGTTTTTTCTATTGCCATTTTATCTCTTGTTTTAACGTTTTATAACCCTCTTTTAAAGTTGTGGGTAGTTTATATTTACCTTGTGCTATTCGTAAATTTTCAGTTTCACCGTTTGCGTATTTCAAACTCTCTAATATTAATTTTATCATATCTTTTTTTAGTCTGTTGTTTCAAATAAATCTGTAGGTATTCCTGATGCATCTTCACCATCAATACTATATTGAGGCTCTATACTTATTTTATAAGTTATTCCAGAATCTAAGCCTGTTACTCCTCCAGTTGTGACCGCTGTCCCATAATTTACATTAAGTTCACCATCTACTAAAACATCATACCCTATAAAATTAGCTTCTGATTGTAAAGAGTCCCACTCTAAACTTATTGAGCTAGATGTAGTTCCTGTTGATACAAAATTTTCTACTCTTGGTAAAAAGCCAAACTGTCCGTTTTCTATTTGTGAAACGCTTTCAGATAATGTGTATAATTCTAAAGTACTTTTATTAGTTAATAGATTTGTTTTAATAGTGTTTATTCTATATAAAGTATTAGCTATTGTAAAAGTGTCGTTTAACTTTAGTTTTAATATTATTGATAATGGTAAATAAGCGTCTATTTTTAAAACTCTACCCTGTCTATTATATACATCTGTAATATAATCTATATAATATTTACTAAATAAATCAGTTCCTTTTACCTCTCTAAAATACTCATCTATTTCTGTACCGAAATTTAATGTAGAACTAGAACTGGTAACGTTACCGCTTGTATTTACATATACTTGGCTTGGTCTATTATAATAGTTTATAGTTTCTAACCCTGTCCCCGCTGCGTTTCTTATTTGAAGTTGGTTAGGGTTGTCTTGCCTTTCTATATACAATAATAAAGGCTTACCAATAGTAGGCTTAAAGTCTTTATCTAACATAGCACCCTGTCCTATATTACTTAAAGAAAAAGTGTCCTCGTTGCTCAACCTTTCGTACATCATTTTTTCAAAGTCTAAACTTATATTATAGTTCCCACCGTCCCAGTCGTTATTACCTACTTGTTCGTGTGCAAATTTAACACCGTTTATTTCTTCTGCTTTTTCTACTAAAAAACTTTTTTTACTTTTAAAATCAAATGTTACATTTTTAAACTGTTGTAGTTTTTCTATTGTAGATTTTTCAATATCAACATACTTGGTTATTTCATAAGTAACGCCACTGTTATAAAAGTCGCTTAACGGTAAAACTTTCATTTTGTTACCATCTTTAAAAGCTACTAAGTTAAACATCTTAAATATATTTGTTAAGAAGTCTATAACTTTCATTTTAGGCATTTGATTACCTACTATAAATTTATTTGATAAACTTAAATTTGGTGCTGTGTAAGTTCCTGTAAAATCAGTAGTAGTACTACCTGTTCTTCTTGTGCCTGTTACTGTGGCTGTAAATGATGTTATACTAAAAGTGTCATTAGATATTAAATCTACATAAACATCAAATAAACCTGTCCCATAATTATATACAGAAAATAATTCATTTATAGTGTAACTTGTTGAGCCTGTATAATCAGTTCTTACTAATTCCTTATTATCAGATGCTCTACGAACGACTAAGGTGAATTCATCAGAAGCACTTGCAGGTACAATATTAAACTGCATATTAACGTTTTTTTGTACTCTATAATAATAACTATAAACCTCTAAAAAAACATAAGCCTGTCTAACCTCGTTGCCACTAGTTAATTGAAAGTTATTCGCTTCTGTTGTGGGTTTACCAAACCTATTTGTAATAATAGTTTGACCACCTCCCTCGTCTGACTCACTAGCAAAACCCTTAACTCTGTGAAGCCATAACCATAAATTATTAAAGTCGGTTGTGTTTAAGAACTCATTACTAAACTGTATTTGTGGTACAGTATTTTGTATAGCTTCAATTATTCTACGGACTTTTATAGCAGGTTTTAAATCAAAAGGTGTTAAATATTCTTGTGTTACTGCATCTCTATAACCACTATTTGAGTAACGCATATTTTTACTATGAGTTATTAAAGGTACACAAACATCTAGACTCTCTGGCTCTGTTATAAATTTACTCCTAAGGTTATTATAGTCATAGTCAAAGTTTAAAGAGTCTGGGTACTCTAAAGAACTTAATTCTCTATCGTTTAGTAAGTCTTTTAGCTCAACTGTTTCACCAAAGAAAACTAATTTATAAGTATTTGGAGAATTATCTTTTAAAGAAACACCGTTTAATTTTAATTTACCCTTTTTATAATCAGCACCGTTTAATTTTATTAATGCATCAGCCTTAAATCTAGCATCAAAACTATTAACTACATTAGGGTTCTCGTAATGCTTAAATATTTTAGAATTATTTTTAGAAGCAGGTACACTAAACTGCTGAGAGAATGCAGTAAATATCTTGCTAGGGTCTTTTAAGTTTTTAATACTATCTGTTATGCTTACGCTTTCATCTTTAAATAAATCTAGTTTATTAAATACACCGCCTATCTCGTAATTTGTTATTTCAGTAGAAGTTAGAATATTACTAGATATAGTTATATTTGTTGATGTAATAGCTGTTACAGTTGATGTTAAATTTAAGTCTGGGAAGTATATAGAGTCATTTACTGATATATCAAAATCTGTAAAATCTACACTATAATCAATTAAGATATTAGTGCCAAACGCAACGCCTGTACCACTAACCCCTCCAGTTTTTATGTATAATTCTATTATTTGCATATTATCTAATATTGTTTATAACATCAAAAGCATACTCAATATTTATAGTGTAATTAATTAGCTTATCATTTAACTGTGTTTTATATGCTAGTTCAGATGATGTTATATTTATAGGTAATGTTTTATTATTTATATCAATCCAGCAATCCTCACTAAGTTGCATTTGCTTAAAAACCTCGTTGTATTCTTCTGGGTAAAACCCTGTATTTAAAGTTAGTTTTTCACTACCATTTTTAGTAAGTACTTTGTTTTGATGGTTGCTTATATTGTAAGTACCGTTTACTATTATATTACGTTTGAAATCTTCTTTTTTAGTTGTAAGCGTTTCATTTGACCTTTTGAAAAACCATATATTTTGAAGTGCACCGAACTTATTTATAAAGGTTATTTTATAAGGTTGGTATTTACACTCTTCAATGTTTTGAACTTTGATTAAATCAACTCCATCTACACCGTTTACATTAATAGTATCAACAGAAAATATTAAGCTATCAGTAAAGCTAGTTAAACAGCTACTGCTTTCAAAAGTACCACCGTCTTGTATAACTCTGTTCTCAAAATCTTCAAAAGTAGTGGCAGCATTTTTAACGTATTCTGTTTGTAGGTTATTCTGTGTGCTACTTGAAATTGACTTACTAAATACAAGTTGACTATTAAAATAAAAATCTACGCTTGAAGTTTTAGAAGTGTCAACCGCTAAGGTTAAAAGTTCATCAGCTAGTTTAATTACCGTTTTATTTGACTGTAATAAACTATAATCGTTTTCTGGGTTTGCTCCATCGTCAAAATAACCGTAACCGTAAAAGCCTGTTAAACCAGTAAAGCTGCTAGGTGTTTGAGCTACACCACTAATAAAATTAGTTGTTCTATAATCAACCCAGTAGTTGTCACTTTGATAAAAACCATCAAAATTGTTTTGAAAATAATCTTTAACTAATTCGCTAATCTCAAAAACAGATACACCTTGCACCGCAAAAGACTGTAAGGAGTATGTAGGCTGAGTAGGTCTACTGTTAAATACACCCCCAACTCCTTGTGTTCCTGTGTATATGTATAAGTCTAAGGTTGCACTTGTTAAATTTGTAACTGTCCCTGTGCTTACATAATATGGACTTCTTGTATTAATCTTTGCCATTTATCTTTGTGTTAATTTTATTAAATCTTTATCAAGTCCTATTGAGTAGGCTTTTATTAAATCATCTGGCAACCTCTTAAACGCTGCTACAAATGGTTTAGTAAAAAATAAACTAGGTTTAATTCCTTTTTGGTATATACTTCTTGAAATTAAAAACGCTGTGCTTTGATAACTTAAAAACCTACCAGATTTTCTATCCCTAAACTGTATTCCTTTACGCTTAACCCATTTATTAATACTGTTTGTTAAACCTCCTTTTTTACCTGTGCCACTACCAAACCTAAAAGGACTGTTAGGTGCTTTACTGCTTGATGACTTTCCTCTTACCCCTTTGTCTTGAAACTCTCCGTATTGCTCCATACTAAAGCCTAGTTCAGCACCTTTTTGTGTTAGCTCTATATTATAACCTAAACTATTATAAAGTTTCTTAGTGTCGTTCTTGTCGCTTTTAGATAGGTTGCTTCTGCTTTGCTGAATAACATACTTTGCAAATTTATTTAATTCCTCCTGTATAGATTTATCAGCTAACATATTTCTATATCGTTATTTACCAACACATCAAAAGTTGCAGTCCACCCTGCTACTTTGTTTTCAAACCTATCTACAAAAGGTTCACAGTTTGCATCACCATCTAATTGGTATTTATCGTTATATAAATCTCCACGCCTTAAAACCTGCACTAACTTATTTAATACTGCTAATTGTGTATTAAGTACATCTTGCTCATTATTGTTACCTATAAATATATCTGATGTAGGCTCTTTACTTTCATCTACTATATCCATTGCTAGTATAGAAACGTTAAACCTTAAAACACTTTCCTGTGCTGTTACTGTATTTACTATCAAATGTGATAAAGGGAATATAGACTGCTTAGACAAATCAATATCAAATAAATCACCCTCTGTAACGGTGTTTACATTTATATCACCTAGTAAAGCATCTTTAATAGCTTGGGTTAATAAATAGTATCCTCTTATTCCTGTGTAACTCATTTGAATTTATTTTTAATATTTCTTGCTTCTATTTCGTTTTTTTCTTTTGTGTAAGTTAAGTATGTTAAACACTCGTGTACATTTAGTTTAGTGATATCTTCAAATTTTGTAATATCTCCGTTAGCGATTCCATAGATGGAATTGTACCAGCCCCATTTTGTAGTGAATCCAGATACTGCGCTAAGTTCTGCTCGTTCTGTTTGCTCGAAGAGTTCAGGATAACTGTCGATAAGTCTTTCCCTAAATCGTAAAAAAAAACCATAGCACCGAATACAGCATCTAAAGGATAGTTTTTAGCCTCTTCATTTGTATCTGGGTCGTATTCTTTTAGCGTGTATCTCACACCTTGTTTTAAGTCAATAGGTCTATATAAAACATTCATAGCTCTATGCAGGTTATCATTATCCCCCATAAATGTATCTAAGTCCACGTATTCACCAAAACTTATATTTTCTAAGTCTGGTATAAAACCGTATTTAACACCGTTTAAATCAAACCTATTTAACATCTGATGCTCTACATCAAACATATTGTTTATAATAGTGCAAATATCTGTTATATCTTTTGCTTTCATTGAGCGTACAACCTCAACAGGTACTTTACAAAATATCTCAATCATCTTAGACTGCACCTCTGACTCCTTTGTAATATCTAGTTTTGAAAACTCCTGATACTGTCCTAGAGTGATTTCATTTAACGATGTAGGTATAATTAGCTTTACTTCCATATTAATATATAAACTTTTTTAATTTATTTTAGTAACTAAGATACGGTATATTTACCTCTGTTTGGGTTTTGTAATTGAAACCCTACTGCATAACGAACCGCATCTATTAAGTGGTTATATTTGTCTATTGGTGTATTGCTCTTACGTTCTAGCCAACGATAGTTGTTTAGTTCTTTAATTAAGTTAGTGCTATCTGGACTTACTATAATATCATAATCTTGTAATAAGCTAATACCATAGGTTATGCTTCCCTGTCCTTTTATACTTGGTCTTACGTTACAACCCTTTGCTTTTATCTCGCTAAGTAGTCTAGGCTCTGCACTATCTCCAACAATTAAACCCTCTCTAGCGTGTTTTAAATTAAGCTGTGCTATTTGTGATGTGGTTAGTCTTTGTAAGTAGAAACATTCTTTTAAATAAATACGTTTGTTAGAACTGTCTATATTGACCTCAACCAATGTACTAGGGTCTGCTGCAAAACCATAATCTTGACCCCATACGCTACTGCCTATATGCTTAAATTCTCCTACACTCCAGTTATTAAATATAACCCCCTCTGCTTTGTTTAACCACGCACCTAGCATTTGCTGTTTGTATTTTTCTGGACGTCTTATCTTCATTTGCTCTATTTGGTCTATATAGCTTTTAGATAAGTTCTTTATGTTATCCTTATAAGTAGTGTGTATATATGTAGTATTTTCTTTAGTTGTATTGCTACCCTCTTGCACCCCTCTGTCCTCAAAGAAACGTCTATATATAAAATGTTCTTTTGTTGTTGGGTTTAGTATTAATATTATTCTGTTTGGTTTACCCTGCTGTCTTACTGATAAATCAATAGTATCAAACTTTTGTTCATCGACTAGTTCTTCTGCTTCATCTACTACCCACGTTGTAATACCTTGTAGAGATTTAAGGTTAGCAGTCTGGTCACCGCTTGAGGTTTTTATCCCTCTGAATATTATTTTACTACCAGTCTTTTTGTTTAGTATCTCATCTTTGGTTATGTGAAAGTCTGCTATTGAACCAAACTGTTCTAGCTTGTCTATAAACTCTGGTATAATTGATATATAAGCTGAGGTTAATGTATAACGCGTAAACAGTATCGTGTGACCTTGTTCGTAAGTAAGCATCACTAAAAGGGCGTTTACCGAAAAAGACTTTCCAGAACCACGCCCACCACTCACAATAAAATACCTACTATCGCTATCAACAATAGGCATATATTTCTTTTTTACTTTAATCAACGAACTTTATTAAATCTCTAAAATTAATGTTTAAGCCCTCACTAGAGTTGATGTCTACACTTTCCTTAGGTTTGCCATAACGATAGCTTAAATACAGCTGTACAGCTCTCATATCGCCTTTAGCCACTAACTCCCCTAGTTTACTTATAGCTTCGTCTTTGTCTATTATAGCATCTAAGCGCTCAATTAGTTTTTGTTCTATTGCCTTTGGTTTACGCCCAGCACCTTGCCTAGCTCCACCATTATTTTTTCTGTTATCCATTTTGAAATAAATTGTTTATTCAATAATATATAAACAGAATTATATTTTTTTAGAACATTCTTATTTGTGCTTTGTGTTGGTCTATTCTTTTTATAGCTGCATCGTAATAGTCTTTATCTAATTCACAAGCGGTCAAATCATATCCTAAATTATGACAGGCTATTGCTATACTTCCAGAACCTAAATGAGTATCTAATATTTTATCTCCCTCTTTTGCGTAATTCATTAAAAGCCACTCGTAAAGTTTAACGGGTTTTTGTGTTGGGTGATATTTTTGTTCAGCACTTGTATTGCCCTCTAAATTTCCATAGTATCTATAATTATACATTTTAGCAACTTTATTAAAACTTGTGTATGCAAGTTCACCATCTGCAAAATTTGGTACTGGGTTTCCTTTATACCAAAAAATAAAACCTTTGCATCCGTTTTGCCATAAATAAGGGAAGTAGTTTCCTCCCCAAACAATTTGGTTTTTACTCACTCTTTGCAATTCTATAAAATATTCATTTGTTGGTATTGCATTATCCCAGTTACCTTGCTTGTATTTATTTGCTTTGTATCTATTGCCACTACTATCCTTGTTTGTTCTGTTAAATTCGCCAAAACCAATCCCATAAGGTGGGTCTACAATAGCAAGGTCAAAGTAGTTATCTTCATACCTCGCCATCAGTTCCATATTGTCCTCGTTTGTTATTAGCATAGTACAGGGTTTTTAACTTTCTTGTTTAGTATAGCACCTTTTACTTCCTTTATAGTCTTACGCTTTACTCTAGTCTTTATTAATGCGTTAAATGGGTCTAGTCGTGTTTGTTTAAATTCTGTTACTGTTTCTATATCCCAGCCACTTAAAACGTCTAGAACGTCTTGTATTTCTTTTATAGTTTTTTTTGTTTGTTTTTTCTTTATTTCTTTTTTTATTTTGTCTTGTTCTGAGTTAAAGAACGGTTTAGATAATACTAAGTTTAGCTCTCTTATTATTTGGTCGTGTTTCTTTTTATCCTCAAGAGTTATTACGTTTATACTATTAACGTGGTGCAATATATTACAGTGACTTTTTTTTATTATATCTCCCACTTCTTTAAATGTAGCGCCGCTTTCATAGGCTAGTTTACTAAATACCTTTTTAGCATAAGAGTAATTTCTTTGCCTTGTATCTAAAGAGATATCTAAATTGAATTTTTTGTTTACTGCTTCTTTTATTGTTTCTAATTTCATATTTATTTTTAGTTAAATTCTGTATGCTCTAAGCACTCACTACAAAGGTTGTCGTTTAATTGGCTTGGTTCTGCATTACAACAGTCTGAGCCTATGTACCTTTCTGTATGTGGGTTGTCTATTGCATATTGTATTATTTGTTTTACTGTTTTCATTTTGTCTATATTTTATTATCTATAACTTCTATTAAGTGTCTAAGGTCTGACCGTTCCCATTCTCCCAGTTTAACTCCGTTAATATTAAATTTAAAATAGTCTTTTCTTTCTGCTTTTTTTATTTCTATATTTATATACATATTAATCTAATTTAGTGAATTCTGCTGTTTGGTTTTTATTATGTTCTTCTTTGTTTTGAAAGTAGTTATCTACTAGTGCATCAATTATAACCAGCTCATCAATAGAAGCGGTTTTAACCTTGTGTATTAAGCTATCTATTTTGTTTAGTACATTTGTACACATCTCTGGGTTGTTATGATACACTGTATTAAAACCCTCTTGATATACTCGCTCTAGTATCTTTGATGTTTTATTTACTTGTAGCTTTACGTTTTGCTTAAATGCTTTACTGCCTTTTAAATCATCGTTAGCCTCTAGTAGTAATTGACTTATCAATACGCATTTTAAATACGCTAAGTGTCTGTCGTTTATAGGTTCGTCATAAACCCCTCTCACTTGTTCTTGGTGTTCTAGTTCTTTTTGTTCCATTTGTTTATAGTATTCTATTTGTTTTTTTCTATCCATTGTTGCTGCTGCTCTCTTAGGTATTCTATTTCTCTGCGTAAATAATCTGCTGCTTTTTCTAAGTCTTTTAACTCATCGTCTTTTTTACCGCTCCTGCAGATATACTTAATTATATTTCCCCTATTGAAGTTTAGCTCATAATCTTTTATAAAGTCTATAACATCATAGCCTTTACCGTTTTCGTAATGTAAATAAGTTGCTCGTTTCATAATTTTTTAAGTTCTAAGTGTTTTATATCATTATATTTATATTTTACTAATATGTCTTTTTTACCCCATTTTTTCCTAGTATAAAACTTATTATAATCTGTTTTTGTTTCTGTGTATTCTTTTGTATTTAATTTTATGTGGTCTAAAAGGTCTGTTCTTTTATAGATACTAAAACAATTTAATTCCATAATAAACATAGCAATGTAATAAGCTGAACCCCTTAACCACCCTTTATTACCATTAACATTAGTAATCTCTAGCCATATAGTTTCTAAGTGCCTATTACCTTTTACATCAACCCCATAACCGTTCACATAACAATCAATATGTTTATACCAGTCATCTTCTTTACTTGCATCTTTATATTCTAACCCAACAGATAAAGACTTCTCTTTAAATAAATTTTCATAATAATCACCATCAAATTTACATTGACTATATCTACTTTCTTTAACTTTTAAACTCATAATAATGCTAATATTCTCAAATCTTCTTGTATATCTTTAATCATTGCTACTGCATCTTTATAGTCTTGGTTCTCCATTGCCTCAAGTACTATGTCTAGGTCATATACAAATCTAATCATTTTAAAATAATTCTGTTTGGTTTACGTTTTGTTTTTTTATTATACCTATTGCGGTTTCTAATATTGTTTTACCTGCTTCATAATCAACAAGGTTTCTTGCTATCTTATTCATTCTTTGTTCCCCTTTGTACTTTCTAAAATCATAATCGTGAAATTCAGACAATACACTTATTAAATTTTTTGCTCTACTTAAATCTGGGTTTTTCCGTTTACTTACAATATTGGGCAAGTTAAAGTTAGTCCAGTACAAATGTCTGTTTCTTTCTAGTGCTGGAATTAATGGAGTGTAAAATGGGATAACATTTTCAACAACATATTTACCGTTAAAGAAATTATCTAAAAATATTATTTCTTGATATAGCTTCATATCAGGGTACTTCATTTCACGTTTTGATTTCATCGATATATTAAATCTGCTATGAGTTGGGCAAGGCGGAGAACTCCAGATAAAATCAAATTCTTTGTAATGGTCAAGTAAGTATTGGTGTGCGTCTGCAACTATTACTTTATCGTTTTGAAAACGTTCTTGGTATAGTTTAGCAAGTTCTTCATCCCATTCTACTGCTGTAACTTCCACATCTGTAACCTCATCCCACTTGTAACGGTTTCCACCCAAACAAGCATATAAATTTAATATTTTCATTCTGTTCTAAGTTTTAATAAGTGATAGCACTCTGCATATTTTTGACGTGCCTTACCTTTGTATTCTTGTTTAAATAATTCGTACATCTTTTTAGTGTATTGGTATTTAGTGTCGCAATCAGCTAAGTATTTTTCTGCAAACTTTTTACCTTTACCTTTAAAGTAGTTTACATTATCTGCTGTATCTCCTATTATCATTTGCTCATAAAAGTTATATAAAGCCTCGTCCTCGCTTATATCTAAAACCTCTTTGTGTTTATAGTGATAGTTGTACATCAGGCAGGGAAACTGTTTGTAGTCCTTATCTATACTTACTATCATAACATTGTTACGTCCTAGTTCGTTTGACAGCTCGTACCAATATCTAGCAACCATATCATCAGTTTCAATTCCATAACCCCAAACGCTGTCGTATTGGTCTTTTACGTATTGGTGCATCTCATCTAATAAAGGCGGTAACTCTTGCTTTTTTCTATTGGCTTTGTAATCGCTTGTAATTAGCTTTCTAAAGTTTCCCTTACTACCGCTAAACGTTAGTACTTTTTCAACTGGATACATATCTTCCAGCTTGTTTACTATGCTCATAAATTGCTCATCAAACTTCGCTTGTGCTTCTTCTATATCTCGATAGTATTTATCATCTTCTGGGTTCTCTCGTTTTTTATAACAAGCTGCAAAGATTAAACTATCTGCATCAACTAGTAGTATCATTCTAAATCTAAATTAAAGCATTCAACTGAACAATAATAATCTCCGTTTGTTTCAGAACCACAACAGGCACACTCTGTCTTTGTATCTGGTTCATCTATATAACTATCTAACCAACTCATATTTTGTATTGTTTTAATTTGTTTTCTAAATCTTCTATTTGCTTATTTAAGTCTATAAGCGTTTTGTTTTTTTCTTCTCGTATAAGTACTATACGTTTTGTTAGTACGCTGTTTTCAACAGTTAAAGCGTTTACATATTGCCCTATCTCTGTCATTCCCTGCACCATATTTTTTAAATCTGTATTTGCAGGTTTTTGTTTACTCCATTCCATAACTAAATCAGCTATGTGATTAAACCAGAGATTATACGACTGTTTTTGTAGTAAAGTCATTAGCTAGATATTCCAATTATAAAACCTAAAGTAACTAATAAAGATGCTAATACTATAAGCGATGCTGTTATAATTAGTTCGCGCTTGTTTTGTAGTTCTATCTCTCTTTGTTTTAAATCTCTCTTAGTGTAAACTTCAATACGCTTACCTTTTACGTCAATGTGTAGTCCTGTTTTTGTCTTTTTCATAATGTTTGTTTTTAAAAAATATCTATATTAACGTTAGCTTCGTGATTAAGGCTTTCATAAAATGTATTCTCTTCAATCTGATTGTTTACTTTTTCTTGTATAACATACCATTCGTTGAAATTGTCTCTTTTATCAACACCATCTTTAAAATATGCTACTCTAATCGTCTTTGGATAATTCATAATGTTTGTTTTATTAATATACCGCAATATACAACTTTATTTTAGTTATAAACAAATAATTAACTATTTTTTTTATTTATTTTTTCTTTTGTCTTAAAATAGCTATCCCAAACACCGCTTTTAACTTCTTCGTTTAAGTTTATTATTGCTGCATCTGTTTCATTTAACAGATAACAAGGCTTTAATACTTTTTTATTATTCCATAGTGTAGTATCAGGACAGTATATATCTTTAGTCTTTAAACCCTCTAAGTTATTTAGCCAGAACATATAGTTACCTTTAGGGTCATTAACTAAGTATAAAGCTACTTTACCTGTCTCAATCAACTTATCGTGCTTGAACTTCTCTAGTATTTTAGTATCATAGTATTTATTTCTAAATTTCATCTCTATAACACACTCCTGTCCCTTTGGGGTTGTGCCTGTGGCGTCCCAGCTTTCACTCCCTTTACCTGTATGGGTTAAGTTCCAACCGTCAAGGTTTAAAAGCGTTACGACTGCTTTCTCCCAGTTATGTATTTTCTCTATCATTTAATTTTGTTATATATGTTATCTAAATCTTTTATCCACATTACTAATATTTTTGGTTTACAGCTACAAGGCTCATAATATCTGTGATTATAATACCTAGCGTGTAACGTGCATAAAAGCCTGTACTGGTCTTTTGTTAGCTTTGTGGTTACATTTGCTTTAAAGTCTACCCAAGCATCTTGGTCTTCTATTCTCATAGCTCTATATTTATATCGTTCCAATCCTCACGCCTTTGGTCGCAACCGCAATCTTTATCTAGTGCCTTGCTAATCTTTTTTACTAACCAATGTATCCCTGTATAGTAAGTAATGTAGTATACTAAATCTCCTAGTCTCATAAGTTTTCTCTTTTAATGTAAAATGCATTTGTGTATTTCATAAGTTTACAATCCCATTGACTTACATCGCTATAATCAATAAAATAAAACTCAGCAGTATTTTTATCTATAATATAAACAAACCAGTATAAATCTATTTTATTTAAACCTTTTTTGTGCGCTTCTTCGTTTACAAGTAAGTGGGAATATTTAGTGTATTTATTAGTTTTAACATCTATTCTCTTACCTTTTAATGTAAAATCAGGGTTCTTGCTTGATTTAAAATCTAATAGATTTGCTAAATTAAAATCTATGTTTTTTTGACTTAAATACTCTATTGCTATTAACTCACCTAAAACTCCTAAAACATCAACCTGTTTGTTTTTAATACCTCTATCAAACCTTTTATTAATTTTATTGTTTTCTTTATTCATTACGCCTCTAGCATATCCAATTTGCTCAGCAATTAACCAGAATGAACTAGGGAAGTTAAATTTAATCATAACTTATTTTTTATATGTTTCTTTGCGTTTGTATATGTATTGTAAAGCGAATAATAACTTATTTTTGTGTTCCTGCTTAGCTCCGCAACGCTTACACCCTTAGAAACTATTTCAAATATCTTCTTATCATACCAGTACATCTCGTTTAAAATACTATCTATTTTATCTCGCTGCTTTGCCCATTCTTTCTCATCTATACCGCTTTCTTGTATTTCTTTTAGTTCGTTTATATCTTCTAAATAAACTTTCTTTTGTCTTAGGCTTGACTTATATAAATTTGTGTAAATACCTCTTAGAACTTTATAGCAATAATAGTGGTTAATCTGGTCTTTATAGTAAAGGTCTAAACCTTTTTTTACATCAGCATCAAGCTGTATGTACATCTCCTGCACAACGTCCTCACTCATTGAGGGGTTGCAGCCGAAACTCTTTACTATGTTATTCCAGTCGCTATGCTTTTTATAAGCTAGTTCTAAAATTGGTGTCATTTATTTATTTTATAAGCCACAATATCCACTGTCGCATTCGTTAAAGTCATCATCAAATAATTCTGTTTGTGTTTTCCATTTTAAAATTTCACTATATTTTACATCACTTCTCCACTTGCTTTTACTTGTTTCTTGGTCTGAAAACCATTGCATTTTTTCTGGGTGTTTATTGTGCATTTTCTTTAATAACAAAGGACTACGCCACCAGCAACCTACACAGTTATTCATATACGCAAACCTAACAGGCTTATCATTCCAAAACTCTTCAATAGTATCTTTGTAAATATTATCGCTTATTAATGGAAATTCTGGTTTACAATATTTATACTCACCCCAAGAGTTTCTACCGTCTTTTAAAGTTGTAAAAGTAGCTTTAACTTTAGTGTATCCCTCATTATCTGTTTTATCCATCATCTTAATTGCTCGTCTTGTTTCGTTTGCACGATACCCAAAACGCATAATCACTGGTTCTTTTATTTCGTCATAAATCCAATAAAGAATTGGCATTGTTTTTAATTCTGTTGTGCAATACCTAGCCATTTTATTGGGCAAATATTTAGTTCCTTTTTTTGTTTTTATAATTGTATTATCAAATGTCTTACCAGTTACCCAGTCGATTTTACTACCTATAAACTGTTCTAAATCTAACATAGTGTAGATAATAGTATCATCTTCTAAAGTACCTATAAATTCAGTGCCTAACCTATCACTTACTTGTTGTCTTATTTTAGCATCTGGGAACATACATTTTTTATCATCTGTTCTAACTAAAGAAAATACATTATAATCTGCTGGGTAATTAGCTGCTATATAACTTGATGTTTTACCACCGCTTAAACTGTTTACTGTTTTCATTGTGTCGTTGTTTTTGTTAGTGTTCTAGGTACAAAGTATTCTAATGGGTCATATATTTCACCTACTACAAAAGGCAATCCGAACTCATTAATGCTAAAGCTAAACGTTTCAAAAGCATAACCTCTGGAACGTTTGCAGCTTACTGTTATCCATTCTTTATTTACTGTATTTACTTCAAGCTGTATTTGGTTTTCTGTTTTTTTCTCTAAGAAGCTACCTAAGTGTCCAGTTGGCTTGTCACTTCCGTAATTACTATGTATTACCGTTACTATGTGGCAATCGTATTTTGCAGATAGTTGCATTATTTTCTGAACACATAAATTTGATTCTTCTAAATTATTAACGTCACTAACTAAATCAGCAATACCATCTATAATAACTAAACCGTTTTTACCTTTATTTTGCTCTAAACAGTGTTCTATAAATTGTAACCGTTCTTTATATCCTATTGTTCTAAGTGCATAAGTATGGTAACAACCCACCTCTTTAGTGTTACTCATATCCTGCACACGCTTAAAAACTCGTTGTGCGTGCCAGTGTCCTTGCTCTGTATCAAAGTGCATTAAACACCTACCATCTCTATGACCTTTAATTTTGCCTCCAAAGTTATTACCACCACTTAAATAAACTGATGCTAGTAAACTAACAAAAAACGTTTTCTTGCTCTTTGGGGGTGCTTGTACGAAGCTGAAATTACCATAAGTTCCAATTGGAATAGGCATTGTAATATCTCCACCTTTTGCCTGTATAGTTTTCTCCCCTAAACTTAATGCTGTTGGAGGGTACTCCATAATCTCTGATGTGTCGATAGTGCATTCTTCTGCTATCAACTCCATAAGCATATTATGTGTAGTCTGTTCTTCTGTTATCTCTTTCATTGTTTTGTATTGTTTTGTAAAGGTAATAAAAAAGGCGGTTATTACACCGCCCTAGTTAGTTAAAATGGTAAGTCGCTTGTTTCAGCTTCTTGAACCACTTCTTTAGCTTCTTCACGTTCAGCTTTTACAATGTTTCCATCAGTCCAAACCACTTGACCGTTGCCTATGTAGGTTCTTGGTTTCTTAGCCTCTCGTTCTTCTTGTGTTTGGCTAATCATAATTGATGCGTTATTACCGTAACGTGTTTCATCATTTACACTCATTGTAAGGTTTACATAAACCGCATTGTCCTTTCCAGCGATAAATTTCTCCTTTGGTAATTTGTCTACTCTTAAACTGTAGTTAATAATTGCTCCCATAATTTTACTTGTTTTTAATTGTTATTATTTATTATTATTTTTAAAACTTTCGCTTTCATCTTCTCCGAATACGCCTTGCTCATAAAACCCTGTAAGTTTAAGAACTGCTCTACTCATTGCTCGTTTCTCTGCCATTTCAGCAACGTACCAACTATTTGTAGAACTGTCTTTGTAGTTGTCACCTTTTAAAGCACTTCCAAAGGTTTCAATAGTTGCAGAACCTTTATGTGCTATGGCTTTAAATACTGCAAAGTTTGGTTCGCACCTTACTACTTCATAAGTAATTTGAATTTTAGCTACGGCTTGTATTTTATCAATACCGCTTCTAGTAATTATCAAATAGTGTTGATGTTTAAATACATCTTCTTTTTCTAGTTTATACTCTTTGTATAACTCTGTTAATTTTTCTTTGTTCATATTATTTATTTTTGTTGTTAATTTCGTTTAATGCTTCTAAAAATTCTACTCGTTTCTGTAAGGCATCTATACGAGCGTTTAAAAAGTCTATTGTATCTACTGATGCTGCCCTGTTTACATCTTCTGAATAAGTCATATTATAGCTCTTTAAATAGTTCGTGTGGGTTATCTACCTCTAGTAAGAATTTTAAGTCTGTTACTAAGCCATAAGGCATATCCCTAACATATTCGTACATCTCTAACTGGTCTACTGCATAGCCAACTAAAGCAGGGTGTTTAGTGTTACCTGTTTCTAATTTGTCTTTGTACTCTGGTTTTAATCTTTCAAATAAATTCATAATGTATTGTTTTAATTAATATTATGGCAAATATAAAAAAAATAATTCAATAAAAAAAATATAAAAACATTATAAACAAAAAAACCACCCTTTTAAAGGTGGCTTCTTCTGGTTATTACAACCGATATTAAAACAAAAACAATACTTTACAAATATACATTAAGTATCTAGTTCTTTAATTAACATTTCGTATTTTTCTATTAACATTTCTAAATCTGTATTATCTAGCTTAACAGTTTTATTAGCTTCTATGTGTAATTCTTCTGCTAAACCATCATAATAAGTATTATCTAAGTTCTTAGAAAATTTATACTGTTCCCCATACCTAAACACATTACACCCTGCACATTGAACTTGGCAATTTTTTTCGTGCCACCTAGTAGAGTAGTGTTTACGGCTTTGAAAATGTCCGTTTTGTAGCTTCTTCCAATGGTCTTTTTTGCCACAAGTAAAACATTCAGCTATATCATTCTTAGCGTATCTACGTCTTATATATACACTAAAAATCTTATCTAGTTTATCTACTAATTTTTTGCGCTGTGTTCTTTTTGCCATTTGATTAGTTCCCCTAAGTCTTATATTTTATTTAACTTTTTATATCTATTTATTTTGTATTTGTTTTTTATGCCTTTAAGGGCAACAAAACATTTAACTAAATGTCTAGTTTTAATAAAAAATTCAAAGTTATATATTTTATTTTAGAAAAAAAAGTAAAAAACTATTTATTTTTTCCAGTGCTTAGTTATCTTCTCTGCAGAACGCATCCCAAAATAACCTCCATAAACCAAAAGTAATAAAGAACTAAGTAAGTCAATCCAATCTGAGGCTATTTTAAAACCCTCTAAAGAACTATCTAATATAATATAGATAAATAGTGTAGCGGTTAAAAAGGCTAGTGTTAAGGGTCTTATATTGCGTGTTAAGTAACTATCTGTATTGTTATCTGAAACCCACCTTTTTGTGGTTTCTTGCATTTCTATTTTATCAAAGTTTAACTCTTCTAATAAAAGTTGTTTATCTGTTTCACTTAGTTTTTCATCAGCACCAATTTTAGATGCTAAAACCTCTAAGGCTTCTATTCCTGTAACGTTTCCTGCTATTTTTAAC
>Ga0316202_10000959_pt1 | contig 25428 bp, 18 predicted proteins | sample 3monrhotite_MG_FD_204934 | JGI IMG/M metagenome (GOLD analysis project Ga0316202, IMG submission 204934) | Microbial mat bacterial communities from mineral coupon in-situ incubated in ocean water Damariscotta River, Maine, United States -... | ecosystem: Environmental > Aquatic > Marine >... | reverse complement strand
GACCGGCTCCAACAAAAGAGGCTCTTGCGGTTGCGTCTGATTGCCTGTCTTGGAATCCGCAGAGAGAAGAATGGGCAGGAGCCGTGTACGAGGCCCGTACGCACGGTTCTGTGAGAGGGATGAGGTGAGCTTAGTTGCTCACCTCACCCTACTCGATGATTCATTGCGGGATGTTGAAGGCATTGCATTAGAGAAGGCTTGCGAGTAGGATGGAAGCGTTACTGAATGGAAACATCTGGCCCGGAGAATAGACTTATGCAGCAGCGCCCCCGTCAAGAAATTTTTTCATCGATTGTTCGTGAGATGCCCGAAGGTGTCATCTTTCTTGATGATGAGGACGTGATCCGTTATTGCAATCCTGCTGCCGAACGAATTCGCAGGGTTCATGCTGATAAAATCGTTGGTCGCTTAATTTATACAATACACCCTGCCAAGGCTCACCCGCGGTTGCGCGAACTTCTCACCAGTCTTAAGTCGGGTATCGTTGCCGCGAGCAACCGCGTGGTTAAAGTACAGCAACGTTATTTTGAAAATACCTATTCGGCGGTACGGAATGCCGAGGGTGAATATTTAGGCACATTGCTGATAAGTCGTGATGTGACTGAAAAAAAGCGTCTTGCTGAAGAGAACCTGCAACTCAAGAACCCGCTTCATGAGGATGATCGTCTGGTGGCGAGTAGCGAGAAAATGCGCCAGCTTATCGACCTGGTTGATTCTGTGGCCGAACTCGATTCGACAGTGCTGGTCACAGGCGAGAACGGGACTGGCAAGGAACGTGTGGTTGAGCGCCTTCATCGCCACAGCTTGCGATGCGATAAGCCTCTTGTGCGAATCAACTGTGCGGCATTGCCTGAAAATTTGATTGAGTCGGAACTCTTTGGACATCAGCGCGGTTCTTTTACCGGTGCAACCGAAGATCGACAGGGTAAGTTTGTGCTCGCCGATGGTGGAACCCTTTTTCTTGACGAAATTGCCGAACTTCCGTTGACCAGTCAGTCCAAGTTGTTGCGTGCCATCCAGGAACGAATGGTGCAACCGGTCGGGGGGCGGCGCGAAGTTCTGGTTGATGTGCGGATTGTCGTAGCGACCAACCGTGACTTAGGTGCAGAGGTCGAGGCTGGAAATTTTCGACAAGATCTCTTTTATCGCCTTAATGTTATCCATTTCGAGGTGCCACCACTACGTGACAGGCCTGATGATATTCTTCCTCTGGTCGAGATGTTTATTGAACAGTTTTGTCGACAGATGAAAAAGCCTCTTAAAACTTTGGCGCCAGAGGTCCGCGTGCTCTTGCAAAACCACCCCTTGCCGGGGAATGTGCGTCAGCTTAAACATGCAATTGAACGCGCTGTCGCCCTTGGACAGGGCGGGCTGTTGTTGCCAAATGACCTGCCGGCTGACCTGCTGGGACAGGAGCAGACCCAGTCCGTTGACCTTCGTTTAGCTTATAACTCAGGGGAATGTCTTAAACAGATAATGGGCCGGTATGAACGCGAGATGCTGCAGCAGGCACTACGAGCTCATGAAGGTCGAAAAAAAGAGACTGCTGTTTCACTCGGTATTTCCCGTAAGAGTCTTTGGGAGAAACTCCACCGCCACGCCCTTGAGGCCACTACTGTTACCGGCTCGTAGCCCTTCTTCGCCAGTTTTGTGGTGAAACGGTAACTATTCTCCCGCGCCGATATGCAGAATTCTGAACAGTCCTCATTCCCTCAGTTCCCATCCGGTATAAGACTCTTAATAATAGTGGTTTTATGGTATTTCGTTGAGTTCGGCACGATTCTAGATAGAGTTAAAAACAGGCAAGAAAGCGCAGGGAGCAATTCGCTCACTTAGCACTCGGCCGGTCACTGGCACAGAAAAAAACGGCCGATCGTGAATGCGACAGGATTTCTTCGGAGGTATTTTGTATGGATCTCAGCAGGCGTAATTTTATCAAAGCCTCGGCAGCGGCAACTGCACTTGCTGCTGCTGGCATACCAGCAAATGTAATGGCTGATGAGCAGACAACCTTTGGGCGCGCCCAGTGCCGTTTTTGTGGCACAGGATGCACCGTTCAGCCGGGAATCAGGTACGGCCGCGTTGTTGCGATCAAGGGGGATCCTGATAGCCCAATCAATCGCGGTCATCTCTGTCAAAAAGGCTATGCCTTACCGCAGATCATGTATGCCCCAGACCGTTTGACCTCTCCTCAAGTTCGGCAAAAGAATGGCAGTTATAAAGATGTGAAGTGGGACACTGCGCTGGATCTGATCGCAGACCGTTTTGCTGAAAGCATTAAAGAACATGGTGTTGACAGCGTCGCCTGGTACGGTTCTGGACAGAACACGACCCAGGAGGCCTTTGCCGCCAACAAGCTCTTTAAAGGGATCATCGGGACAGCCAATGTGGAGGGGAACCCCAGGCTGTGTATGGCTTCAGCTGTTGGTGGATACCTGAATACCTTCGGTGCAGATGAACCCGCTGGAGGCTATGATGATTTTGATGCGGCGGACTGCTTCTTTATTATCGGTTCCAATACCGCCGAGGCCCACCCTATTCTGTTCCAACGTCTTATGGATCGTAAGGTTTCCAACCCTGAAAAGGTCACGATTATTGTTGCGGATCCGCGCTTCTCGCCGACTGCTGGCTTTGCAGATCTACATCTCCAATTGAAGAGTGGGTATGACATGTATCTGCTCAATTCAATGGCGCATGTGCTTGTCAGCGAAGGGCATATTGATCGCAAGCATCTTGAATATGTCAGCTTCCGCAAAGGTTTAAAAACCAAGGGTGATTTTACCGACCTTGATGGTTACATCAAGAGTCTTGAACCCTATGCGCCAGAACTTATTTCTGACCTGATCGGTGTATCTGCCGCAGATATTCGCCAGGCTGCGCGTTGGTTCGGACGAGATAAGCATACCAGCCTTAGTATCTGGTGCATGGGGATGAATCAGCGTACTCAAGGTGTCCATCTGAATTGTCAATTGCATAACCTTCATTTAATTACCGGTAAAATCGGTAAATACGGTTCCGATTCTCTGTCGTTGACAGGCCAGCCGAATGCCTGCGGTGGGACTCGCGAGCAGGGCGGCTTGACCCATATCCTCCCTGGGCACCGTGCAGTTGCGAATCCCAAACACCGCCAGGAGATGGCTGGAATCTGGGGTGTCCCAGTTGAGGGGATGCCGATCAAGCCGACAGGTTCCGCGGTTAATATGTTCCAGAGACTTGAACAAAAGGCGGTCCGCTGCATCTGGATCAATACTACCAACCCTGGACAAAGCTTGCCGAATGCTGATCGTTACCGCAAGGCGATGACCGAGGCCTTTACGGTCGTCAGCGATGTCTACCCGACCCGTACCACCGAGTTGGCTTCGGTTATTCTGCCTTCGGCCATGTGGGTTGAACGTGAAGGGGTTATGGGCCAAACTGACCGGCGTTCGCAGCTCACGCCAGCGCTTGTTGATCCTCCTAAAGGTTGTCGTACCGATTTCTGGCAGATTCAGCAGATCGCCCGCCGAATTGCTCAGCGGCTTGGGAAGAAGACCAACTACCGCCATCTTGACCCGATGACTGGCGCAGTCAAAAAAACTGAAGCCGTTTTCGGCCTCGGTTTTCAAACGGAAGAAGAAGCCTGGACCGAATATCGTCTAGCCACCCGCCATCAGGATGTCGATCTTTGGGGAGCAACCTACGAAAAGCTCAAGGCGCACTCCGGCGGTGTGACCTGGCCTTGCCCGAGCACCGATTTTGATAACCGCGGCAGCGCCAAGCGCTATATCAGCGAAGAATACGCCAGACAGACCGGTGGCGTGACGACCCGTAACTATAAAACCGGCTATGTCACTCTTTATGATCAGCATCTCGAAGAGAAGAAACTCACTGGTCCGATCAATTATTACGGTGGCCATCCTTTCCATAAGGATTCTGTTGGTAAGGCGACAATCCGGGTTTTGAGTGCGATGACCGACTTTGAAATGCCTGATGCTGACTACCCGATTGTTCTGAATACTGGACGGACTGTTGAGCACTGGCATACCGGCAGTATGACCATGCGTGTTCCTAGGCTTAAAGCCATCAGTCCGGCCGCGTACGTTGAGGTCTCAGCAGAGGATGCTGGACCGCTTAAACTGCGTAACGGGAGCATGCTCAAAATCAGTTCGCGACGGGGCGAAATTGTTCTGCCGGTCTGGGTTACAGAGCGGGCACAGAAGGGGATGGTCTTTGTCCCCTGGTTTGATGAAAACAAGTTGATTAATAAGTTGACAGTTGATGATCCCAAAAGTTGGTCTGGCGCCGGAGAACCCGATTATAAGGTCTGTGCGGTCCGGATCGAAAAAGTTTAGGAGACCTTTATGCCGATAGCTGGAGCGCTGGTTATTGCAGTGGAGATGGCACATCAGCAGGAGCTTGCAGATCAACTTGCGGCCGAATCTGGGGTAGAGATTAACGGAGTTGGTCCGGTTGGAATTGCCATCACCGTTGAGACCGAAACGATGAAGGAGATGACCTGTTTTGCCGCAAAGGTGAAGCAGCTTGAACATGTTGCTGATTTTCAACTGACATACTGCAACTGGGAAGATCTGGACTGATCATCAACGCGGGACACTGAACCTTAAGGGCGGGCCATTTTGGTCCGCCCTTATTAGTTGTCAAAATATAATGCTTACTGTTCTTTTACTGTTGGTCTGCTATTCTCCGCAATATCCAAAATCTAATCATCAGGGGGAACCTATGGCTATTGCTGGAAATCCTAAAAAAATTGCACAGGATATTGCTGAAGGATTCATGAGCCTTTCGCCTCCGGGGCTGAAGAAATATACCGCTGCAGACTTGAAAGTCATTTTAACCAACCTTGCTATCGTCCAGCGCGAAGTTCGTTCGATCCAGATCCCCGCCGAGGATGCTTTACTGATTAAAGCCAAAAACATGCGTGTGTCACGCTTAAGGCAGGCTGAGATGGTGCTGAGAAATTTTTGTAAAAAGATGCGGTTGCCAATCTGAATGTTTTGATTTTCCCTCACCTCTGTTTGAATATCAGGGATTCATTGCCTCGCTACTGACATTACTATAAGATTAGTGATCTTTTTTGTGTATTGGGGGAACAGATGAACCGTTTTTTTGCTCTATTCACCTTTTTCGTGCTGCTTTGTGCTGCGCCACTTCAGGCCGATGGCCCTGGGGTTCATGGTTCTGTGCGGATCGGTATCTTCCCGCTTAATCCAATCAATTTTATTGATAATGATGGCTCGGCACAAGGTTTCAACCCAGACTTGTTGCGAGAGATTGCTCGCATTCAGGGCTGGTCGCCAATCTTTGTTCCCGGAAGTTGGGGCGAGGGGCTTGAGCGTCTGCAAAACGGTGAGATCGACCTGATGATGATGGTCGTTTATACCCCCGAGCGGGCCAAATTGATGGATTATACGCTCGAGACTGTGATGGAAGTCTGGGGTCAGGTTTTTGTCAAGCCTGAGAGCGGAGTTGATTCAATAACTGACCTTGAGGGCAAACGCGTCGCACTGATGTCCAAGGATATGAATGGTCAGAATTTCATAAAAACTGCTGAAAAGCTGGGGGTTACCTGCGAATTTGTCGAGTTTAAAGGGTTTTCCGATATTTTTAATGCAATTAAAAATGGGGAGGTTTTCGCAGGAGTCGCTCCCCAACACTATGGCTTACGCAATGCCAGCACGTATGGTCTGGTTCCAAGTAGTATTCAGTTCTCGCCTGTTGCCACCCATTTTACAGCAAAAAAAGGGGCACAACATAGCCTGCTCAGTCAGATTGACATCCAGCTTCATAAATGGAAACAAGATAAAGCGTCCTATTATTATCAGCGCCTCGCATTCTGGCTTGGTGTCCAACAGGTAAAGACTGAGGTTCTTCCTGAGTGGCTGCTCAGAGGGTTGGCCGTCGTAGCAGCTCTGGTTTTGTTATCTTTGTCGTTGACCCTCTTGTTTAAGTCACAAGTAAAAAAACGGACCCTCGAACTGGCTCAGAGTAATGATGAGTTGAGACAAAGTCGCGAGCGGTATCTAAAGCTGATCAATACCATGATCCAGCCGATGGCCCTGCACGAAATTATCTGTGACCCTGATGATAAGCCGATCGATTATCGATTTCTCGAGGTCAATCCGGCATTTGAAAGGTTATTGGCCAAACCAGGTATTGAGATTGTTGGTAAGCGGGTTCTTGAACTCTTGCCGGATACAGAGCAACACTGGATTCAATGCTATGGCGAAGTTGCATTGAGTGGCGAACCTATTCATTTTGAGAATTTTTCCAATGAATTGCAACGATACCTCGATATTTCTGCATATTCGCCAGAAAGAGGGCAATTTGCTACGATTATTACCGATATCACTTCAAGGGTTAAAATGGAGAATGAGCGCCGGCGACTAGAAGAACAGGTTCTTCAGACTCAGAAACTAGAGAGTCTTGGAGTCTTGGCTGGGGGTATCGCGCATGATTTCAACAATATCCTGATGGCGGTTCTCGGGCATTGTGAACTGGCTCTGCGTCGCGTAGCAAAAGAGTCTCCCGTCAGAGCCAGTTTGGAGCATATCAAAGACTCGGCCAGTAAGGCTGCCGATCTTGCCAACCAGATGCTTGCCTATTCAGGAAAAGGGAAATTTGTAATTGAGCCTCATGATCTCTGCCGGATCGTTGAAGAGATGGAGCAGATGCTGGATGTATCAGTGAGTAAAAAGGTCGTGTTGCGTTATGAATTTGCTCCACATATCCCTACAGTTGAAGCCGATGCCACCCAACTGCGTCAAATTATTTTGAACCTGGCGATTAATGCCTCTGATGCGATCGGCGATCGGAGTGGAGTGGTGGCGATCAGTACTGGGGTGATGGATTGTGATCAGGTCTACCTCAGTGAAACCTGGCTTGATGAGCAGTTGCCTAGTGGTCAGTATGTCTACTTCGAGGTTGCTGATACCGGCTGTGGGATGGAGTCAGAGACCATTCAGCGAATTTTTGAACCTTTTTTTACGACTAAATTTACTGGTCGCGGGCTCGGAATGGCTGCGGTCTTGGGGATTGTACGTGGTCACAAAGGGGCGATCAAGGTCTATAGCGAAGTAGGAAAGGGGACGACCTTCAAGATTCTTTTGCCCGCAGGTAGCAAGCCGGCAGCGCTTTTTGATCGTGAAAAAAACCAACCGCCATTTTCAGGGAGTGGGTTAGTGCTGCTGGTTGATGACGACGAAACCGTTCGCAGCATTGGCGGTTCGATGTTGCAAGAGTTAGGTTTCAAAGTGTTATTTGCTAGAGATGGCCGTGAAGCTTTAAAGACTTATGCCGAGCAGAGTCAGGTTATAAAGTTCGTATTGATGGATTTGACTATGCCACACATGGATGGTGAGCAAGCCTTTCGTGAAATGCGCCGCTTGAATCCAGAGGTTAAAGTTATCATGAGCAGCGGCTACAACGAGCAGGAAGTCAGCCAGCGCTTTGTTGGCAAAGGCTTGGCCGGTTTTCTGAAAAAGCCTTATCCCCTCTCTGCGTTACAGAACGCGATCCGTAAATTGCTTGTATGATGACTATGCCCCCCATATAGTCGTTTTGTTGTAGCCAACCAATCCTCGTCTCTGGTCGCAGAGAAACCATCTCCTCCTCTGTGTGGCAAAAAAAGCCCCGACCTCTTAAAAGAGCCCGGGGCGATCCCCGGAGGATGTCTCGGAAACCCCGGAGAATAGTTGTTTTTTATGAACTCAAATGTCTGGTGTCGCCCGACCGAGTAGCTCCATCAGATGCAAAACGTCCTGTTTCATCCCCGCCTGTTTAAGTCCCCATGCCAGTTGCAGATGACAACCCGGATTGGCGGTTACCAGATGTTCGGCATCGGTGGCGGCGACATTTTTCAGTTTACGATCAAGAACCTGTTGTGATTCATCTGAAAACTTGAGTCCCCAGGTTGCCGCACTGCCACAACACCAGCTGGCCTCTTTCAGTTCCCTGAATTCAATGCCAGGAATGGCTTTGAGCAGTTCGCGTGGTTGATTGGAAACCTTCTGTGCGTGACAGAGGTGACAGGGCTCATGATAAGTGACGCTGGTGTTTACCGGTAGCAACTCCTCTGTCCGCAGGCCGACATCGAATAAAAATTCCTGCACATCTCGCACCTTGTTGCGGAAAAGTTCCAGTCGTTGGTGACCCTGCTCTTCGGCGAGAAGTTCTTCATATTCCTTGAGACTGGCTCCACACCCGGCACAGTCGGTGACGATGTAATCAACATCCTGACTAAGAAACAGGTCGAGATTGAAAAGAGCCAGTTCTCGCGCAGTTTGACGGTCCCCTTCATTCAGGTGCGGCGCACCGCAGCATTTTGTCTCTTTGGGGGTGATGACATCAAAACCCTGATGAGCCAGGACGCGAACCGTCTGGCGTGAAACCTCGGGGTACATAAGGGTCATGATGCAGCCAAGAAAAAACCCAACCTTACCACGCTTTTCACCACGGGCCGGAGTCAACTCAGGGAGCTGTGCTCGTAGAGGAGCATCAAGCTTAGGCATCATCCCCTCGGCCTTCTCCATCCAGGAGGGGCCAAGCTTTAGCGCCTTGGAATGACGGACCAGCCACTGAATGCCGAGGCGCTGATAGAGGCGTGCCGGTAGCATCGACTTCTCAAGCAGGTCCGGATTAGGCAGCATCCGTTGTAAGATAAATCCGCGAATACTCTTGCTGATATGACCCTGGGGTGTCTGCTGCTGCGCCTGACTGCGACAGACCTCCATGACTTCGCCGGCACGCACGCCAGAGGGGCAGGAGGTTGTGCAGGCGCGGCAATCGAGGCAGAAGAAGGCTTCCTCTTTAACCGCTTCGGTAAAGTCGAGCCTTCCTTCGGCGACCGCCCGAGCCAGAGCGACCCGCCCGCGCGGGCTGGAGCGTTCACGTCCGGTCAGGGCAAAGGTCGGGCAGGTCGGCAGACAGAAGCCACAGCGCATGCACTGCAATACCGATTCATAGGTTGGCGCATCTTCCGCGGTGAAGTTTCCGAGCTTCTCTTTATCATTTTTCTTTTTACTCATCGGGCTACTCCCCATCCGCAACAAATATCTTGCCCGGATTAAGGATTCCGTCGGGGTCAAAAGATTGCTTGATCCGCTTCATGACTGCAACTCCACCCGGGCCTATCTGGCGTGCCAGGTACTCTTTTTTTGCAATGCCAATACCGTGCTCACCAGAAACGGTTCCACCCCAAGCCAGAACCTGCTCATAGAGCTCATCATAGAACGCGTGAGCACGTTTCATCTCATCTGCATCCCGTTCGTCACAAAGCACGGTCGGATGCAGATTGCCGTCCCCGGCGTGACCGAAGGTGCCGACCGTTAACTTGTATTTTTCGGTCAGCTTTTCGATCAGCGCAAAGGTTTCAGCGAGCATCGACCTTGGGACCGTGGCATCTTCAAGCAGGGTAGTCGGAGAAACCCGGGCCAGGGCAGACAGTGCAGTACGTCTGGCCGCAGCCAGGCTGGCAGCCTCTTCGGCGTCCTTGGCGACATGCACTTCGGCGGCGCCGACCTCCTTGAGAATCCGTTCTACTCCTTCGGCTTCTTCGGCAACCATCGCCGGATGACCGTCGACTTCAATCAACAGCAGTGCTGCCATCTGTCGTGGCAGGCCGATCTTGACGTAATCTTCGACGCAGTTGATGGTCGCCTTGTCCATGATCTCCATGGTCGAGGGGATAATCTTGGCTGCAATAATCTTGGAGACGGCAGCCCCCGCAATACGAATGTCATCGAAGTAGGCGAGGAATGTGCGTTTATCCTGCGGTGGTGGAATCAGCTTGACCGTGATCTCGGTGACGATCGCCAGGGTCCCTTCCGAACCGATTAACAGATCCTTGAAGGCGTAACCAGCCACATCCTTGACGCTCTTGCCGCCGGTGGAGAGTAGGGTCCCATCCGGGAGTACACATTTGAGAGCCATCACATAATCACGGGTCACACCATATTTGAGCCCGCGCAGGCCACCTGCGTCTTCCATAACATTGCCAGCCAGAGTTGAGATTTTCTGAGAGCCCGGATCGGGAGGGTAAAAAAGACCCTTATCAGCGACGGCATTGAACAGGTCGAGGGTTACGACCCCGGCCTGACAGGTGGCAGTCAGGTTTTCTTCGTCGATCTCGATGATCTTGTTCATCTTGTTCAGGCAGATGACCATGCCGCCGTTGATCGGGATGCTGCCGCCGGAAAGACCGGTTCCGCTACCGCGGGGAGTGATCGGTAGTTTGTGGTCGCGGGCGATCTGCATCGCGAGCTGCACCTGTTCACTGCTGGTCGGATAGATGACCACATCGGGGGTGTGATGCAGACCTGGAGTCGAGTCATAGCCGAGGACCAGCAGATCTTCCGGCTCAGAGACAACGGCTTCTTTTCCCAATTTTTGGATAAGAATTTCAAGAATATTTTTATCGAGCATAATCACCTCTGTCCTTCTGTCGTGCTCTTGTGTCTGGATCTTACTTGGGAATCCTGACCAGCAGGGTCGGCAGGGTACAGTTGTGCAGGACCTTGTGTGCGGTCGTACCGAGCAGCGCCTCGCCGATCGTAGAATGTTGGTGGGTTCCCATGACAATCATGTCGGCTCCGATAGCTGCAGCCTGATCAATAATGGTCTGTGCGGGCTGTCCTTCGAGGACCTGAATCTCTGCCACCAGATTCTCTTCGGCGACACAGGCTTCCGATTCACAGAAGGCATGGAGCCGCTCTTTGAGTTTATCAAGGAGTTGTTTGCGGATTTCAGCATGTTGAGTTTCAGATGCTTGATGTGAGACATGCAGTTCCACCAGGCTCTGGGCAAAAGGGCTTAGTGGTTCGACAACATGCAGGATACTAACCTGGGCCTTATAGTGCCGCGCCTGACTCAGAGCATAGCGAAATACATGGCTTGAACCGTTGCTGAGGGCGGTGGCGTACAGAATTTTTTTGATTTGCGGAAGCATGGTGGTTCCTTTTGTGTGCGATTAACTGCCGAAAAACACGCTTGGCAAGTAAGTGATAACTTCTGGAAAAATCATCAACAGACCGAGAGCAAAGACCTGGATCATAACAAAGGGAATAATTCCTTTGTAGACATCACCCATCGTGTATTCCGGCGGGGCGACTCCTTTGAAATAGAACAGAGAGTAGCCGAAGGGTGGGGTCAGGAAGGAGGTCTGCAGGTTGATGCAGATCATCATCGCAAACCAGAGCGGATTAAAACCAAGGTCCATGGCAATTGGGGTAAAAATTGGCACAACAACCAGAAGGATTGCTGCCCAGTCGATAAACATTCCCATGAAGAAGACCACAGCCATCATGATGGTAAAGACCACGTAGGGGCTGACATCCATGCCGAGCAATGTGTCTGCAACGACGTCACCACCGCCCATACTCAGAAAGACAACGGAGAAGAATTTTCCCCCCAGAAACAGGGCCATAATCATGGCAGTGGTGCGGGCGGTCGAGACGCAGGACTCGGTAATGACCTTCCAGTTCAGTTTGCGTGATACCAGAGCCAGGACTAGCGCACCGATGCATCCGAGCGCTGCGGCTTCTGTCGGCGTGGCAACCCCGGCCAGAATCGTTCCCATAACCGTGAGGATCAGGCCGAAAGGCGGCACAAAGTTCTTCATCGTCATGGTAAATTTTTGCATGTTAGTGGCAGTGCGATCTTCCATGGGAATTGGCGGACCGAGTTTTGGATTCATGTAGCAGCGCACGCCAACATAGAGCAGGTACATTCCGGAGAGCAAGAGACCGGGCAGGATTGCTGCGGCAAACAGATTGCCGACCGAGGTCTCTTTCTGGCCAGTCAGTCCACCGTAGACAACCAACATGATCGAGGGTGGAATGAGAATACCCAGCGTCCCTGAGGAACAGATGATTCCTGCTGAAAGGGATCTATCATAGCCGCGTTTCAATAAGGCAGGCCCGGCCATCAGTCCCATGGCGACAACAGAGGCACCAACGATGCCGGTGGTGGCGGCAAAGACGGTAGAAACCACGATAACCGCCATCCCCAAACCGCCACGCAGGCCGCCCAGGACGATATACAGGGCTTCAAACAGGCCTTCGGAGACCTTGGATCGATCGAGGATCTGGGCCATGAATATAAATAGCGGGATGGCGACCAGGGTATAGTTAAGAAAAATTCCCCAAGCATTATTGGCAAACAGGCCCATCAATGCTTGAAGTTGAAAGCCGTTATCAATCAGGCCGAATAGCGTCGCTACCGCGGCCAGGGTTATCGCGAGGGGGTGTCCCATGGCAATTGATGCCATCAGGGTCACGAACATGAGTATTGTGAGAACTTCTACGCTCATTGGGATCTTTTCTCCTGGCTCAGACAGGTTTTAGTGAAGATTTTTCAGAGAACGAATATCTTGGATAAGTTTGGCGAGTCCTTGTAGAAAAAGAAGGATAAAGCCGATCGCCATGAGCGTTTTTAGAGGGTAGACCGCAGGAGCCCAAGAGCTTGAGGCATGCTCCCACTGTTGCCAAGAACTGGCGGCCATCGCACAGACGTAGTATGTCAGCAGGCCGATCGTTGGCATAAACAGAACCGTGTTGGTGAAAATGCGCAGGATGATCCGCGGTCTTGGCGAAAGCCGTGCTTCAAAAACATCAATGGCGACATGGGTATTGTGCTTAAGTGCATAGGCCAAAGCGATACTGTAGTGCAGACCGTACAGGAAGACAGTTAGTTCGAAGGCCCAGGATGTCGGCGCGTTGAATCCGTAGCGCATAATGACCTCCCAGACAACCACGGCAATCAACGGCAAGACTAAATAGGAGGCATAGAATCCTACTTTTTCATTGAGAGTATCGATTGCGCTATCAAGCTTGAACATATAAACCTCTTAATCGGTAATGGTTTGTATATGCGGTTCGGGATTGAAGCTGCGGGGGTCGTATAGACCCCCGCATGGATTGGATTGTATCTTTTGTTTATTGTTTATTGCTTGTGCTTGCCTTTGACAAACTGCTCATACGGCCAAGGAGCAATGCCACCGCGCTCTTCACGCCAGTCGGCAAAGTCTTCCTTGAATTTATCCTGAGAATCCATCACTTTTTTGACGTCAGGATATTTGACTTTCAAGCCTTCAATGTAGTCGTGAGAAGCTTTGGCGAACTGATTGATCGTTGCATCGTCCATGTGGACAAATTCGACCTTCTTTTTGAAGAGTTTGACTGCTTCGGCGTTAAGATTTTCCTGCCAAGCTGTCGACCAGAGCTGAGTTTCCTTGGCGGCGATGTCAATGATCCACTTCAGATCGGCTGGCAACTTGTTGTAGGAATCCTTGTTGATGAAGAAAGCGCTCTGACAAGAGGGCTGATGAACTCCTGGCTGGATGACATACTTAGTGATGTCGTCGAAGCCCATTGGATAGTCAATGGCGGGGGTGCTGAATTCAGCGGCATCGATAACGCCACGCTCAAGGGCGAGGTAAACTTCACCACCCGGCAGGGGAGAAACGCTGGCGCCGAGACTGGTCATGATGTCCATGTACCAGCCCGGAGTACGGATGCGCATCCCTTTGAAATCGCTCATTTTAGAGGCTTTTTTGTTGGAGAACAAACCCAGCTCCTGACCGACATTGCCGCCGGGGAGGGCAAACAGGTTGTAACGCCCGTAGAGCTCCTGCATCATCTCCAGACCGCCACGCTCATACAGCCAGATGTTGTAGCCTTCGGCATCCAGCCCGAACGGAACCGATGCAAAGGCGACAAACGCCTCATTTTTACCCTTCCAGTAGCCTGGCCAGTCATGACCGATATCCGCTTGGCCCTTGCTGACCGCGTCGAAGCTTTCCATGGCACCAACCAGCTCTCCAGCAGAAAACAGTTTGATGGAGAGACGGCCACCTGAGGCGAGTTTTACCGAGTCGGCAAAATGCTGAGCCAGGTCGTAGAAAAGCAGGCCTTTGGACCATGGCATGACCATTTTCCACTTGAATTTCTCATTTGAGGTTTTGATGGTACGCATTTCTTTTTTGACTTCGTCGTGGCGCTTGTCAGCACCGAATTTCTCGCGCTTGGCCGCAAACGCGTTGGGGGCCAGCGCCAGTGTCAGAACCAGGGCGAGACCGATGAACATCTTGAACCTTTTCATTCGTTCCTCCTCTTACTAGGGTTGGGTGGTATTCCAGGAAAATTTGTTCTTGTGTTTATGGCCAGAGGTCATGTCCGTGTTAATGGTAAGACCAATTATTCGGTAAACACTATTTCTTGTTGGACGCCTCTGTCAAGAAAAAAAATATAACATCGTTTTTTAATTTGTCATGGTCATTTGGATACAGGTGAATCTCAATTCGCAGTCCAGCCACAATCGATAGTCAGCGTGCTTCCTGTTATACAAACGGCAGAATCTGAACAGAGGTAAGTGACCAGATCACCAACTTCTGAGGGTTCAATTAAGCGCTTAACTGCGGCTTTTTTAAGCATAATGTTACTAATGACGTCTGCACGTGCGATACCGTGAGTTTTGGCCTGTGCGTCGATCTGGCCATCGACCAACGGGGTGCGGACATAAGCTGGGCAGATAGAATTGACCGTGATGCCAAGAGGCCCCCCTTCCAGTGCAGCGGTTTTGGTCAGGCCAGTGAGTCCGTGTTTAGCGCTGACATAGGCAGACTTGAATTCTGAGGCGCGCAGGCCGTGAACCGAATTGATGTTGATCACCCGTCCCCAGGCGTGCTCTTTCATCCCAGACCATAGATACTTGGTCAGGAGGAAGGGGGCGGTTAGCATCAAGCTGATGATAAAGTCCCATTTGTCCTCAGGAAAATCCTCAATCGAAGAGACATGCTGTATTCCGGCATTGTTGACCAGAATGTCACAACGACCATATTTAGCCAGGACGCCATCGGTGAGGGCTTTGCATCCTGCTCTGGTACTTAGATCGGCCAGGAAGAAAGTTCCACCCAGACGTATGGCTGCGGCTTCTCCGGCCTCGCGGTTGACATCGGCTATTGCGACCAGGCGACCACTGGCGGCCAGAGCTTCGGCTGAGGCCAGTCCTATCCCACTGGCCGCTCCGGTGACCAGTGCAACTTGTTGTTCAGACATATTTTAGCGCTCCTTTGATTTGTTAATAATTGTTTTGTCGGTTCGCATCTCTAAAGTCGCGTCTCGAATTGACAACCGGTGCATCTGGTTATCTCCTCGAGTGAGCTGAAGGGCGAAATTTCAACCAGAGTCATCCCCTTCTCATTGATTTCAAAAACAGCTTTTTCAGTGACAAGCAGATCAACCACTCCCTTACCGGTCACGGGCAGATCACATTCGGGGAGAATCTTGGGACTACCATCCTTGGCGCAGTGCTCCATCATGATCACGACCTTCTTGACCCCGGAGACCAGATCCATCGCACCACCCGGGCCCTTGACCATCTTACCCGGAATCATCCAGTTCGCCAGGTCGCCGGTACGACTGACCTGCATGCCGCCTAGAACCGAGAGGTCGATTTTGCCACCGCGGATCATGGCGAAGGACTCGGAGGAATCGAAGAATGCAGCACCGGAAATGGTGGTGATGGTCTGTTTGCCAGCGTTGATCAGGTCGGCGTCGACCTGATCAACGGTTGGAAAGGGGCCGATGCCGAGCAGGCCGTTTTCAGACTGAAGAACAATTTCGACCCCCTGCGGCAAGTGATTGGCGACTAGAGTCGGCATGCCGATACCCAGGTTGACATAGGCGCCATCCTGTAGTTCATCTGCTATTCTTTTGGCCATCCACTCGCGTTGTGGATTGACTTTAGCGCTTCCACTGTCAGTTGCAGCGAGGGTGCGTTGCTCAATCGGCTTGACGAAACTGGTTCCAAGCAGGATCCGGTCGATATAGATCCCGGGGATGTGAATCTGGTCAGGGTCAAGCGTGCCAGTTTCAACGATCTCTTCGACTTCGGCTACGGTTATCTTGCCAGCTTTGGCGCAGGCGGTATTGAAGTTGTTGGCCGTTTTGCGAAAAATAAGGTTCCCGGCCTTATCGGCTTTCCACGCTTTGATAATCGCCAGGTCAGCAGTCAGGCTGGTTTCGAGGACATAGCCTTTGCCGTTAAACTCGCGTGTCTCTTTATTTTCAGTCAGGGCTGTGCCGAACCCGGTACAGGTATAAAAAGCTGGAATCCCTGCACCTCCGGCACGTAACTTCTCAGCTAAAGTCCCCTGTGGGGTCAGCTCCAGCTCTAACTCGCCATCGAGAAATTGTTTTTCAAAGGTGGCGTTTTCACCAACATAGGAAGAGATCATCTTCTGGATCTGGCGAGTCTGCAGAAGCAGGCCGAGCCCGAATTCATCGACACCGGCATTATTGCTGATGACAGTCAGTCCTTTACTACCGGAGTCGCGTAGGGCCGTGATCAGGTTTTCAGGGATGCCGCAAAGACCGAAGCCACCTGCGGCAACGGTCATATTGTCGTGGGTCAAGCCTTCGAGGGCCTTGGCGGGATCAGTGAAAATTGGTTTCATATTTAAATCTCCGTTGGTTCGATTCAGACGAGTTCAAAGATTGCTGAAACAGCTTCGCCGCCGCCAATGCACAGGGTGGCCAAGCCATATTTTGCGTTTCTGCACTGCATCTCACGTAAGAGGGTTGCAACCAGACGAGCACCACTGGCGCCGACCGGGTGACCAATTGAGACAGCACCACCGTTGACGTTGACCCGACTCGGATCGAGATTGAGGAGTTTGATCGCCATCAATGGCACAGCGGCGAAGGCCTCATTGATTTCAAACAGGCCGATATCGCTTAGTGCCAGTCCGACTTTGGCGCAGCATTTGCGGATAGCATCGACCGGGGCTTCGGCAAAGAGATCCGGGTGGGTGCTGTGAGTTGAACTGGCGACCATCCGAGCAAGTGGGTTCAGGTTGTGTGAGGCAACCGCTTCGCCGCTGGCTAAAAGGGCGATACCGGCTCCATCATTAATTGTTGAAGCGTTGCCAGCGGTGATGGTCCCGGATTTACTGAAGACCGGGCGGAGTTCTTTTAATTTGGAGATGTCGCCGCGAAGAGGTTCTTCATCTTCTCTGACCGCGATCTCCCCCTTGCGCGATTGTTTAATCACCGGCACCAGTTCGGCCTTAAAGGTTCCGTTTGACATCGCTGATTGTGAGCGCTCGTAGGATTGGATTGCATAGGCATCCTGCTCTTCGCGTGACAGGCCATGACCCGCAATCCAGTCTTCAGTAATCTCCCCCATATGGCGCTTGGAAAAGGGGTCTTGCAAGGCATCGAGAATCAGCAGGTCGATCATCTCACCGTTGCCGAGTCGCTGGCCAAAGCGGGCTTTTGGCAGCAGGTAGGGGGCTTGCGACATATTCTCCATCCCCCCGGCCAGTGAAAGCTGAGCATCGCCAAGACGGATCGAATCGGCCGCCAGCATCATCGCTTTTAAACCGCTACCGCAAACCTTATTGATGGTCATGGCGTGGACCGTGTCCGGTAATCCTGCTTGACGCATAGCTTGGCGTGCTGGAGCCTGAGCATTGCCACCCTGAAGGACCTGACCAATAATAACTTCATCGATCTCTGCACCCGATAGCCCTGATCTTTGTAGTAGTTCGGTGATGACCTGAGCTGCAAGGGACGGGGCCGCAACTTCAGCGAGGTGACCGCCGAAGGAGCCAAAGGGGGTGCGAAGTGCGTCTACAACAAAAACATCTTTCATACTGAAAATCTCCAGTCTCCAGGTCGCCTCCAGTCGGCAGCCTGTCTTCGTTAAAGTTGAAATTCAAAAATAACAATGTTTTGCATTTGAAATAGCATATCGCAAGGCTTGTGCCGGTAAAGCGTAGATGTAATTTAATTCTAAATTAGATATATATTTACTGTGTTAAATCAGTAGTTTATGTGTTGTGTTAAGTGCTCGATAGATATACGCTCGCCTAGGGTCGGCACTGCGCCCTTCAGGCGAGTGTAGTTACTTGACTACATGGGAGATGAGGGTTATTTTGATTTAAATAGAATAAGAGTTGATATTTTCTTGATCTCAAAGAGGGGGGACCAACCCATACTTCGCGTGATTAGCTGTAGCAGGGCTATAGGACAGATTGTTGTTGTGAGGTGCCAATATGGCGTGTCGCTACATAACTACATGTAGTCACCGGGTTACACCCGGAAAGGTTTTTTAATGAAAACTACCAATTCAGGTCTGGATCATGTTGCCGAGCAACCTCCTTTGGTCATGACGGAGTCGCTGCCAGAGATTGAACATCGTTTGAAACTGGCTGATTTGATCTTTGATCACATCGAAAATGGTGCTCTGGTGACTGACGCCGATGGTCATATTCTTTATTTTAATCGGCCTTATGCACGATTTCTCGGGATCGAGGCTGAGGCGGTGATCGGCAAACACGTCACTGAGGTCCTTGAGGACAGCCGGATGCATATCGTTGCTCAGACCGGCAAAGCTGAGGCGAATAAAATCTTTACCTGTCGCGGGCGCGATATGGTGGTACAGCGGATCCCGATCTTCGACAATGCTAAGGTTGTTGCTGTGTTTGGTCAGATCATGTTCAAGCAGGTCAGTGATGTTGGTCGGCTTGCTAATAACCTGAGTCTGCTTGAATCCAAACTGAAACTCTATGAAAAGGAGCTGACCTCCCTCCGTTCGACGCGTTACACTTTCGATAGCATCCGTGGCACCAGCACCCCGATTCTCGCGTTGAAGGAGGCGGCGTACAAGGCAGCGCAGACCGATCTACCGATTCTTTTGACGGGGGAGTCTGGTACTGGGAAAGAGCTCTTTGCCCAGGCGATTCATCAGGCGGGGTCGCGGTGCAAAAATCCTTCTATCCATATCAATTGTGCGGCTATCCCCAAAGACCTGTTCGAGGCGGAGCTTTTTGGCTATGCGGCAGGTGCCTTTACCGGGGCCAAGGCGGGTGGCAAGCCGGGAAAGTTCGAATTGGCTGACGGCGGCACCCTGTTTCTCGATGAAATTGGCGAACTGCCGCTGGAGCTTCAACCTAAGCTACTCAGGGTTCTTGAGGACAAGCTCTTTGAGCGGGTGGGGGGAAATCAGATGCTCAAAAGCGATTTTCGGATTATCGCCGCGACCAATCGTGATCTGGAGTCGATGGTGAAACAGAAGGAGTTCCGTGAGGATCTTTTCTACCGCTTGAATGTTGTTTCCCTGGTGATTCCTTCTCTGCGCGAGCGCCGGGGTGACATCATCCCGTTGGCCAGACACCTGTTAAGAAAAATTGCAGAAAACTATCCTGGCTCGCGCTATGAGTTGACCCAATCTGCAGAAAAAATTCTGGATGGATATCATTGGCCGGGGAATATTCGCGAACTGCTCAATGTGCTGGAAAGGACAGCGTTCACCATCGAGGGGAATTGCATCGAGGCTTGTGACCTCCCATTTTACTTGAGTCGCCCGAGCGTTGCCCCTCAGTCGAGGGGGCAATGGGACCTGGCTGCCGTGGTCGCCGAGGCAGAACGCGAAGCATTGCGCAAAGCCCTGGAGTTAAGCTGTAACAATAAGGCGCAGGCTGCCAAACTGCTCGGCATCCATCGTACCGTGCTCTATAAGAAAATGACCAAGTATAAGATTCCGTTAAGTTGACTGTCGCAGTGTAAGGCCCGTTGATATTTAAACCGGCGTTATGAAATATCGATTTTTTCTTGACAGAAGACAGATGTCGACTTTATGGTAAATTGGTAAGACCAATCTGGAGGAGCTATGGATTTGTATAAACAATTTTGTACTGCAGTAGAAGCTTCTGGCGCAGTACTGCTTGAGTGTAAGAGCACTGCAGATGCGGTCGCCTATATTGCTGAGCAGTCGAGGGGGGCTGCCCTGGTGCCGGTGTCGGCCAGCTTGGAACGGGTTGATTTCGCCGGTCAGTTGCGTTCGGCTGGAGTTTCTCTGCTGGCGGTTGATCGCTCTCAGGCGGCAGAAGCCGCTGCCGGGGTAACCAGCGTCTGCTTTGCGATTGCGGATACCGGAACCCTGGTGTTGGAGAGCACCCCAGAGGATGTCCGTCTGGCGACAACTCTGCCGACACGACATTTTGCCGTGCTTGACCGCAGTAAAATAGTTGCCGATGGTCTGGCTGCGGTTGACTCCTTACGCCGCATGCACCAGCAAGAGAGGCGTAATTATATTGCCTATATCACTGGTCCCAGCCGCACCGCGGATATTGAGCGGGTGCTGACCATCGGTGTTCATGGCCCCAAAGAGTTGCATGTATTGTTGCTGGATGACTGGTCGAGTGATCATTTAGAGATGTGAGAACCGCAGTCCCTGGTAACAGGCGCAGGAGTTGAGAATGAAAGAACGTTCGAAAGCATATCAAGCGCGGATCGATAAGGCGCTGTCGACCCCTAAGTTGCAGCAAGCGCTCCATCAGTTCGGTGATGCTTATCTGGTTTCACGCGAGAAGGCTTTCGCCGGTCTAGATTTTGACAAGCTGCGGCGTGAAATCGGCGTAATGAAGGATGATGTCCGGGAAAATCAGGCGCGCTACCTGCAGCAATTTATTGAGAATGCGGAGGCTGCTGGCGCGACGGTTTTTCAAGCAGATACGGCTGAAGATGCCAATCGCTATATTGCCGATCTGGCGGTGAAGCAGGGGGTCAAACTCACAGTCAAAAGCAAGAGCATGGCCAGCGAAGAGACCCATCTGAACAAAGCTCTGGAAGCGGCGAAAATCACCCCCCTTGAAACAGATCTCGGTGAGTGGATTCTACAACTCTCCGGTCAGCGGCCAAGTCACATGGTCATGCCAGCGATTCACATGTTCAAAGAGGAAGTCGCGGAACTCTTCAGCAAGGAGACTGGCCAGCAGGAACCCGCTGATATTGCTCATCTGGTTGAGGTTGCCCGGCAGCAATTACGTCAGGGTTATCTGGACGCCGATATGGGAATCTCGGGTGCCAACATCGCGATCGCCGAAACCGGTGGGATCGCACTGGTAACTAACGAGGGGAATGCCCGGCTGGCGACGACCCTGCCAAAAACCCATGTGGCATTGGTCGGGATCGACAAGCTGGTGCCGACACTTGAGGACGCGGCTAAAGTCATACGGGTTTTGCCGAAAAACGCCACTGGTCAAGCATTGACCAGCTATGTCACCTGGATTCGCGGTGCTGTCCCTTGTGCTGAAGGTGAAAAGGATCTGCACATCGTCCTGCTCGATAACGGTCGTAGCCGCCTGGCGGCCGATGAAAATTGTTGCGAGACCAGCCGTTGTATCCGTTGCGGAGCTTGCGCTAACGTCTGCCCGGTCTATCAGAGCGTCGGCGGTCATGTCTTTGGACATATCTACATCGGTGCGGTCGGCATCATCTTGACCGCCTTTTTTCATGGCCTCGATAATGCTGCCGAGATCGTCAAGGCTTGTATCGGCTGTCGCTCTTGCGTCGCGGTCTGTCCGGCTGATATCGATCTGGAAGGGATTATCCTCTCGCTGCGCGAAACCATCGCTGACAAGGAAGGGCTGGGAAGTGGCAAGTCGCTGGTCTTCCGCAAGGTGATGCGAAATCGCAAGCTGTTTCATGGTTTGCTGCGTGCGGCGAGTGTGCTCCAGAAACCGGTGACCAGAGGGGAGCGAACCATTCGCCATCTACCGCTCTTCTTTTCGCCGCTCACTGAGTGGCGGACCTTGCCAGCGATTGCCGATAAGCCATTACGCGACGTCTGGCCTCAACAGAATTTGGTTAAGCCGCGCAAAACAGTCGCGCTGTTTGGCGGTTGCGCCAACGATTTTCTCTACCCAGAACTTGGCACCGATCTGGTTGAGGTGATGAACCACCTGAACGTGCAGCTCACTTACCCGCTTGAGCAGAATTGCTGCGGTGTCCCGGCGCTCTACTCAGGCGACAAGGAGACTGCCGTCGAACTGGCCAAGCAAAATATCGAGGCCATGTTGAAGGATAACCCCGAGGCGGTGCTGACCACCTGTCCAACCTGTACCATGGCGCTCCAGCGGGATTTCATCGAACACTTCAAAGATGATCCCCACTGGCGGGCCAAGGCAGAAAAACTCGCTGCGATCACGGTCGATGCAGCTGGTTATATCGTCAATCAACTGGGAGCTGCCGATCAGTTTGTCGATCTGCCCTTGGCGCAGAAGGTTACCTATCATGATTCCTGTCACCTCAAGCGCGGCGCCGGGGTTTGGCGCGAACCGAGGCAGCTGATTGAGACCTCGGGTCATGAGCTGGTCGAGATGGAGCATGCTGACCGCTGTTGTGGTTTTGGTGGGAGTTACTCACTGACCAGCCATCCCGATATTGCCAAACAGATTCTGGGTGACAAACTGAAAGATATCGAAAACTCCGGGGCCGATTGTGTGGCGATGGACTGCCCGGGCTGCATGATGCAGATGCGCGGCGGGCTTGAGAAAAATGATTCAAAGGTAAAGGTCGCTCACACCATCGAACTGCTGGCAGCAGGGTTACGGGCTGCAAAGGCGAAGCAGGACTGATTCGTCCGAGAACGAAATTTCTAAGCCTGGACTCTCTCCCAGGTTGCTTCCCCCGCACTACATTTATTTATAGCGCGGGGATTTTTTTGTTTAAGAGGCAGAAGGGTACTGCTCGAGGACTTTTATAGCCTGAACCAGAGTTTGATTCACAGGCGTTGGAATATTGTACTTTTCGGAAAGGGCCAGGACCTTGCCGCCAAAGATTTCAACCTCTGTTTTTCTCCCCGCCTCAATATCTTGTAGCATAGAGGTTTTTCCCTTTGGAGAGAGGCTGTGCAGAACGGGGTACCAATCTGCTATGGCCTGTTCACCCAGGCTGATCCCTTCAGCCTGGGCGAGAGTAATGACTTCACGCATCAGTGCTTCCATCATCTGCTGTGCTTCTCCCGACTTTTGAAATACCCCGTAAGGAGCCCGCATAATTGCCGAGGCCTGGTTCATTCCGACATTGATCATGAATTTCCACCAGAGCGTATGAATCATGTCGGGCGGGGTTTCATAGGGTATTCCGGCCCGCAGAAATAGATCCTGTACCTTTTTGACCCTTTGACTGATTTGAGTATTATCTGCCTCTCCAAAGATCTGCTTCCCCGGATTAGTGTAGACAACCTCCCCGCTTTCGCGCACCGCGTCGATCCCGACTGAGATGGTATAGAGTACCCTGTTCATGCCGTAGAGCGCCCCGATCTGGTTTTCGCTGTCAAGGCCATTCATGACGGAGATGATCGTGGTCTGTTTGCCGACAAGGTTTTTTAAATCTTGCAGAGCATCGGGAAGGTGCTGGTGCTTTAAGGCGACAACAATCAGATCGGCGGGATCGCTTTCTTCCTCGGGGTGGGTCAGGGGGACGATAAAGTCTTCTCCATTTACCCGGACTCCGCTCTCTTGGAGCTGGGCGAAACGTGGACTTCCTGCAACGATAGTGGTTGATATCCCAAGTGTCGACAAGAATCGGCTGGCGAAGTAGGCGCCCATTGCCCCAAGTCCCAGGATGGCTACCTTTTCTGGTTTATTCATTATTTTCTCCAAGATCTTAAAACTTTAAAATAGTGGATTATTCGACTTCGCATCCATCCAGGATTCTTCTCGTTGTGCTGATCAGCTCAGGCAGATTGAGAGGTTTGATAAAAAAGGCTTTAATCCCCAGGTGTTTGGCTTCGTCTGCATCAATTTTATTGCTGAATCCGGTACAGAGAATGGCCGGGAGGTTCGGCCGGATCGCGAACATTTCGATCAGGAGATCTTTGCCTGATAAGTCCGGCATAGTCTGGTCGGTGATAACCAGGTCGTAGTCATGCGGATTAGCTTTAAACAGTTCAAGCGCATGCACACTGCTGGTCTCTGTTGTGACCTGATAACCGAACTCACTGAGCATTTGGCCGCCGACATTCGCCAGCATCTCTTCATCGTCCACGAACAGAATATTTTCTTTCCCGGTGGGTAAGCTTTGAGGTGCCGAAGGAAGCTCCGCGGGCTGGCTCGCGATAACCGGGAAATACAATTCAAAAGTACTTCCTTCCCCAGGAATGCTTCGAACCTTAATCAGACCCAGATGTTGATCCATAATCCCCTGTATGGTCGACAGCCCCATTCCCGTCCCCTGATTGACTTCTTTGGTGGTAAAGAATGGATCGAAGATCTTTTCCAGGATTTCGGGGGCCATACCGGTTCCATTATCCTGAACCCTGAGCATAAGATAAAGACCAGGTGTCCTCTCGTCTTGGGCAGGGACATCTTGTGCTTTCAAATTGACCGCATCCAGTGCGATGACCAGAGTTCCTTCTTCGTTCATCGCATGGACGGCATTGGTACAGAGATTGATCAAAATTTCCTGTAGCTGGGAGGGATCGGCGTTGATACTGAGATCATGATTGCCGGTCCCTATGATTGGCAGCAGATTGACCGTGGTCGGAATGGTGGAGCGTAACAGGTCAAGAGTTTCTTCAACCACCTGTGCCAGTCGAACCGGCTTCTGGCTACATTCACCTTTGCGACTGTAGGCGAGGATCTGTTTAACCAGATCACCAGATTTAAGGGCAGTCTTGTAAGCATTATCTAGATAAGTAGAGGCCACATTGTCTTCGGGTAGTTTCATCTGGGATAGCTTGATATTGCCGAGAATGATTGCCAGACTATTGTTGAAGTTGTGGGCTACCCCGCCTGCCATCAGTCCGACGGCTTCCATCTTGTACTTTTGGCGAAGCTGCATCTCCAGCGCTTTAAGCTCAGTAATATCGGTTGCGATCTGGATTCGAGCCATGCGATCTACAGTCCAGTGGATCGCCCGGTCATAGTTCATGTAGTTCTTGCCGGTAATCGGGTTTACTCCTTGCCAGGTTTGAACCCCGGAAGGTTGACCCTCTTCATTCAGGAGAAGATTATTGTTGCAATGTTTACAGGGCCGCCCTTCTTTTCTGAAAACCTTCCAGCAGAGTTCTCCGGTGTGGTCTTGGCCAAAGGACTCAATCATGCACTGGTTCATAAATAGAATTTCGTAAGTATTTATATCTGCGACATAAATACAGGCATCGATACTGTTCAGAACGGTTTTGAACCGTTCATTACTGATGCGTACCGCATCTTCAGCCTGCTTGCGGCTGTCGATGTTTTTCTGGACCCCAGCGCAACGACTCGGTTGTCCCAGCGCGTCATATGCGACAATCTTGCCGTGGTCCATGACCCACAACCAGCCGTTGGATTTGGTTCTGAGTCGGTGCTCAGACTGATAGAAAGGGGTACGCCCTTCAAGATGATCATTCAGCGCAGCCAGCACCCCTGCTTTGTCTTCTGGATGAAGAAGGTTTCGCCATGAACGTACATGTGGTTCGATCTCATTCACGTTGTAACCGAGCATTTCTGGCCAACGCTGATTGAATATCGCCACGCCGGTCTGCACTTCACAATCCCAGATACCAAGGTCTGAACCTTTTAAGACAAGATTGAGACGTTCCTCACTTTGACGCAGAGACTCCTCGGTCTCTTTTTGTGAGGTAATGTCGATCAGGTAGCCG
>Ga0316202_10000958_pt1 | contig 25438 bp, 20 predicted proteins | sample 3monrhotite_MG_FD_204934 | JGI IMG/M metagenome (GOLD analysis project Ga0316202, IMG submission 204934) | Microbial mat bacterial communities from mineral coupon in-situ incubated in ocean water Damariscotta River, Maine, United States -... | ecosystem: Environmental > Aquatic > Marine >... | reverse complement strand
CTATAGGTGATGTTTTAGCTATTTTCTTTTGCCAAACGGTTTTTCCTGTACGCGTAAAAATAAGGTTATAATCATCGTTTGGAGCTGATTTTCTGAATGGTTGGAGGCGCTGTAATTCACCGCACCATGTCACTTCATTTTGCCACCATTGTGCTGCATGATCATCCTCATTATTGTTCCCCACTAAACGTAATATTTGAGAAAAATGTTCTAATAAGTTAAATGAGTTAAAACGTTGTTGTTTTTCTGTTGTAAACGAATTAACTGTAAGTTCTGGCATTTTTATTCTTGGCACAGCATTAATGTCATCAAACTCATTTTCTTTAATAAGATCACTTAATTCAGCTGAAGCGTATTGTAACTTTTCAGTTTCAAAGCCTGGTTTTTCAAACTTGAGCTTTAAACCTTTTAACCCTTTGAAGTTTTTGGATAATATATGAACATTTCCACTAGATGGTTCTTGTTTTCGGTGACGTTGAACTCGCCCTGCTAACTGTATAATTGAACGCATAGAGCTTGGCTCAACAACCGCCCAATCATAATCATGATCTCGCCCAACTTCCGCCACCGCCGTAGCTAAAACCACAAAGATATGGTGCTTATCTTTATATCCCCCTATAAGTTCAGGAATACCAGAATGCTTCAACCACTCTTTTTCACTATGGCGCGATAGTGCGCTATCTAATAACTTTTCAATTTTTGAACGTTGCAATAAAGGAAATTGACTGTGGTAAACACAATAATGAATGATTGTATTTTCAGGCGCGGTTGTTTCTAATAACAATTTTGATATATTTACTAATGGATTAATATTTGCCATACGTACTAAACCAATAGAGACACTTTTATCACCAACATTAATGGCATGTTGGTGGTGTAATGTTTCTATAGACTTTTTAATAACCGAAACTATACTCTCAGACGGTGTTTTTCCTTCACTTCGTTTTACAGCAATAACTTTAGCTTTTCTTAATGCCAAGCTATTTTTTTCTAAATTCTTAATGCGCTTTTCAATAAAATTAACATGGTCTTCTTCATAAGCCTTTTCATTGGATATAAGTTTTGATTGAGGCTTTTTGAACTCATCAAACCAAGCACAACATACTTTAGCTGTTTCACCAAGCTCACCATTAACTTTTGTATAGTGCTTTCTTCCTTCTTGATAAGCTGAAAACAAGGCACTCGCTAGCGATGGTGACATGGTCGCCGTTGATAAAAGAACACGACTCCCCAACATGCCAGCCCAATTTACTAAACGACATAATGCAGGTAAATCATCTAAGCCAAAATCGTCAGGTTCATCAAGCACTAAATCTGAGGTAAGTAACCTAAGCATGGGGGCAATTTGTCGACCTCCACGAACGCCCTCATTAGCTGGCATTAAATAATCAATGGTACTAACTAAAACAGGAGCCTGTATAAGCTTTAAAATTTTAGGATCGTGTTTAAACCACTTAGCGCCTTCTCCAGTGTATTCAGGCAAATTTTCAATCAGCGATATCTCATCTTTTATTAATGATTCTGCCGATTCACTGCCCTGATTTTGTTGTTCACTAGTTACTGGTACTTTTGACTGTTGATGTAAGTCTTTAACCGCTTGAGATCCTATAAGTAATGCAAGTTCATCATACTCAAGATTTAAGTTATCTTTGAGTGCATCGGCAGTTTGTAATGTTAATGTTCTTAGGCCTAAAGCAACACTAAAGCGGCACTTTTCATGATCTGAAAGACCGTACATGATACGGGCATTACCCAGTGTTTTTCCCTTTCCTGTTGATGATTGACAAATACCAAAAAAACCATACTTTTTTGTCTCATCTTTAATTGATTTTGCTAAATTATAAGCCCTTTCTTGCCAACCATAATCTAATTGAAATTGGCTTGGTACTTTTGCCGTTAGTGCTTTATTCGGTTTTAACGCAGGTAAATCATTTTTTAATTTAGGTAATGATTTAGAAAATTCAAACGCATTTATTCCGACCGCGATATTATGTTCATCAAGTTTTTGCTTTAAATATATTTGTCCGTATTCATTTTTATCAGTATTGGCAAAAGCTTTGTAGTTTCTATCTTGAAATTGAGGTGTTGTTTCTGGCTTAGATGAATAATAATGATCTGACAACATCAAAGACAAACGAGAAATATGAGCAGTAAAATGTTGTTCAAACCAGCTTTGCTGAAAAATTCCCTCACAACGCAAAGCTCTTTTGGCTAAGATACTTATTTGAGTTTGCCAATGAGCACTTTTAAAGGGTGTGCCATGTGGAAACGTCCAATTTTGTTCAATTTCACTTTTCTGCCAATCATCTAAGAGGCATTTTGGTGAATTCCAACAAGCTTCAAAATATTCATTTAACCACTTATCCATATTTTTAAATGATGGTGGATTATCACCTTCTTTAGGATATTGAGGTAATTTATGGTGGGACACAATTAACCAAGCAACTAACTTTGCAACAGGCGGTAATGAAGTAAAAGGATTAACTAAATTTCCATCCATTCCATCCCTTAGTGATTCCAGATTTTTCAACACTTCTTTTTCAGCACTATTATCTATATCAACTAAAGCTTGCAACCACTCTATATCCGACTGTTTATCTACAAATGCTTGAAATATTCTTAACGAAACCCATTCATGCCGATAAGGTTCGAAAAACTTGCCCGATAATTCAGGGTTTAGTTTATTCTGAAACAGCGCATTGGCTTTTCCTACATCGTGAAATAAACCAGCAATACCTGAAAATAATGCTATTTGATCAATGCTATTAAAAAATGAAGTCTCTTTTATTAACTCTTTTCTGGTACTATTAACTGGCACTACACCTTCCCCATTAAACTGATTTTTATTCCCCACTACCCATAAAAACTGGCTTCTGGCGCGTGTTCTTATCCAATGGCAACTTACGGCGGTGCTTTTACTGGCGGTTTGGCGCAGCATTTTTTTTACGGTTAATAAGCCGTCTTCGGTGATCAATGTTTGCCATGTGTTATCGCCAATGCGGTTGGCAAACGCATCGAGCACGCGGCGAGTTTTCTTTAGGGCGTTTTTCTCGCATTGCGATACAAAAGTGACCATCATTGGCTTGGTTGCTCTAGTTTTTTTATAAACTCATCATCACTGAGTATTTGCATTTGCTGTATGGCAATTTTGGTAAGCTTTTTTAGCCTTTTGTTTTGTGGCATTTTTTCATATATTAGTACTGAGTTTAAATTTTCTAAATTTGCTAAACACACCAATTGAGATGTATTTGAGTAGTCTCTTATGTTGCCTAATTTGTCTTGCTCTTGATCTTTTAAACGTTGAAATTCTTTTATTAAGTATATTTTAAACTCTGCACTTATCCACATAGCAAATTCAAAGGCGATATCTTTATGTGCATATGTTCCGCCATACCGCCCTGCTTTTGCCGTTAATCCTATTGCGTTGGTTTGTTTCACCCACTCTTTAACACTAATTTTATAACTGTTTAACCCCGCCGAACTTTTAATTGTGGCGAATTCGCCATAATTAAAGTCGGGGTTATGTATACGTTCCCAAATACCTAAATATTCAACGGTGTTACGATTTCTTAACCAGTCTGAAATAAAAAAGTCGCCGTCTTTTGCTTTAAGCATGTCGGTTAATGATATGTAGTCGTCGGCGGTGATGGATATGCTTTCATTTTTGATGATAATGGTACGATTTTTCTTAGTCATTATTCCTTTCCTCCATGAAGTGTTCACTGCTTTGCAACGCCACTAATTTTACTTGTTCAAACATAAAATCTAGCGCTTTATGGTCGGTAAACGCTTGTAATATTTGTTGCCTAAACTCTTGTTCGGTGGCGTTTTCTTTGGCGCAAATAAATGCCCAAGGCAGTACTATTGCGTCTTTTATTAGGTCGGCTACGTCGAACACCAAAGCGCCGCGTCGTGTTTTACCGTGCATTACGGCAAAACCATGCGGAATGCCTAATACCCAAAGTGTGGTTGCTGCTAAGCCATACGCTAAATAATTTCCGTGGTTTAAAAAATCGTTGGCAAGGTCGGTTGAAGCGTGTTGCCTTGTAAAGCCTTCAGTTTTGGTGGTATTGGCAGCAAACTTGTATAGGGCTTTAGTTAGTTGTGCTTCGGTGAGTAATAAGTCAGACGATTTTATGGCGGTTGCCATACGTTCGTTGAATCGTTGTAGTGCGGTTTTAATACCTGCGTCTTGCATGGTAAAACCTTCATTTTTTAAGTCTTTATCTTTACCCCAAATTTTATGTAAAAATTCGATACGGGCTTGCTGAAATTGCTTTGCAGCAGCAAAACGTTTTGAATCATCAAACCAAAAGCCCATCCAACCTTGTAGGTATTCGGTTGGCCTATATTCACTTTGTGGGGTAAACCATTCTATTGGTTGTTCGCAGTCGTTTGCCATATAAAGTGGCGTACCACCGCCACCACTAAAACCTATTAATACGCCCGCTTGCGCTAACATGCGCACAGCCGCTTGGGTAATAGATGTACCATTGCCTAATAACAATACGGTGGTATTGGCGATGGGGATATTGAAATATTGATTTTCGCCCGTTCTTTGATGAGAATTTGCTTCAGTTAAGTACAACACCCGACCATCTTTTTGCATTACCCTGCAATATTCAAGATAAAACAAATTAGCGCGTTTTGAATGCAATATAGCTTTTAAGTCTGACGGTGATAAATCTTTCATTTGCGTTAGGCCTTTCCTTGTTTGTACATAAACTACTTGGCTTTTCATTTATACTCAATACTGTGCATTTAACCCGTATAAAAACTTTACAGGTTAAACATATTTGCATGTTTTAATGAACCATTTTTAGATACTGAAACAAGTTCCAATGCTGTTCAGTAAGTTCGTATGACCGCATTCACATTCAGTATCACGGCATTCATATTCAACATGGCAGTATTCCTTTCATTATTTGGGTAAGTATTTGCTGATCCTTTTTTGGCATTCTGGTGTGAGTATTATCTGCTGTTCTTCAGGCGTGTTTTTATAACCATCAATGCGTAAACGTAGCAGTAAGTAATTAACTAAAGCGGCGCGAGTGCTAATAGTTTTTATGCCCTTTTGCATTTGAAAATCGTTGGCGATAATCTCTTGCTGTTTTGGGGTTAAACGTGGATCAGCTTGAATAACAACATCAACAAACGTTTGCCATGTATCATCTTCTTTGGCGCTATGTTCAGCTTTACCTTCAAATTCTGCTACGCCATTAAAACGGGATAAACTAAAATCACGAAATGCTTGGTTTTTTCGACAATAAGCGCGTACGTGCCAACGTAAACCATCAAATATTAGTGCGTGTGGTTCAATAATTCTATCGAGATAATCGGGGCTAGAAAGTGATATATAACCAATATCAAGGGCAAGTTTTTCACGTAGTGCTTTTAATATGGGGCGAACTTGTGTGGCACTTATATTTCTTAAGGGTGCTTCAACTTCAAATGCACAAATATTAATGTTTTCAGCTGTTTGTTCATCATTTATTAAAGCTAAATAGCGTTCGAAATGTGTTAAATCGGTATTAGTAATAAAATTAGCTGTTGCTAAAAAAGCTTTTGACGACGCGTGATAAAGTAAATTAGTGGGGTGTTTAGCGCGATAATCTTTAAGAATATTACTTGCTGAAGCTCGGGTAATATTAAATTTAACCATTAAATGGCTGGCGTTTATTTGCCCTTCCCACCATGCTATTTGTTCAATAAAATTGAAACGTGTACGCGTGAATTTTGCCATATCCGTATTTGCTATTTTTGTTTTTTTGAAATATTACATTACTCTAGTTGCTAAAAAAAACAATTGATTTATATCATGAATTTATAATAGCGAGATACTAACCTTCGTTAGTAGGACGGTATAACTAACAAGATACTAACCTTCGTTAACATAACGTAGAAACTGTCGTTATAACAATCAGCCCCATCGTTATATTGAACTTGTTTCAATAGCTTATTTATACGCCCATTATATGGTTAAGTTAAAAAATGCGGCTAATGCCGCATTTTTATATGTTATTAAAGCCTTTTACAATATTATAGCGCTCTAAATATTTGCTCTACACTGTCTTTAGCATCACCAAATAGCATTTGTGTATTGTCTTTAAAAAACAAGGGGTTTTGAACGCCTGCATAACCGGTGTTCATTGAACGTTTAAATACTATAACGTCTTTTGCATTCCACACTTCAAGTACAGGCATACCAGCAATAGGGCTGTTCGGATCTTCGTTAGCCGCAGGATTAACGGTGTCGTTAGCACCGATCACTAATACTACGTCCGTTTCGCTAAAATCATCATTAATTTCGTCCATACTTAATACTATATCGTAAGGCACTTTGGCTTCAGCTAGCAGTACATTCATATGACCAGGTAAGCGCCCTGCTACAGGGTGAATACCAAAACGCACGTTAATACCTTTTTCGATTAACTGTTGGGTTAGCTCATAAACAGGGTATTGTGCTTGCGCTACCGCCATACCATAACCTGGGGTAATAATTACTGATTTTGCGTTGCGTAATATATCAGCAACGGCATCTGCTTTTATTTCTACGTGTTCACCATAATCTTTATCTTCATCTACAATTACATTGGTACCAAAACCACCAGCAATAACGCTAACAAATGATCGATTCATTGCTTTACACATAATGTAAGAAAGAATTGCCCCAGAGGAACCAACTAAAGCACCAGTAACAATTAATAAGTCGTTACTTAACATAAAGCCTGCGGCTGCAGCTGCCCAACCCGAATAAGAGTTAAGCATAGAAACGACTACTGGCATATCTGCACCACCAATAGAAGCAACTAAATGCCAGCCAAAAACAAGTGCAATAACAGTCATCCAAAATAGTTGCATGTTACCACCACCATTTTGTACAAAACTCACCATTAATAAAAAGGAAATAACACCTGCCGCTAAATTCATTTTATGACGATGTGGTAGCATTAGTGCGCTTGAGCTAATTGCTCCGCGTAATTTACCAAAAGCAATAATAGAACCGGTAAAAGTTACCGCACCAATAAATACACCTAAAAATATTTCTGTTAAATGAATATTCATGGCAATTGTTGAGAATTTTAACGTTAAATCATTTCCTGCTGAAAAATAACTGTTATAACCAACCAATACGGCGGCTAAACCAACAAAACTATGCAGTATAGCCACCAATTCTGGCATTTGGGTCATTTCAACTTTTTTAGCTAAGCGTAAACCAATTACGCCGCCAATAACCATGGCGAGTAAAATTACAAATACGTTCGACACTCTAGCATCAGCAATAGTCGCAACAAGTGCGATAGCCATACCAATAATGCCGTACCAATTGCCTGTTTGGGCGCTTTCTTGTTTACTTAAACCTGCTAGGCTAAAAATAAATAATAATGCAGCAACAATATAAGCTGCAGAAATAAAACCAGAACTCGTTGTAGCCGAGCCAACTGTAAGTATATTTTCCATAATCAGCCCTTATTTTCTAAACATTTTTAACATACGATCGGTAACCATAAAGCCACCAACAATATTGATAGAAGCAATTAATACTGCTATCCCCGCTAACACTTGCACCACTAAACTATTTTCTCCTACTTGCAATATAGCACCAACAACAATAATGCCAGATATAGCGTTAGTTACACTCATTAACGGGGTATGTAGTGAATGACTAACATTCCACACAACGTTATATCCAATAACACAAGAAAGAATAAAAACAGTGAAGTGCGATAAAAAGTCGCTTGGGGCAACACTGGCTAACCATGCAAATAATACAGCGCCAACAATCATACTGATGTGTTTTTTATGTGATGGCTTATCAGTTTCAGTGGTTTTAGCATCAACCGTTTTTACCGGTGTTGGCTTAACGGGTGGTGCTACACTTACTTGAATGGGCGGGGGCGGAAACATTATTTCATCATTATTTACAACGGTCATATTGCGAATAACAACATCGTCGAAATCAAAATCAAATTCGCCATTTTTTTCTTTCGTTAATAATTTTGCTAAATTTACTAGATTATTTGCATAAAGTTGAGACGCTTGATTAGGTAAACGCGACACTAAATCTGTATAACCAATAATTTTGACACCATTTACGTTGTTAACTTTACCGGCGATGGTTAATTCACAGTTGCCGCCACCAGCCGCAGCTAAATCAACAATAACGCTACCAGCTTTCATTGAATTAACCATGGCTTCAGTAATTAATTTAGGCGCAGGTTTTCCCGGTATCATCGCGGTGGTAATAATAATATCTACTTCTTTGGCTTGTTCTGCAAACAACGCCATTTCAGCATCAATAAAGGCTTTGCTCATTTCTTTAGCATAACCATCACCAGATCCTGTATCTTCAGGTTCTTCGTAATCAAGTTCTAAAAATTCAGCCCCCATGCTTTCTATTTGTTCTTTAACTTCGGGACGCGTGTCAAAAGCACGAACAATAGCGCCTAAACTTCCTGCGGTACCCAGTGCAGCTAAGCCGGCAACGCCGGCACCAATAATCATTACTTTGGCAGGATCAACTTTACCTGCCGCAGTTATTTGGCCGGTTAGAAATCGACCAAACTGATGTGTTGCTTCAATTACTGCACGATAACCCGCAATGTTTGCCATAGCACTTAATGCATCCATCGATTGAGAGCGGGTCATGCGTGGCACCATATCCATCGCTAACGTCGTAATAGATTTTACACGCAACGCTTCCAGTAATTCAGGCGATTGTGCTGGTGAGATAAAGCTGACTAATACGGCATTATCGTTTAATTGCTCTACTTCATCTTGTGTAGGCGCGTTTACTTTAAAAACAATATCTGCTTGCCAACATTTTTTCTTAGCAACAATTTCAGCGCCATTAGCTATATAGTCATCATCCGCAAAGCTTGCTTTTGTACCCGCTCCTTTTTGAACTTGTACATTAAAGCCAAGCTTAATTAACGCTTTAACTGATGATGGTGAGGCAGAAACACGGTTTTCACCGCTAAGAGATTCTTTAACAATTCCTATGAGCATAAGCCACCCTATTTTTATTAAATTTCTTATTAGGATTAATGTTTTACCACTAATTGAAGAAAATTCATACAGGGTTTTGTTGTTAAGCAAGTATTTTTGATATTCAACTGATGAATATCAAAATTATTTTCGACGGCTAACCGACCATGTTTCAAAAAAAGCAGCGCTAACCACTAATAAGCCACCAATAAACACTAGCGTATTTGGCCGTTCAACCAATAAAACAAATGCTAAAACACTACCATACAATGGTTGTAAGCAAGAAATTAATCCGGCGGTAGTTGCTGATAAATTTCGTAAACTTGAAGCAAATAACGAATGGGGCAAGGCAGTAAACACTACGCCAACTAATAAAATTAACCACCAATTATGTTCACTTACTTGTAAGGGTGGCACTTCAACAAACAGGCACAAAACTAAACTAGCCACTAACGTTTGATACATCATAGCTTGTGGCCCAGAATATTGACTAAAATAATTTTTATGTAAAATATTACGGAGTGCAAAAAAGAACGCTGATACTATCCCTGAAATTATTCCTACCGTTACCTGATTACCTAAATTTGCTTCTGGAATAAGTAAATAAATACCTAGCATTACAATAGCAGCACTAAGCATATCTTTTAACTTTGGATGGGTTTTTCTAAATAAAGGCTCTAAAAAAACAGTTATTACAGGGTAGGTAAAAAAAGCAATCATACCTACTGTAACACCGGCCATTTGCATACCATTAAAATATGTAGCCCAGTGAATTCCTACAATAGTACCGAGAACAAAGGCAATAGCATAGTCTTTACGGTTATTTAATTTTATGGACTTTTTAGAAACTATTAATAAACCAAATAATACAATAGCAGCAACACCAGCACGATAAGCGGTAATATCTAACGCGGGTAAACCAATTAACTTAGCAAATAGTGCCGTACCAGCAAAAAGTAATACTGATAGATGTAAAAAAATGAGACTTTGTTGTTGTGATTTCATTAAAATATCATTTAAGAATAAAAAGCCGCTTTGTTAACAATATAATAATGCTGTTACTCACCTATTCAAACGGTGTGGCATCACCTTCACCAATACGAATAATTTCTGCGTCACCGTCAGAGAAATCAATAACAGTAGTCGGACGCTCACCTAAATAACCACCATTAATAATAAGATCAACCTGATGTTCTAAAATATCACGAATATGTTCTGGATCGTATTCTGCCATATCTTCACCGGGCATAATAAGTGTGGTCGACATAATAGGTTCTTTTAATTCATCTAATAATGCTTGAGCTATTTTATTATCAGGAATACGAATACCAATAGTTTTTCTCTTATCATTTAGCAAACGTTTGGGCACTTCTTTAGTTCCTTTAAAAATAAAGGTATAAGCGCCGGGTGTATTGTGTTTTAACAACCTGAATGCAACGTTATCAATACGAGCATATTCTGCAATTTCAGATAAATCTCGACACACTAAAGTGAAGTTGTGATTTTTATCTATATCGCGAATTTGACAAATGCGCTCTAACGCTTTTTTGTCGCCAATATGACAACCTAAGGCGTAACCCGAATCAGTTGGATAAACAACAACACCACCTTTCTTAATTATTTCAACCGCTTGTTTCATTAACCGACCTTGCGGGTTTTCAGGGTGAACATAGAAAAATTGGCTCATGATTCATTTCCTTTTATGAGTCGACTACTATTAACGACTACTATTTTGCTCTACTTAAGAGCCTCTACTACTGGAAGAACTATTACTGCAAAAATGAGATCCTGACCTTCGTCAGGATGACGGTTATTATCGCTTGAGCTAAATAACTCTCGTCAGGCTGAACTTGTTTCAGCATCTTAGCATTCGTTAGGCTAACAACGCTTAAATAAAACAAATACGCTTTATTGCCAAAGCGCCCATACAGGTTTTGCTTTAGCTGGCATGCGTAAATTTCGCCCTAAATCATTCCATTTACTAGGATAATGAAAATCTGATCCCATCGACGCATGCAAATTATATTCTAAACAATAGTTTAACATTAATTCTCGTTGCTGTGGTGCCATTTGTGGTAAAACAATTTCTAACGCATCACCACCCTCAGCTTTAAATTGAACAATTAAACGACGTAACCATTTAGCCGATAAATCATATCGAATTGGATGTGCCATTACTGCACTGCCGCCCGCTTGATGAATTACCTCAACAGCGCGTTCAATGCTACACCAATTAGGTTTTACATAAGCTCGTTTACCTTTGCCAATATATTTATCAAACGCTTTTTGTATTGTGGAAACGTCACCCTGCTGATGTAATACCTTAGCAAAATGCGCGCGCGTAATAGAGCCATCGCCTGCCATTTCTTTTGCTTTTTCATAAATATTATTCAAACCACATTTTGCAAGTTTCGCCCCCATTTCCAACGCCCGTTGTTCACGCAAATGTTGCTGATGTTCAATTAACGCTAATAAAACATCATTGCTTGGATCTATATTCAAACCAACAATATGAATTTCAAAACCTTGCCATTCGGTCGAAATTTCGATGCCGTTAATCAATCTAAGTGGAATATTTTTATCTTTGATATAACGCTGAGCACTATCTAAACCAGCAATAGTGTCGTGATCAGTTATAGCTAATACATCAAGCTGAAAGTTAACCGCTCTATCTATCAGCGCTTGCGGCGTACTGCCGCCATCTGAAGATGTAGTATGGCTATGTAAATCAATTCGGCAATGCTCACCGCTTTCAGGATTACTAAAGGTAAATTTTTTTAAATCAGCGGTTGACACAAGGGTCATAATATTGTCTTCTATAGGGGTTAAAAAAACATGCGTTATTCACGTTAACAATTTTACTTAGATTAACAAAAAGAAGATAGCAGTAATGATACAAACAAAACAAACTCTCGCAATTTGGTGGTGGCATAACTCAAAGTAAGTGGGTTGTGATAATTGTTTGTACGCATAAGTAAAATTAAAATGTACATAAAGAATTCTGAAAACCCGCTTAGCAATAAGCGGGTTTTTGCATTTAAGGTTTATGCAAACGTAACAAACGAGATATTGAAACAAGGTCAGCATGACCGACTAAAGTAGGTTTAACGAATTAAGTTAGTGCAACTAGCTAATTTACCGTCATCCTGACGAAGGTCAGGATCTAAAACGAAGAGAAGATAAAACAATGAACAAAACGAAAACATGGTTTATTTGGTGGCTTTTGCCTATTTACGCAGGATGACGCTCTTTAATTAACAATTAGGTATTAAAAATGAATAAACCACATAAAAAACAATATGATGATTCAGATAAGAAAAAAATGGGTTATGTACAAACCATAACTGCCAACGCACCTTATCAAAATGATCCTTTGCGCGTTTACCAAATATTATGTCAGAAACGTAGCAATAACCTGTTACTTGAATCCGCTGAAATTGACAAAAAACATCTTCTTAAAAGCTTATTGCTTGTTGATGCCGCGCTTAAAATTGTCTGTAACGGCAATACGGTTACCTTTACAGCGCTTTCTCAAAATGGAGAAAACGCGCTAGAAGTTGCCAAACAGCAGTTAACCGGTCAAACAAAACTACAAAGCACTAATAAAAAGTTTGTCGCTACTTTTCCCGAAACTAATCATGATATCGACGAAAATAGCCGTTTAAAAGTAGTTAATGCTTTTCAGGCTCTTCGTCTATTTAACCAATTAAATAACAGTGAACAACATCCTTTTTCAGTATTTTTAGGCGGCGCTTTTGCTTTTGATATGATGTCGATTAGCGAGCAATTACCGCATGTACCTGACGGCGAAAATACCTGTCCTGATTTTGTGTATTATTTAGCAGAAACATTAGTCGTTATTGATCACGAAAAACAATGCAGCGAAATTATCGGTAATAGTTTTTCTCTGAGTCAAAACTCATCATCTTCAATAGCGGTTCAACAACGAATTCATGAAATAAAACAATTACTAGGCACGACAATTAATACAAATGCGCAAACATTACCGCCTATTAATAATACGGTTGTCGATGCTAAAGCCGAGGTAAGTGTTGATATCTCTGATGAGAAATATTGCGCTATCGTCGAACAATTAAAAGAAAACATTCGCGCGGGTGATATATTTCAAGTAGTTCCTTCTCGCACGTTTAGCTTACCTTGTGCTGACACCATTGCCGCTTATCAAGCCTTAAAAATCAGTAATCCAAGCCCTTACATGTTTTATTTAAACGACAGTGATTTTTGTATGTTTGGCGCTTCGCCTGAATCTGCCATAAAATATCAACAACATACCGAGCAAGGCGATCGCCAAGTAGAAATTTACCCTATTGCTGGCACTCGCCCTAGAGGTTTTAATGCTGACGGCAGTTTTTCACCCGATTTAGATTCACGTATAGAACTTGATTTACGCCTTGATAAAAAAGAACTCGCTGAGCACATTATGCTGGTGGATTTAGCCCGTAATGATATTGCCCGTGTTTCAAAAGCAGGTACACGCCATGTTGCTGATTTATTAAAAGTTGATCGTTATTCGCATGTTATGCATTTGGTTTCTCGGGTTTGTGGCACGTTATCAGATGACTTAGACGCACTGCACGCGTATCAAGCGTGTATGAATATGGGCACCTTATCGGGTGCACCTAAAGTAAAAGCCACCGAGCTTATTCGCCAAGTAGAAGGTAAACGACGCGGCAGCTACGGCGGCGCAGTGGGCTACATTACCGGTACCGGTGAAATGGATACTTGTATTGTTATTCGCAGCGCTTTTGTAAAAGACGGTATCGCCCAAGTTCAAGCAGGCGCTGGTGTGGTTTACGACTCAACCCCTCAAGCAGAGGCTAATGAAACACGCCAAAAAGCACAGGCCGTCATTTCAGCAATACAGCACTCGGCAATACAAACTTCGCAAAAAACAACGTTCGAAAATGCAAGCAAGGAGCAAAACTAATGGCAATTCAAAATACCCAATTATTTATGCTCGATAATTTAGACTCTTTTACTTACAACTTAGTTGATGAATTTAAAATTTCAGGCTTTGATCCTATTATTTATCGCAATACAATCAATGCTGATTTTATTTTTGAAAAAATACAGCAAACATCACAACATAGCCAAGTTATTTTGGTTTTATCTCCAGGGCCTGGAGAGCCTAAAAATGCAGGCTGTTTAATGACACTGATTGATAAGTGCGCAGGAGTTTTTCCGATGCTTGGTATTTGTTTAGGACACCAAGCATTAATTGAATATTACGGCGGCCAAGTAGTTCGAGCCGACGAAATCGTTCATGGAAAAGCCTCTAATATTGACCACTGCGGCACTGGCTCGTTTGAAAAAATTAGCACCCCATTACCTGTTGCCCGTTATCATTCATTGGTTGGTACCAACATTCCAAATGACTTAACCGTAACGGCAAGTTTTACCAATGAAACGCCTGCTCATAATGCTACTAGCAATATGGTGATGGCTATTGAACACACTCAACATGCGGTTATTGGCATGCAGTTTCATCCAGAATCAATATTAACCACTTATGGCAGTACGCTGCTTGCACAAAGCATTACCCATTTACAGCAATTATCGAAAACCTATCTTCAAAAAAATTATCAAGGGGTGCAACATGACTAAATCACTTAAACCAGCAACATTAGAATTACTTGTTGAAGGAGAGTCATTATCACAAACACAAGCAGAGCAGTTTTTTGAGCAAGTGATTAATGGCGAGATTGCCCCAGAATTATTAGCCGCAGTATTAACCGCCTTAAAAATAAAAGGCGAAAGTCCAAGTGAAATAGCGGGCGCAGCTATTGCGATCAGATCTGGTGCTACCGCTTTCCCACCACAATCAACACAAGTTGCAGATTGCGTTGGCACGGGTGGCGATGGCGCAAATACTATTAACATTTCAACCACTGCCGCAATTTTAGCTGCCGCGTGTGGTTTAAAAATGGCAAAACATGGTAATCGTAGTGTTTCAAGTATGTCGGGATCTGCAGATTTATTAGAAGCTTTTGGCGTAAATTTAACGATGTCGCCAGCCACAGCGAGCAAATGTATAGAACAGGCTAACATTTGTTTTTTGTTCGCACCCGCCTACCATGCAGGTTTTAAACATGCGGCCCCCGTACGAAAAGCCTTAGGAATACGCACACTGTTTAATATTTTAGGACCACTGGTTAATCCCGCACAGCCAAAAACTATGCTGTTAGGTGTTTATACGCCTGAATTAATTAATACTATCGCACAAACGCTTTTGCTAACAGGCGTTGAACGCGCTTGGGTGGTTCATGGCAGTGGTTTAGATGAAATTGCGCTGCATGGACAAACTCAAGTAACTGAAATATGTGAAGGCAAGTTAATTGAAAAAACAATCAGCCCTACTGATTTTGGTTTAGAGAACTATGCACTTGAAGATATTAAAGGCGGAACACCACAAGAAAATGCCGACATTATTAAAGCGATTTTATCGGGTAATGGTGAACCAGCACATAATGCAGCAGTAATAATAAACTGTGCTGCACTACTTTATTTACATGATAAAGCCGATAATTTAAAAGCAGCGGCACAACTCGCCAGTGAAGTATTAGCCTCTGGCAATGCATTAACAACGTTAGAAACATTAGTAAAAGTATCGCAAGAGAATAGTGCACCAGAGGTTAAGGGAACATGAGCAATATTTTAGAAAAAATAGTTAACGATAAACGACTTGAAATTGCGGCATTAAAACAAAGCTTTCCGCTTGATACATTTATTAATGAATTAAGGCCGAGCAGCAAAGACATGTATGCCGCACTTACCCGTACCGATGACAAACCTTATGCTGGTTTTATTTTAGAATGTAAAAAAGCATCACCATCAAAAGGGCTAATTCGCCCCAATTTTGATATTAAAAGTATTTGCCAAATATATGATAAATACGCTGCTGCCATTTCGGTATTAACCGATGAAAAATATTTTCAAGGCACCTACGAGTATTTAAAAACGGTAACTGATACGGTTAACTGCCCTGTTTTAAATAAAGATTTTTTTGTCGATGTTTATCAAGTGTATTTAGCCCGTTATTATGGTGCTGATGCCATTTTATTAATGCTAAGTGTATTAAGCGATGATGAATATATTGAGCTTGCCACTGTTGCCGAAAAGTATAAGTTAGCGGTATTAACCGAAATATCAAACGAGCAAGAACGCGACCGAGCCATTAAACTAAACGCTAAAATGATCGGTATAAATAACCGCAATTTGCGTGATTTATCAACCGATATTAGCCGTACTTTCGAGTTTGCACCAACATTGCCTGACGATCGCATTTTAATTTCAGAATCAGGTATTTATACCAATGATCAAGTGCGTGAATTAGCACCTGCTGTTAGTGGTTTTTTAGTCGGTAGTTCAATTATGGCTGAAGATGATATTGACCTTGCTTGTCGTAAACTGATTTACGGTAACAATAAAGTTTGTGGCTTAACTAAAGCTGAATATGCACAAGCTGCAGTTATCGCGGGTGCGCAATTTGGTGGTTTAATTTTTGCCGAAAAATCACCACGTTTTATCACAAAAGCACAAGCACAAGCTATTGTTGAACAAGCACCTAGCCTTCATTACGTTGGCGTATTTGTTAATGGTAAACGCACTGAAATTGTTGCTTTAGCCAAATTACTCAATTTATTTGCGGTGCAATTGCATGGCGATGAAGATCAGGCTTATATTAATAATTTACAACAGCAATTAACACAAGCAGGTATTACAGGTTGTCAAATTTGGAAAGCTATTCCAGTGGAAAATCAATTAGCCGATTTTAACATGCAAGCCGATCATTATGTGCTTGATGGAAAAAATGCAGGCAGTGGGCAAGCTTTTAATTGGCGAATGTTAAATGAAGCGACTCAACCATTATCAACGTGTTTTTTAGCTGGCGGCTTAAATCAAGACAATATTAGCCAAGCGCTACAGCAATTAACAGAACACGAATTATTTGGCTTAGATCTCAACTCTGGTGTTGAATCTAGCCCTGGTATTAAAAGTAGCGACAAACTCAATACTGTTTTCGCGCAAATACGGAATTACTGAACATGACAATTTCTAAAACTATTGACACAGAAAAACAAACACTTCCCGCTTATTTTGGTGAATTCGGCGGCATGTATGTGGGCGAATTATTAGTACCCGCATTAGAACAATTAGAACAAGCTTTTATTGAATCGCAAACCGATGAAGCTTTTTTAACTGAATTTAATAATTTACTAACAAAATACGCAGGACGACCAACACCGCTTACCTGTTGTCGTAATATTGTTACCAACCCGCTCGCAAAAATTTATTTAAAGCGTGAAGATTTACTGCACGGTGGTGCACATAAAACCAATCAAGTTTTAGGGCAAGCACTACTAGCCAAACGCATGGGAAAAACTGAAATAATCGCTGAAACAGGTGCTGGACAGCATGGCGTTGCCACTGCCATTGCGTGCTCGTTATTAGGTTTGAAATGTAAAGTCTATATGGGCGCAGTCGACTGTGCACGCCAGCAACCCAACGTATTTCGAATGAAATTAATGGGTGCTGAAGTTATTCCGGTTACCGCAGGCTCTGGTACACTTAAAGATGCGGTAAACGAAGCATTACGTGATTGGTCAGCTAATTATGAAAACGCCCATTATTTATTAGGCACTGCTGCAGGCCCGCACCCTTTTCCGACCATTGTGCGTGAATTTCAAAAGATGATCGGTGAAGAAGCCAGAGCCCAATTTCTTGAAGAAGAAGGTCGCCTACCCGATTACGTTATTGCAGCTGTAGGCGGTGGTTCCAATGCCATTGGCATGTTTAACGATTTCATTAAAGATGATGAGGTTAAGTTAATTGGTGTTGAAGCAGGCGGTAAAGGCATTAATACTGACCAACATGGAGCCACCTTAGTCGCTGGCACAAAAGGGATGCTACATGGTAATTATACTTACATAATGCAAGACGAGTTTGGTCAAATTCAAGAGTCGTATTCTGTTTCTGCGGGTTTAGACTATCCAGCCGTTGGCCCGCAACACGCCCACTTAAAAGATACGGGACGCGCACAATATGTACCAATTAACGACGATGAAGCGTTAGCCGCGTTTCAATTACTCGCATTAAAGGAAGGCATAATACCCGCATTAGAATCGTCTCATGCGCTTGCACAAGCCTTAAAAATGGCTGATGCCGCAACACAAGAAACCATTTATTTAGTCAATTTATCAGGTCGCGGTGATAAAGATCTCGCGCACGTAAACGCCCTGCTTTGCCCACAGGATGTTGATCCACAATCTAACGTTAAACACAGAGGAGAAGCGTAATGAACCAATTGAATCAATCAACTAATACCCGATTACAAGTAGGCACCCGTTATCAACGCGCTTTTGCTCAATTAGCAGAAAAAAAACAAGGTGCATTTATTCCGTTTGTTACCATCGGCGATCCTAACGCTGAACAGTCGTTTGAAATTATTAAAACCTTAATTGATGCTGGTGCGGATGCTCTTGAGTTAGGCATTCCATTTTCTGATCCTAGTGCTGATGGTTTAACTATTCAAATGGCGGCATTGCGGGCATTAAAATCAGGCATTAATCCCAATATCTGCATTGATATTTTAGCGAAAGTACGCGCCTACGCGCCAAACATTCCTATTGGTTTATTACTTTATGGCAATTTAGTATTTGCCCGAGGTATTGATAAATTTTATGCCGATATGGCAGCCGTGGGCGTTGATTCAGTATTAATTGCTGATTTACCGATGCGTGAAAGCAAGCCGTTTAGAGAAGCGGCATTAAAACATGGGGTAGCACCTATTTTTATTGCTCCACCTAATGCGAGTGATGATACTTTGCGCAAAGTCGCTTTAAATGGTCGTGGTTACACTTATGTATTAAGTCGTGCAGGAGTAACAGGTACAGAAACTAGCGTAGAAATGCCCGCAACACATTTACTTGATACTTTAGCAAACTATAACGCTGCGCCTTGTGTACTTGGTTTTGGCATTTCAAAACCGGAGCAAGTTCAAGAGGCAATAAAAGCAGGTGCAGCAGGGGCAATAAGTGGTTCAGCTGTGGTTAAAATTATTGAAAATAATCTAGCAAGTGAATCAAAAATGTTGACTGAGCTAACTGATTTTGTAAAAGCGATGAAAGCAGCAACACTTTAAACCGACTATTCATAATAACAACATTGAATTAAGCTGTAGCAGTTTAACTTGCAGGCATTTTGTTCAAACTCTAGAAGAAAGCATGGCGTTTATAAGTATAAATGAGCACTTTCAACAACGAAGTTAGGCAAAATGGCAATAAGTTGAATTGCTACGCCAAGTCTAGTGTAGAACCATATCGCTTATTTGAATGTTATCTAATTGTATTTTTAATATTTGTGCCGCGGGGTCTTCTGGGCATTGTTCAACAAAATAACGATAATCGTCGTAAGCTACTTTAAAGCAATCTAGTTGGTGAAGTAAAAAGCCACGATCACGTCGTTCAATGGGATCATTAGGCTTCATTGCCAACAGTACATCAACACAACGTAAAGCTGACTGAAATTCTTTATTCGCAATTAACGCATTTTTCAAACTAATTAAGTAATTACGCAATAATACCTTAGTGCTTTCACCTTCAAGTGAAATACTTTCAGGATCACCTTCTATATCGGTCATTTTTTCATAAAGCGTTGGCCAATCGAGTGCTTCACCAGTCACTGGTTCAAAAATCACGGCATAATCTTGATTGTAAATAATTCGCACCATTAATTTTTCTGGTATAAACACCACATCACACTGTAGCCCACAACATTGAGCTAGTTTCTGTATTAATATAACTTTTAATGCAGGAGCTATTTGACGTTGTTCAATTGCCGTTGACAATAAAAAAGAATCTATTTTCCAGTGCGTTTGTTTTTCATCAACCAATAAAAGATCAATAAAAACGCAATCAAGAAATTGTTCTATTTTTTCTAAATCACCTTCTTGTTCATTTTCAATAAAGCGCTCAAGATTTGAATTGATTTTTGTATCAGAAACAAAATCAACTTCAACATTCTCTTGGTTATTAATTGCAAACTGGCATTGCTCTACCAATTCTTCAAACTGATCAGTAAAGATAGGATTTTTCTCGAAAATATATTCTTCTAAAAGCAACAAGGCTTTTAAAGGTTCGACATCATCAGCAGATATTTCAGATAATAATAATGGGTTCATATACAGCTAAATTAAAGGACAACATTAAGGATCGATTGGCGAAACTGAGATGAAGCAGCTAAGGCAACAAATCACTAAAACTTTGCGCCATTTTAACCAAAAATAGCGCAATAAAATACTATTAAATTAAACTAAATTTAACCTAAAATTATTGGTGTTTTGGTAATAGCTAAACGTACAATCAACATTACCCAACCAATTGCACCTAAATAACCAATAATTTGCATCATTCGATTACGCGCCAATTTTAAGGTGTAGTAACCTGTAAATATATAAGCAATAACAGCAAATAGTTTTTCAGCAAACCAGTAGTGTTCTACAGGGTTAAGGCTAAGTTGTACTGCCATGGTAATACCTATAGCAAGTAAAACTGTATCAACAATATGCGGTAAAATTTTCACCCATTTTTGTTGTAATTTACTGGATCCCAATAATAACCATATAAAACGTAGAGTAAAAAGCGCTACGCTAATAATAGCAATGGTCATATGAAGGTGTTTAAACATGATTTTTCCTTGTATTTATTATTGTACAACGTTTTATTTTTCAATTAACTAACCTTTCCGCCATGATCCTTGTGTCACCCGTTCATGGTTAGCGAGATCAGTCACTGTGTATATATTTGTATAGCCTAACTCAGCGAGTATTGTTCGTACAGCACTTCCTTGCTGATAGCCATGTTCAAACAATAAATAACCATTCACTTTTAAATAACAACGCGCTTTTTTAGCAATCAAGATAATATCACTTAAACCTTCATCATTGGCGACAAGTGCTGATTTTGGTTCAAAGCGTACATCGCCAGCTTTTAAATGAGGATCATTTTCATCAATGTAAGGCGGATTTGAAACAATAAGATCAAATTGCTTTTCTTTATTAACTTGGGCAAACCAATCACTTTGATAAATAGTTACTTGAGCTAAATTTAATTGTTGTGCATTTTCTTGGGCAAGCTCTACTGCTTGTTGATTAAAATCTACTGCGTCAATATGCCAGTTATTATGTTCAGACGCTAAAGCTAACGCAATAGCACCAGTGCCCGTACCTAGGTCTAAACAGTGAACATCGTGGACATTTTCGGTAAAAATCTCTAAAGCTTGTTCAACTAAAATTTCAGTATCGGGTCGAGGAATTAATGTGGCAGGTGATACCTTTAAAGGTAATGACCAGAATTCTTTTTCACCTATAATATAAGCAATTGGCTCACCGTTCACACGACGAACCAATAATTGTTGTATAGTAGAAAATTCATGTAACGTTAATTGTTTATCTGGCCAAGTTAATAAATAAGTAACATTTTTATTTAAAACAAAGGCTAATAACAACTGTGCATCTAGCTTGGCACTGTCTGAAACATTGCTTAAGGCAATGACAGCTTGTTCTATAATAGATGCAATTGAACACGTTTGTTGATGTGCAGTCAAAATTAATTATTTTCAGCCAACGCAGTAAGTAAATCGGCTTGGTTTTCTTGCATGATAGGTTCCATTACCAGCTGTAAGTTACCTTCCATAATTTCATTCAAGCGATACAGGGTTAAGTTAATTCGATGATCACTCATGCGCCCTTGTGGGAAGTTATAAGTGCGAATACGTTCAGAACGATCACCACTGGCAACTAAATTACGACGTGATGATTCTTCTTCGCTACGACGTTTATCATCTTCTGCGGCTTGTAAGCGTGCTTGTAATACCGACATGGCTTGCGCGCGGTTCTTATGTTGTGAACGTTGATCTTGACACTCAACCACAATCCCTGTTGGCACATGAGTAATACGAATGGCTGAATCGGTTTTATTTACGTGCTGACCACCTGCACCAGAAGCACGAAAGGTATCGATACGTAAATCGGCTTTATTTATTTCAATGGCTTCTGATTCTGGGATCTCGGGCATAACGACTACCGTACAAGCCGATGTGTGAACACGACCTTGAGATTCGGTTTCAGGAACACGTTGTACACGATGGCCACCCGATTCAAATTTCATTTGACCATAAACACCATCGCCATTAATTTTCATGATAATTTCTTTATAGCCGCCTTGCTCACTATCATTACTGTTCATTACTTCAATTTTCCAGCCTTGCTTTTCAGCATAACGGCTGTACATTCTAAATAAATCACCCGTAAAAATAGCAGCTTCGTCACCACCCGCACCTGCGCGAATTTCGACAAAACAGTTATTATTGTCATTAGGATCTTTGGGCAATAATAATATTTGTAACTCATCAGTAAGTGTATCTAACGCTTTTTTCGCATTTTTAAATTCTTCCTGACCCATTTCTCGCATATCAGGATCTTCGTCTTTAAGCATACTCTCGGCTTCAGCAAAATCATTTTCTGCATCTTGATATGCATTAAACGCACTGGTAACCACTTCAAGTTGGGAAAACTCTCTTGAAAGCGCTATAAATTTATCTTGATCAGAAATTGTTTCAGGATCAGACAATAACGCTTGAACTTCTTCAAAACGCTCTACTAAGCCTTCAAGTTTTTGATAAACAGTTTTATTCATTAAAAATTCTTTTTAGTTATTAATTAGGTTTAATCTTTATTAAGATCAAAAATATCGCGCAGGTAGACTAAACGGTCAAGCTCGCCGCCTTGGGCGGCTGATTGTAAGGCATTGGTCGGTGCATGCATAAATTTATTGGTTAATTGCGTGGCTAACTGCCCCATAACTGCTTCTGGATTTTTCCCATTCTGCAGCTGTTTAATTGCTTTTTCTAACAGTACATCACGATTTGCCAAACATTGGTTACGATAATCAACTACCGCATCTTGTGTATTTAAACCACGCAGCCATGCCATAAAACTATCCGTTTGGGTTTTAACTATCCCCTCAGCTTGCACTGCGGCCTTACGACGACTATCTAGGTTTTTGGCAATTATGCCTTGTAAATCATCAACCGTATATAAAAATACATCTTCAAGTTCGCCAACTTGCTCTTCAATATCGCGAGGTACGGCTAAATCAACCATAAAAATAGGTTGGTGTTTACGAGCATTTAGCGCTTTTTCAACCATACCTTTACCTATTAAGGGTAAAGTACTTCCTGTTGAACTAATAACAATATCAGCGTCAACTATACGCTCAGGTATTTGAGCCAAAGTGATAACATCAGCACCAATTTCTGTAGCCATCTTTTCTGCACGAGATAATGTTCTATTAGCAACCGTTATTTTACCAACATTATTTTCATACAAATGCTTCGCTACTAATTCTATAGTTTCACCAGCCCCTACTAATAACACTTTAGATTTATTTAGCTTACCAAAAATATGTTTAGCTAAATTAACTGCAGCAAAAGCTACTGACACCGCACTGGCACCAATATCCGTTTCTGTACGAACTTGTTTCGCTACACCAAAAGTACGTTGAAATAATCGGTCCATTACTAAAGCCATTGAGCCCGCGGCTTTTGCTTGGCTATAAGCTTGTTTCATTTGACCTAAAATTTGTGGTTCGCCTAAGACTAACGAGTCTAACCCGCAAGCTACGCGCATCATATGGTTTACAGCACTTTGATCTTGATGCCAATATAAGGTGGGTGAAATAATACTTGCCGGAACATTGTGATGTTGCTCTAACCAAGCGATAACATTCGACTGTACAGTTGAAAAGTCGCCTTCTTGTACAATATATAATTCGGTACGATTACACGTTGATAATATTGCTGCTTCGCGACACTTAACCATTGCAAGCATTTCATGCAATGAAGTACTGAGTTTATCAGGATTAAAAGCAAGCTTTTCTCTGACAGCAACAGGTGCAGTTTTATGATTTATTCCAACAGCGACAATCGACATAAGGTAGAGTATTAAACCTGATCTAGATAGTATAAAAATATAATGACGTAATTTTACGAAATATAACGGTTAAATGAAAGGTTAATAGCAATATAAGCAAATTATATTGCATAAATAGTCGGTATAGATCAATTCTTGCGCTATTAACGAAAGAACATTGAATTAGCTTAAGCTTTTATGCTCAAATAGTATTAATTATTTATTCGATCATTTAACTATGTTTAAACATCTTGTTTTTGTTACTTTTTTAATAGTGTTGCTGAGTGCTTGTTCTTCTCGCGCACCGCTACCAAAAATCCAAAAAGAGCCGGTTAGTATTGTTGTACCAAAAACAATTAACCAACGAAACCAGCAAATGCAGCAACTATTACACTGGAGCATTACGGGTAAAATTGCTTTTATTGAAAAGAAAAAACGTCAAAGTGCTTCTCTAAAATGGACATATAAACATTCCAATAAAAACAAACTTTTTAACGATAACTTTCAACAGCAAATTGATTTAACGACCTTTTTAGGTATCAATATTTTGCACGTTGAAAGTAATAATAAGCAGCATTTAATTAAGGTTGACGGCAAAAAATATCAAGGTGATAATTTAAACGAAATGGTTTACCGTCTCACTGGATTACTGTTACCTGACAAAGCGTTAAATTTTTGGTTAAAAGGGATTGCTTATACAAAAACGGATCAACTTACTTATCAAGAAAGTACGCCACTACCTTTAACTTTGTACAGCAATTACTATCAGCAACAATGGTATATTTCATATAATAAATTCAAGCTCTTTAAGGGGTATCAATTACCAACCCGTTTAACGATTAAACAAGGCGACTTAACCATTAAAATTGCAATTAACCAGTGGAGCATTCTGTGAGTAACCACTTTATTAATTTTCCTTCCCCTGCAAAATTAAATTTATTTTTGCATATTAACGAACGCCGAACAGATGGTTATCATGAACTCCAAACATTATTTCAATTTTTAGATCATGGCGATACACTTGCTATTAATGTAAATAATGGGAATAACATTGAATTGCTCACAAAATTTCCTGATGTTAATCCATTAGATAATTTAATTATAAAAGCCGCACAATTATTGCGTAGAGAAGCAATAAAATCGGGGTTAAAAAAAACCTTTGATGCAAGCATTAAAATTGATAAAAAATTACCTATGGGCGGTGGTTTAGGTGGCGGTTCTTCGAATGCGGCTACAACATTATTAGCGCTAAATTCTTTATGGGAAATTAATTTCACTCTTGATAAACTTGCCGAATTAGGTTTATTACTTGGCGCTGATGTTCCCGTTTTCGTTCGTGGTTTTTCCGCTTTTGCACAAGGTGTTGGCGAGCAATTAACTCCAGCTGAACCTTATGAATATTGGTATTTAGTAACGAAACCTAACTGTAGCATTTCAACGTCTGAAATATTCAATGCGCCA
>Ga0316202_10000957_pt1 | contig 25455 bp, 20 predicted proteins | sample 3monrhotite_MG_FD_204934 | JGI IMG/M metagenome (GOLD analysis project Ga0316202, IMG submission 204934) | Microbial mat bacterial communities from mineral coupon in-situ incubated in ocean water Damariscotta River, Maine, United States -... | ecosystem: Environmental > Aquatic > Marine >... | reverse complement strand
GAATTCGGTGCCATCTTTGGGGCACTTATTGGTGGGGTAATGTTGCAGTGGTTTGATGCGCGCCAAGCCTTCCTGGTGATGGCTGCGGGTGACTTTATCCAGATGGCGGTCTGTTTCTGGTTGGTGATTTGGGGGAAAGAGAAGATGCCTTCGCAGGCCAACAGTGTTGACGAGGCATTGGCGGTCGAAGCCAGCCAGCAATCCGATCTGCAAACAGGGACGGCAACGATGCCCATGAGTGGCGGCACGGTGTTTAAGGTCTCGGTGGTGATGCTGTTGTTTTATTTCAGCGCTTTTCTGACCTACCACTTTTTTACCCAATACTGGAGTTCGTTTTCAATATATGACGGTGAACTGGTATCGAGCGTGGTCTTCGCCATCCCCGCTTTTATGGCGCTGTTGGGGTTGTGGTTTAACCAACGATCCCAAAAACCACTTGAAGTGCATACGGGACTGATGAGCGCCGTCTTGCTGGGGGCAGTGGGCATTCTCCTGCAGGGTGTGCAACACGAAATTTGGGTAGTGATCGGTCGTTGCCTGTTTGGCTGGGCAATTTTCCAGGCCATTGTTCGCCTGGATTTGCTGCTGTTCCAGTTGAGCAGCCCGGAAACCTATACCACAGACTACAGCAAGATACGCATCTCCCAGAGCCTGGGTGTGTTGCTGGCTGCCTATGCGGCCGGTTTTATTGTCGCGGAACGGGGAGGGCAAGTGATGTTTATTGTTTCCTCTGTGGGCTTGATTGTCACGATCATCGGGTTTGTTTATTTGTTTAAAACAGAAATCAAAGCGAGCAAAGAAGTCGCGCAATCTACGTAAGGGATAGAAATTGAATGACTTGTATAAGTTATTCAATTTCTATCCCTAAGGAGTGGTGAAATAATATGAGCAAGAAAGACACATTATCCGATTTTGCTGTCCAGTATCAACAACTGATGCCAGGCATAGGGCGTTTTTCCATGCGCCCGTTGTTACAACCGGAAGACATGCCACTGATTCATCAGTGGGTCACCCAACCCTACGCACATTATTGGGGGATGGAGGATTACTCCGTTGAGCAGCTGACAGAGGAATACCAGAATATATGCCAAACGGCGGATGTGTTTATCGGCACCTTGAATGGTGAGCCTGTTTTCCTAATGGAGCGCTACCACCCGGCGGATGATCAGGTGGCGGAACATTATGCAGTGGCAGTGGGGGATCGTGGCATGCATATCCTCGTTGCACCGGTAGATAAACCGATCTCCGGTTTTACCTGGGCGGTGTTCCGCGTGGTGATGGATTTTCTCTTCAGCGATCCAACTGTAGAGCGCGTTGTGGTCGAGCCGGATATCCGTAATAAAAAGATTCATGCCCTGAATGCGCGGGCGGGCTTTGAATTTCAAAAGCCTATTGAACTTAGCAATAAAACGGCACGGTTGGAGTTCTGCACCCGTACGCAATATCGAGCCGCTTTGCTTAAGGACAAGCAGCAGATGAAAACCCGTATCAGCCACTCTCCGGCATTGGCGGTTGGACATTTGAGCCCCGAAGTTTGGGCGCAGGTGAATCGTCTCCATCTGTGCAAGATGTTGAGTGAGTTTGCCCATGAGGTGTTGATTGAACCTGAGTTAGTGGAGCAGGACGGGGAGTGGGGCGAATATCTGTTGAAAGCAGACCAGGCAAGTATCGAATACCGTTTTCGGGCTCAACGCATGAGCCTGGATCACTGGCATATCGACACTGAGTCCATTGAAAAAACAGGGGACGGTCAGGCTGCGATGCTGGACTCACAGGCGTTTATTGTCGAGTTCGCCGCACGATTGGGCATGGATGACACCATGCTGCCAACCTACCTTGAGGAAGTGGCCAGTACCCTCTATGGCAGTGCCTACAAGCACACCAACGCGGTGAGTGTTGACGATCTGGTCCATGCCGATTTTCAACAAATCGAAGCGGCGATGATCGAGGGGCATCCCACTTTTGTTGCCAATAACGGGCGCATCGGTTTTGATGCGGCGGACTTTCACAACTTTGCACCGGAAGCGGCAGCACCGGTGAATCTGATTTGGTTGGCAATACACAAAACTCAAGCTGTATTTGCTTGCATCCATGAACTCTCTTACGACTCATTGCTGCAGCAGGAACTGGGCGATGAAACCTTGCAGCTATTCAGCGATCAGCTTGCCCAACAGGAGTTGGCAGCGGATGACTATCTGTTTATGCCGATACACCCTTGGCAGTGGTACAACAAACTGGCCATGGTGTTTGCCGCCGATATCGCACAACGCAAGATCGTCTTCCTCGGTGAGAGTGGCGATGATTATCAGGCGCAACAATCGATTCGCACCTTCTTCAATACATCGGCACCGGGCAAGTACTATGTCAAAACCGCCTTGTCGATTTTGAACATGGGTTTTATGCGTGGCCTGTCGCCCTGTTACATGAGCAGCACACCGGCCATTAACGATTGGATTCATTACCTGGTGGATCATGATCGTTATCTCGCCTCTAAGGGGTTTCGCATCCTGCGTGAAGTGGCGGCGATCGGGTATCGCAACCATCACTTTGATAATGATGTGGTGCCAGACAGCCCCTACAAAAAAATGTTGTCGTCCCTGTGGCGGGAAAGCCCGGTGATACAGATCAAGCCGAATCAACACTTGATGACCATGGCCGCTTTGCTGCATGTGGATGGTGAGGGTCGAGCCTTGTTGCCGGAACTGATTCAGGCTTCTGGCATTAGCACCTCTGCTTGGCTGGCCCGCTATCTGGATTGTTATCTTAGCCCGCTATTACACTGCTTTTATGCCCATGATCTGGTGTTTATGCCTCACGGCGAGAACCTGATTCTGGTGTTTGAGGGTCATGTGCCGGTACGCGCCTTTATGAAGGACATTGGTGAAGAGTCGGTGATTCTCAATCCCGATGTGGTGTTGTCGGAGAAGGTGCAGCGCCTCGCCGTGCAGGTGCCGGAAGCGCTGAAGGTGTTGTACCTCTTAACCGACGTGTTTGAAAGTTTTTTCCGTTATCTGTCGCAAATTCTGCACGTGCAACATGGCTATCCCGAAACCAGATTCTGGCAGCAGGTGGCCCATTGTGTGGAGGACTATCAACGTGCCCATCCCGAGTATCGTGAAAAATTTGAGCGTTACGATCTGTTTACGCCGGAGTTTGCCCGTTGTTGCCTCAACCGTCTGCAATTGGCCAATAACCGGCAGATGATCGATCTCGGTGATCCCACCAAAAAGTTACAATTTGTCGGCACACTGCAAAATCCAATGGCTGCTTACCGGCCCGTGGAGAGGGTTACGCCAGAGCCTGCGTTAAAGTCAGTGGTGGACGCGGCAGATGTCTGATGCTGAAATTTTTCGCCGCGCTTTTGAAGGTTTTGGTGAATTTGTCTTTCGGCCCTTTGATCTGCGCCGTGACTGCCAGTTTCTTCATGATTGGGTAAGGCGCGATTATGCCTATTTTTGGGGTCTGCTGGATGCAGGCCTTGATGAGGTGATTAAAGAGTACACCGAACTGACCGGGCGCGAAGATTACGCAGTGTTTGTCGGTGAACTCGAAGACAAACCGGCCTTTGTGCTGGAGCGTTATGACCCCGGTAAAGACCTGATTCGTGACTTCTATCCGGCACAGACCTCGGATTGTGGAATTCACGTTATCGTTGCGCCGCCGGGGCAGGAAACCATTGCCGACTTCACCTGGTATGTGTTTACCGCCATCAACGATTTTGTCTTCAGCTGTTCGCAGGTCGAGCGGGTGCTGGTGGAGCCGGATATTCGCAACAAAAAAATGTTTGCTATTTGCGAACGAGTCGGTTTTACGTTGGACAAGGTGGTGGAGCTGCCCCACAAAACTGCGCAACTGGCCTTTTGCACACGCCAACGCTATCAGGAGCTGAAGCACTCCCCCAACATTAAAAGGAGAAGCGTCATGAATAATTTTGATAACGCGGTGTCACCGCAACAGGCGGTGGCGCATATTTCAACGAAAAATTGGCGAAGGGCCAATCGCCACCTGGTGAGAAAGGCCATTGCCGAATTCAGCCATGAACGGTTGATTACTCCCATCAAAAGCAAAACCCTGGAGTCGGGTTGGGGGCACTATTACCTAGTGCTCAGCGAGCAGGTGCGTTATGAATTTAACGCCAAGCCTCTGAGGCTGAATCATCTGAATATCGCCATCAACTCGCTGCATAAATATCAGAATGGTGAGGAGGAGGCCATTGATGCCGTCGTCTTCATCAAGGAGTTACAGCGGACGCTGGATATTCATGCCGACAAGCTGCCGCTCTATCTGGAAGAGATCATCAGCACCCTGCATGGTGCGGTTTATAAATTTGAAAACAACCGGCTAGGTGCCAAACGACTGGCTGAAGCCGACTTTCAAACCATTGAACAGACCATGTTTGAAGGCCACCCCGGTTTTATCGCCAACAACGGCCGCATCGGTTTTAACAGCAGCGAATATCAATCTTATGCACCGGAAGCGGGTAATCTGTTTTCCTTGTTGTGGTTGGCAGGCACCAAGGAGAAGACCTGCTATGCAGGCATAGATGCATTGCCTTATGAGACCTTGATCAAACAGGAACTGGATGAACAGACCATTGCCCGTTTTAATCAGATCATCAAAGAGAAGGGTGCCGAACCCAACGACTACTTTTTTATCCCCGTGCATCCCTGGCAGTGGTTTAACAAGGTGGCCAATGTCTTCTCCAGTGAGATTGCCGACAACAGTTTGATCTGCCTCGGTTACAGCCCGGATCAATATCTGGCGCAGCAGTCTATCCGCACACTATTCAACAATAGCTCACCGAAAAAATTTTACGTTAAGTCGGCGTTGTCGATTTTAAACATGGGTTTTATGCGCGGACTGCCCATGTACTATCTGGGCACCGCGCCGAAGATGGCCACCTGGTTGGAAGCGCTGCTTTACAACGATCCTTATCTTCAGCAAACCGGTTTTCGCATGTTGAGTGAGGTGGCCTCGGTCAGTTATCGCCATCCCTGTTTCGAGGAGCTTAGCCCGCATAACGACTTCAACAAAATGCTTGCCAGTTTGTGGCGCGAGAGTCCCTGCGCTACTTTGAGAAAGGATCAAAAACCGATGACCATGGCGGCACTGTTGCACGTGTGCCCCAACGGCGAGGCCTTGTTACCCGAATTGATTAAGGCATCGGGTAAAACCCTTGATGAATGGTTGCAGGCCTATTTAACGGCTTATCTCGCGCCCATGTTGCACTGTTTTTATCACTATGATCTGGTGTTTATGCCCCATGGCGAGAACATTATTCTGGTGATGGAGAATCAGGTGCCAGTGGCTTGTTTCTTAAAAGATATCACTGAAGAAGCGGTCATGCTGAGCCAGGATGTGGCACTGCCAGAGCACTTAAAACGCATGTACGCCGAGGTACCAGAAGATGTGAAGCTGCTTTCCATTTTTACCGATATTTTTGACGGCTTCTTTCGCTACATGGTGCCGATATTGGATGAATACTGTGGTTACAATGAAACACAGTTTTGGCGTCAGGTGGCTCAGAGCATCCTCGATTACCAGGCACTTTATCCTCAGTGTGCTGATAAGTTTAAACGCTATGACCTATTTGCATCGGAGTTCAAGCTGTCCTGTCTCAACCGCCTGCAATTGAACAACCATAAACAGATGATTGACCTGGATGATCCGGTTGCCTTGCTGCAATTTTCCGGAACCTTGAAAAATCCCATTTCAGAATTTAATAAGGAACGCGTACGAAATAACGTCCCTGTTTAGCGCCCGGATTTAGTGCGTATTCGTTCGTTCTGATTGAACCTAGAAACCTCAGTTGGGCGCGAAAAAGACGCGTAAGATATTGGTGTGCATAGTGAAGCATAAAAATTCGTGCTCACCTTATTGGTGATGAGAAGTTTTTCTGCTTTGCTAGGCACATTAAGAGCTTGCGCGGACTTTCGTGATCCAACTGAGGTTTCTAGGTTCAATCAGAACGAACGAATACGCACTAAAGCCGGGATGCAAAACAGGGATGTTATTTCGCGCGCGTTCCTAACGTGCTTGTGAGGGAAAACGCGGTAGATTCAACTGATTAATTTAGGTTAAGCGACCATGCGCAATGAAAGTACGGCTGAAGGAATTTTGAGTGGGTTTACCCAGTTTAGGGCAAAGAGTAACAAAATGCTTATTCATTTTCGCCGTTAAAATTGCAAACCTAACTGGGCCGAGACACCCTCACCTTCGTCGCCGCTATATGCGGCGACGTCTATTTGCAGTGTACTGATTAACAGGCCAATACCAGCGGAACCATAAGTAGCCTCATTGCCCGTCAGGTTCTGGTTATAGCCAGCACGTAACGCCAACCATTGCCATACTCGCCATTCCCAGCCCAGGGCAGCGACTTGTGAGGCGGAGCCAAAGCCGACAGGATCATTTTCCAGCAGGTCTATATCCAGTGCCAATACAGAATAACGACTTTGGTAGGCAAAACCGGCACGTAGTTGTGGCTCAAGCTTGAAAACATCACCACTATCGCCGTATTTGTAATTTCCGGGTATGATGTTTTTTGCGACCAATCCGAGTTTCCACACGCCAAACTCTTTCAGTACACCAACATCAAACATGAACTGAGCATCGTTTTTGCTGCTGCGGCTGCGGCTGATGTCAACATCAGCGGTGCGTAGTGGATCAGCGTAACCATACCCCGAGACCAACAAAAATTTTGCAGTGAAGCCCACAGTCAGGTTTTGCATCCAGCCTTTTCCTTCCAGTGCTCTGGCGGCGGCAACGCCGTTTTCAACGACGCGCAGCCCACGTTGTGCCAGTGTGGAGGCATAACTTGGCGTAGCGAGATTATCTCCACCAATCACTGGCTGGGCGGTGGATGCTTCGTAGACATTAAAGAATGCCGCACCGCTGAGAATGCGGCTGGGTATTGCCAATACGAAGGCTGAATTACGGCTGGTGTTGTACAGGTTGCCGTCCAGTGCATTGAGTTGTTGCTGTACCGCAGCCTGATTGGCGGTGTTGCTGCTGTCATCATCCAGTATGTTAGCGGCTTGTTGAAATGCGGCGAGATTGTCTTCAACGTTGTCAGGGTCACCCACGTGCTGGCTGAGTGCTGGTGCCAATAAAAACCATTCGTGAATTTCATCGGCTGTGGCCAGCAGGGCCGGATTATTAAATGCTGCAAATTGCGGCCCCGATGCAACGCCCACACCTCCCATGGCCATGGTGCGTGCATCAAACATGCCAAAGGGCACGGCGGTGGCGGTTTGTGCGCATAGCATCAAGAGCAACGCAAGTGGCCAGCCAAGGGGTAACTTCTGATTGTCTTTGCGGGTAAATATATTCACAGTCATTTTTTGCATGGCACTACTCCAAAAAATCTAACACCGTATCCAGCCCACCAAATTGTATCGATACATCGGCCTGTGCGCGAACTGTTGGTTTCGCGTGGTAGGCCACACCCAGTCCGGCGATGCCCAGCATTTGCAAATCGTTGGCACCGTCTCCCATGGCGATAACCTGTTGCTGGGTGATGCCGAGTTGCTCGCACAGTTGCTGCAAATATTCCGCCTTGGCTTCGGCACCGACAATGGCGCCATCCACCATGCCGTTGAGTTTCCCTTCTTCCTGGGTGAGCACGTTGGCCAGGGTAAAGTCCAATCCCAGACGTTGCTTGAGACGTTCGGTGAAAAAGGTGAAACCGCCGGAGACCAGTGCCACATTGATTTGTCGCAGTTTGAGGCCGTTGATCAACATTTCGGCACCAGGGTTTAATTGCAGGCGCTCGTCATACACATGTTGCAGGGCTGAAATATCCAGCCCTTCCAGCAGGGCGACGCGCTTTTCCAGTGAGGCGGCAAAGTCCAGCTCACCGCGCATGGCAGCTTCGGTGATGGCGCTGACTTGGGGTTTCACGCCGACAAAGTCGGCGATTTCATCCACACATTCGATGTTGATGAGGGTGGAGTCCATGTCGGTGATAAGTAGTCCAACAGTGGATGTGTCGAAGTTTTCGGGCAAGGTGTTGATATCCAGCTGGCAGGTTTCACGTAGTGTATCCAGTGTTCCCGGGGACAGTGTTTGGTGTTGTACCCGGAAATGTTGGGCGTGGATATTTGGCTTGGCCCCCAGCGTCTGGGTGATCTGCTGGGTTTGTTCTGTTGTGAGGGTATCGCTATGAATGATGGTTGTGGGCATGAGAATTAACGGGTAGTGAATTTAATTCCCAGTAGTGTAACCGCAGTGCGTTGGTAAGCCCACTGTTGTAACGGTGCTAACAACATTCACTGAGCAGGCGGTCGATCATGCCTCGGGCTTGTGCTTCATAGCCTCCGCCAAACAGATTGAAGTGGTTGAGAATATGGTACAGATTGTAGAGTGTCTTGCGTGTGCCGTAGCCTGTATCCAGTGGCCAGACGGTGTTGTAAGCGGTGTAAAAGGCCGATGAAAACCCGCCAAACAGTTCGGTCATGGCCAGATCGGTTTCACGGTCACCAAAATATATGGCAGGATCAAAAATCACTGGTTGGCCTTGTGCATCAAAGGCTGCATTACCCGACCACAAATCACCGTGCAACAGAGATGGTTCGGGTTGGTAATTGGCAAAAAAGGCAGGCAGTGCTGTTTGCAGCATTTCACCTCGGCATAGCAGTGAGCGCTCTGCTCCGTTTTGGCCAGCCAGTTCCAATTGTGCGCCCAGTCGTTGTTCAGCCCAAAACGTTACCCAGTTATCGCTCTTGTGATTGAGCTGTGGCGTGCTGCCGATGGTGTTATGTCGGTGCCAGCCAAATTGTTGGCATCGGGTCTGGTGCATCACTGCCAGCCTGCTCCCCAGCTGTGTATCGTCCCCTGTACCTTGCAGTGCTATATGCTCCATTACCAGGTAGGCAGTCTCACCCGCAATGCCACTACAGATAGGGGTCGGCACTCGCAGGCTGTGGCTGTCGATCAAGGTGTGTAATCCCTCTGCTTCAGCCTCGAACATGGATAGACCGTCAGCGGTGTTGGTTTTGATGAAAAAAGTTTGCTGGTTTCCGTTTTGGATGCCGGTAAGTGCATAAGCAGCGTTGATGCAGCCGCCGCCCACGGCGCGTGCGCTATCAGTGTCTAGGGTTGCGCCTGATGCGGCCTGCACCTGCTGTGAAATGGATTGCCAGTCGAGCATGATTTTTTCTTGGGCTTTCTCGTCGGTGTGTTTGATGCAATGGTTAACACTCCCTAGTACAGCCTGATTTTTTAGTTGGCGAGTTAACTTAAGGTGATTTCTAGCTTTCTTGCGCTAAGCACTTGCCACTCATGAAGGATGTTTGTTTATCCACAAAGCCTGTGGATAACTTTGTGCATAAGCTGAGGGAAGAGGCCTGTTGACCTCGGTTTTATTACAGATTTATTAAAATGGTCAAAAAATGGGCGGTATATTTTTTAGAGTAAAAACAATAAGTTACCGTTTCATGTTGGTCTGCCCGTCAAAAAAATGTTCATGCTGGTTATTATGCGGTCACTGTGAAACTTGTTGTGTATAACGTTCCACGCGAAGTATACAGAATCTAAAAATACAGCACAAAAAGGCCAGCACATTGTGCTGGCCTTTTTGTGCTGCTCATGCGTGTCGAAATTTAGAGGGTCATAATGAAATCAACCAGTTTTTCGATGTTTTCGTCAGATACACGAGGTGAGTAAGGAGGCATGGGAGCGCCGCCAGTGATTTTGGTCCAGTTACCTTTGCCACCTTTTTTCACCTTAGCGATCATGCGATCTTTCGCGCCGGCATCCCCTTTGTATTTGGCTGCCACATCTTTCCAAGATGGGCCAACAATTTTTTTGTCAACGCCGTGGCAAGCCAGACAACCACTTTTTTTGGCCAGGGCCAGCTCATCAGCATTTGCCTGAGCTGAAATTAACAGGGCAGCAGCAGCTGCAGGAACTATTAACCATTTTGCTTTCATTAGGACTTCCCCTTGATTTTTGTATCCAATATTTAATTAAACTAACGAAAGAATTCGTAAACGAGACACTTCTCAAACGCTGAATCCAGCGTGATAACAAGGCCTCGTTCTCCCCTCTCTCTTTTTCAGAGTAATGCGCGCGGCACATGTCGTAGCCGGTCGCCGCCTTCCTCACTTCAGGTATGCAGCCGCATTTTTGAGCGCCGCCGTAACCTTAGGGCGGTTTTTATGCCATTGGCATGGCCTGCTGTCAAGTTCAGCGTAGGTTCAGATAGATTGTGCATGGCGGAATCTGGGGTGATGACGGGGCAATATCACCCCTCTCGGACAGACTCCTAGCTTAAGTTAATGAATATAGAGGCAATACGTTCATTCGCGAGATTTTTTTGTAGCGGGCTACCATTTTTTGATGACCCAGGCGGGGATTAACAGGTCAGGGTCGGTGTCATTTTTGCGGGTTTCCAGTTTGCCGTCGCCATCGCTGTCTACCAGATAATAAGATGCGCCGTGCTTGGGAGAGACGCGAATGGCGTAAAGTTGGCCGTTGACCCTTAATTCTTCAATGATGTCGGTTTTGCTGTCCTGGATGGTAACTTCGCCAGAAGATTCTGGTTCTTCGGCCAGCGCAACACCGGTAAAAAATAGGGGCGCAATAAGCAGACTGGCAGAAAAAGGGAAAATCAGCTTCGAAAAATGCATAAGGCTTGTCTCTTTGCGATGGGGTTATGTTTATAATCCGCGCCAAAAATCCTGATTCAAAAAAAGGTGGCTAAAAACATAAAATGGTACCGTGAGACAAAACAAACGATAATCGCCCACGGCTTTATCACTATTCTATTCCAATCAAGACCCGCTCGCACCATGAATGCAAACAAACAACTGATTCTCGTCGATGGCTCGTCGTATTTGTATCGTGCCTTTCACGCTATGCCCTCGTTAAGCAATTCTCAAGGCCAGCCTACAGGCGCGGTTTATGGTGTTGTCAATATGCTGCGCCGTCTGCTGAAAGATTTTCAGCCGGAATATATGGCAATGGTATTTGATGCCAAGGGCAAGACTTTCCGTGATGATCTTTATACCGAGTACAAGGCCAATCGTCCCCCCATGCCGGATGAACTGCGTGAACAAATAGCGCCGTTGCATGCCATTGTTGAAGCCATGGGTTTGCCAATGTTAATAGTGGATGGCGTGGAAGCCGATGATGTGATTGGTACTCTCGCCAGACAAGCCACAGAGATGGGGATGGATTGTCTGGTGTCCACAGGCGACAAAGACATGGCGCAGTTGGTCAATCAGCATGTCACGCTGATGAACACCATGGACAATTCCACCTTAGACCCGCAGGGCGTGATGGATAAATTTGGCGTTCCACCAGAGCGTATCGTGGATTACCTCACGTTGATGGGTGACAGCGTGGACAACATCCCCGGTGTCCCCAAGGTTGGCCCCAAGACCGCTGTGAAGTGGCTGACCCAGTACGGTACGCTGGACGAGATTATCGTCAGGGCGGGAGAAATTACCGGCAAGGTGGGGGAGAATCTGCGTGATGCGCTGGAACAATTGCCATTATCCCATCGGTTGGCCACCATCAAGTGTGACGTATCACTGGATGCCGGGCCGACTGAACTCAAAGTGCAGGCAGCGGACACAGAACGCCTGACGCAGTTATTTGGTGAAATGGAATTCAAGACCTGGTTGTCTGAGTTGTTGTCAGGCAAATCCGGGCAGAGTGTAGATAATCACTCTACGCAGGCAGCAGACGGAGAGGGCATGCCTGCGGTTGATGTGAGCTACGACATCGTGCTGGACGAGTCGGCTTTTGAAGTCTGGTTAAAAAAACTTCAGCAAGCCGAACTGTTTGCCTTTGATACCGAAACCACCAGTCTTGATTACATGCAGGCAAAAATTGTCGGCGTGTCGTTTGCGGTGAACACTGGAGAGGCGGCCTACGTGCCGGTGGCCCATCAGATTACATTGGAAGATGCTGATGCCAGCGCACAGTTGAGTCGTGATTTTGTGTTAGAGAAGTTACGCCCGTTACTGGAAGATGCGAGCAAAGCCAAGGTTGGGCAAAACCTCAAATACGACATGAGCGTGCTGGCCAATTACGATATTACTCTGCGTGGTGTGGCATTCGATACCATGCTGGAATCCTACGTGCTGGACAGTACTGCCACGCGGCACGACATGGATTCACTGGCGCTTAAATATCTCAACCACAACACCATTCATTTTGAAGACGTGGCAGGCAAAGGTGCCAAACAGATCACTTTCGATCAGGTGCCGATCAGTGCCGCTGGCCCATACGCAGCAGAAGATGCTGATGTGACCTTGCGATTGCATCAGGCATTATGGCCTCGGCTGGAAAGAGAGCCCCTCCTGGCTGAGTTGTTCCGGGACATTGAATTGCCATTGTTGACCGTGCTCTCACATATTGAACGCAATGGTGTGTTGATTGATGCCAATATGTTGGCCAAACAAAGTGACGAGCTGGCGCAGCGTATGCTGGAGATTCAAAATGAATCTTATGACGTAGCAGGTGAGGAATTTAATCTTGCTTCACCCAAACAAATTCAAAAAATTCTTTTTGAAAAATTGGGTTTGCCGGTACGGAAAAAAACACCAAAGGGTGCGCCATCCACCGCCGAAGAGGTGCTGGTGGAACTGGCCCACGACTTTCCATTGCCCAAGCTGATTCTTGAATACCGGGGAATGAGCAAACTCAAGTCCACGTACACCGACAAACTGCCGCAACGCATTGATCCCGGCACAAAGCGGGTGCATACCTCGTATCATCAGGCCGTGGCTAGCACTGGGCGATTGTCGTCATCCGACCCCAATTTGCAAAATATTCCTGTGCGTAGTGCGGAGGGTCGGCGCATTCGTCAGGCTTTTGTCGCTCCATCCGGTTTCAGCATATTGGCGGCTGATTATTCGCAGATAGAGTTGCGTATCATGGCGCACCTTTCCGGTGATGAAGGTTTACTCAAGGCTTTCGCAGCAGGGGAGGATATTCATCGCGCCACGGCTGCTGAGGTGTTTGCTGTGCCGTTGAACGAAGTGGATAACGAGCAGCGGCGCAGTGCCAAGGCTATCAATTTTGGGTTGATTTATGGTATGTCTGCCTTTGGGTTGGCACGACAGCTGAGTATTACGCGCGGCGATGCGCAGACCTATGTTGATCTTTATTTCGAACGTTATCCCGGCGTGAAAAAATTTATGGACGACACTCGTGCACAGGCTCATGAACAGGGTTATGTGGAAACTGTGTTTGGGCGTCGTTTGTATCTGCCGGAGATCAATCATCGCAACGGTCAACGTCGTCAATATGCCGAGCGCACCGCTATTAATGCGCCCATGCAGGGTACGGCAGCGGACATCATCAAACGCGCGATGATTGTGGTGGATGACTGGATTGAGTCTGCCGGGCTGGATATTAAATTGATCATGCAGGTACATGATGAATTGGTGTTTGAAATTCGGGATGAACAGATTGAGACTGCAAAAATCGAAATCAACCAGTTAATGACCGAGGTAGCTGAACTCAAGGTACCGTTAGTGGTGGATATGGGTACAGGTCGCAATTGGGATGAAGCTCATTAAGTGTTTAACCTAGATCCTGCAAGTGCTCGCACTTGCAGGATCTAGGTTAAACAAAATATTTTTGTGAGGAGCGTGCAACTTTTTATGATCCTGCCCGTCTTAGAGTATGAGCAGGCGCGATGCCTGCTCCCCGCTTCCCTCCCTAGCGGGTTTAAGCCTGGCGTCCCCAACGTCGGGTTACTTTTAGCCCCGGTGGCTACCCCGATAATCGGGCGCCTCCGGGGTTTTTTTATGGTTTGTCAGTAATCAGGCTGTAGGAAAACTAAAAGTAAAAAATATTTCGTGTTTTGATCAAAAAACGTACTTTTGTATGAATTCTGAGACTGTTTAACGCCATTGCAACGCGGTTAAAATGGCTTTTCGCGCGAAATATTTTTCAAAAGCCCATAAGTAAGAATTTTCCTACACCCCCTAGCAATTCAGCACACTTTATTTTGATTGTGAATTAAGCGAGGTTATGTTGTCGTGGCACTGAACAAGTGGCATGTTATAAACGCGGAGGTCGCAGAGACGCAGAGAAAAACACTAGAAACTCTGCGTCCTCTGCGTTAAATACCCGGTGATTTTTTTAAAAAGTAGCGTGTTTTTAGCGCTTAATTCACAAATGAGGTTTGTCAAAGTCCAACCAGAGGTCCAGCACAGCATAGGCATCGGTCAGCCCCGTGCCCTTGAGCGCGGAAAATAATTGCACACTGCACAGGTCGTCAGGCGCATGTGTTTTGAGTTCCCGCTGTACCTGCATCAGCGTATTTTGCGCTGCGCCACGTTTAAGTTTGTCCGCTTTGGTCAGCAGCACATGTACCGGCATGCCCACCTGCCAGCACCAATCCAGTAACTGTTGATCCACTGCTTTGAGTGGGTGGCGCACGTCCATGAGCAAAATGAGTCCGCGCAACGATTGACGCTCGGAAAGATAGGCTTCCATGGTTTGTTGCCAGCGACGTTTGATTTCTTCGGCCACTTTAGCGTAACCGTAACCTGGCAAGTCCACCAAGTGACGTTGTTCGCTCAGTTGGAAAAGGTTGATCAGTTGGGTGCGTCCTGGCGTTTTACTGGTCCGGGCCAGAGATTTTTGTTCACACAGGCGATTGATTGCACTGGATTTTCCCGCATTGGAGCGACCTGCAAAAGCGACCTCGGGGCCACAGTCCTGTGGTAATTGGTTGAGTCGGGCTGCGCTGATGACGAAGCTGGCGGCGCGATAGCGGGACGCTGGATTTGCCTTTTGAAAGTTAGGAGTGGCCACTGTGTATTTGTCCAATTTCAGGGAATGTGTTGCCAAGTTCTTAAAACCTATTGGCATTTTTCAGCTAGCTGCAATAATCTAGGCTGCTGGTATATCAGGCACGGAACGCTAGAACGGGACTTTATCAAACGCAAACTCGTATGGGAACTCTGATGGCCACAAGTACAACCAATACAATTTTAACGACGCAAGTCAGATGCTCGATCGCGAAAAGACGTGTACTTACGTTGATGACCGGTTTGGCTATGGTTGCCGTAATGGCGCCAATGGGAATCAGCACTGCGTACGCAAAAGGCAGTGTTAAGGAGGGGGCTATCAAAGCTCGGGCCTGTCAGGTGTGTCACGGTAAGGGAGGAAAAAGTGTCAAGGAGGCCTATCCTATCTTAGCTGGACAGCATGCGGCCTACCTTCGTAAGCAATTGCAGGCTTTTCGAGCGGGTACCCGTAAAGACCCGATTATGAATGGCATGGCCGTTTCTTTGAGCGATCAGGATATCGAAGATATCGCTGCTTTTTTCAGTCGCGTTGAGTAGTTTACCGGCTGGAATGTCACCACCGGCATACTGGGTGTAACAAGCTACACTTTAGGTTTTTTTAGGAAGCCTTTTTAATTTCGGAGATCTGCAATATGACGTCACTACGATTTGCTTTTTGTTTGTTGATCAGTATATCTTCATATACTTATTCTTCTGAGGGTCCGAATAGACAGGCCGAAGGTAATGTCAGCGAGGGACAGGTTAAATCAGCAGCCTGCCAGGGTTGTCATGGTCCGGATGGCAACAGTTTCAGTCCGGATTGGCCCAATCTTGCCAGTCAGAATGCCAATTATCTGTCCAGACAAATTCGCGATTTTCAGTCTGGTGCCCGTCAAGACCCCTCCATGCAGAGCATGGTGATAGGGCTGGTTGAGCAGGACATCGTCGATATCGCGGCCTATTTTGCGGCGCAAAAGGTAAAGGCTAATGCTGCGTCAAATTCTGCGGCAGGCAAAAGACTTTATATGGGAGGCAATCGTTATACGCAGTTGCCGGCCTGCGCCGGCTGCCACGGGCCTAATGGGACAGGTAATGGGCCGGGAGCGATTCCCAGTCTTGCAGGGCAAAAACCCGGTTATGTGATCAAGTCCATACAGGATTTTAAAAGTGGTGCGCGCAGTAATGATCGTAATCAGGTCATGCAGGATATTGCGGCAAAAATGACGGAAAAAGAAATAGAGGCGGTAGCGCAGTTTCTCGCTGGCATGGGCGCCGAGGCACCCGGAGCCGACGAGTAGATTTTATGGGTACCGGTTATTTTCGGCCTGGAGCATAAAGGTAGTTGTTAAAGGTGGATATGTCCTGACTTACCTGACGGAACAGATGGTCGAGGCTGACAATGGCGTGCTCCAGCAAGTTTACTGCGATGTAGGGGTGTTCTACGCGCAGACGCTTGTACATGGCCCGATTCAGTTTCAGCAGGCGGGTGCCGTTGACCAACGCCTTTGCTCGCACCGAGCGTGGATTACGATCAAAAAAGGACATCTCGCCCATTAATTCTCCAGATTTGATCTGTCCCACCTGACTCTCAGCTTTGTCACCCGCATAAAGTGCGGTTTCACCTGCGATAACAAAATACAGGGCTTCACCTACGTCGCCAATTTCGGCGATTACGTCACCCTTGTTAAAAGTTGCCAGCTCCGTGTAATCAATCAGTGTGGTAACTTCTTTGATCGTCAGAGATTCACACAGGTACTGCTGATTTAAAAATTGCGTCAGATCGATCTTTTCGGAGACCATGGGGTCATACTCCTTGCTTGAGGTCAGTTGTATTGAGTGATCAAATTCGAGCCCATTTGTTTGGGTCCAGAAAATAAGGCCATAGCATAAACCCTAAACGATAATCTGCGCCAGTGAGGAGCCGGTCTGCTTTATTGCGTTCATTCAACGATTTGGATAGGCTCACGCAAGCAGTATTGTGGTTCGCAGGCAATGCTAGCTGGATACGGCAAGCACGATTACTTGCCGTATCCAGGTATAAATAATAAATGACGAGGTTAACCCCCATGAAAAAACTCCCCTCCCTGTTCGCGATCCTTGCCACGGTTGTTGTTGCGCTAGGTCTCACCAATGTCGGCAATGTGATGGCCGCCAAGGATTATGAAATGATCAATCCACCCCAGCCGACCACCAGTAAAGATAAGATCGAGGTTGTGGAATTGTTCTGGTACGGTTGCCCCCACTGTTTCACGTTAGAGCCCTATGTGGAGCGCTGGCTGAAACGCAAACCTGCAAACGTCAAATTTGTGCGTATGCCTGGCATGTTCCGCCCCAGTTGGGAAATTCATGGTCGTGCCTACTACACGGCTGAAGTCCTCGGTGTGGTGGACAAGGTGCATAAGCCCATGTTTGAGGCCATTCACGAGCAAAAACGCAGTCTGAGTGACGAAGCCTCCATCATGGCTTTGTTCAAGGAAAATGGCGTGAGTGAGGAGGATTTCAAGCGTGTATTCCGTTCCTTTGCGGTGGAAACCAAATTGCGTCGTGCCAAGGATATGGGCCAACGTTATGGTGTTCGTGGCGTTCCGGCTCTTATCGTCAATGGTAAATACCGCACCGGTGCGACGAAATCCGGTGGTAATGCTAAAGTGTTCAAGGTGGTGAACGAGCTGGTCGAAATGGAAAGTAAATGACTCCGCGCTGGGCTGAATGCGGTCGCATTACGGCGGCTGCGCCGGTTTGCCTGGAGCATATAGTGCGATGAAAGCCGCTGAACTCTTCGTCCGTTGTCTGGAAAATGAAGGTGTTGAATACATCTTTGGTATTCCTGGTGAAGAAAACCTCGATGTGATGGATGCCTTGCTGGATTCCAATATCCAGTTCATTACCACACGTCACGAACAGGGTGCGGCCTTCATGGCCGATGTTTACGGTCGCCTTACTGGACGCGCTGGGGTATGCATGTCAACCCTCGGTCCGGGAGCAACGAATCTGATTACCGGCGTTGCTGATGCCAACATGGACCATGCACCACTGGTGGCCATCGCTGGCCAGGCTGATACCCACCGCCTGCACAAGGAATCCCATCAGGTGCTGGATCTGGAACAACTGTTCCGTAGTTTCACCAAATACAGCTCGCGCATTCTTGCGCCGGACATCATCAGCGAAGTGACGCGCAAGGCCTTCAAGGTCGCGCAGACAGAAAAAACGGGTGCGTGTTTTATCGAATTTCCCGAAAATATCGCGTCAATGCATATTGATGATGCGCCGTTACGCGTCAAGCATGCCAGCATGCCCGAGCCTCCGGCGAATCGCGTGGCCTATGCTGCAGAAGTGATTTCCAATGCCCGTGAGCCCATCATTCTCGCCGGTAATGGCGTGGTGCGCGCCGGAGCCTGGCTGCAACTGGCGGATTTTGCGCAACGGTTGAATATCCCGGTGACCAATACCTTTATGGCCAAAGGTGTGTTGCCGTTCCGGCACGCCATGGCGTTGGGCAGCGCGGGTTTGCAATCGCAGGATTACGTCAACTTCGGCTTCGAACAGGCCGATGCCATTATCTGCGTAGGTTACGATCTGGTGGAATATCATCCACGCTTGTGGCATCCCACCCGTGACCGCACCATCGTACACATTGATAGCTCACCGGCAGAAGTGGACGCTCACTATCCTGTTTGCGTTGGTGTGGTAGGGGATATCAAACACTCGCTGGATCGTATCGCCGGGCAGGCCTTACCTCATGAAGGCCACAAGCTGCGGCCACTGCGCGAGGCGTTGATCAAGGAAATGAACGAGCACCGTGACGACGATGCCTTTCCGCTTAAGCCGCAAAAAATCATCTGGGACTTGCGTACAGCCCTGAATCTGGAAGATACCGTCATTTGTGATGTGGGCGCGCACAAAATGTGGATGGCCCGCATGTTCCGCTGTGAACACCCCAATACCTGCCTGATCTCCAACGGCTTCGCCAGCATGGGCATCGCCGTGCCCGGTGCATTGGCGGCACGTTTGGCCCAGCCACAACGCAAAGTGGTGGCAGTGACTGGTGACGGCGGTTTTTTGATGAACGTTCAAGAAATCGAGACTGCTGTCCGCTTAAAAATAGCCATGGTAGTGTTAATCTGGAACGACTCGGGTTACGGTCTTATCGAATGGAAACAAATGAACCAGTTTGGACGGCCATCTAATGTGGGATTTGCTAACCCAGATTTTGTGCAACTGGCTGAATCCTTTGGTGCCAGGGGTTATCGCGTTGAAACGGCCGGACAATTACTGCCAACGCTGAAGCAGGCGTTGGCGGACGATACTGTAAGCATCATTGATTGCCCGGTAGATTATCGCGAAAACCTGCGCCTTACCGAAACCCTGGGCGAGATGATAATTCACCTGTAAATTGACTATTGAATATCCAATAATCAAAACAACAGTTGTAAGAACCTGTCAAGAAATAACTTGATAGGCCCTAAAGGATGACATAAAAAAATGCGCACTGTCCCCATACCTGATCCCTTTGAAGTTGCCAGCCCGGGTACCCGGTTGAGGTTGCTGAGTTACAATATTCAGGTGGGTATTGCTGCCAAACGCTATCGGGATTACGTTACCGATAGTTGGAAGCATGTGTTGCCTCATGCACAAATCTACGACAACCTGGGGCGCATCGCACGTGCCATCAGTGGTTTTGATATCGTGGCTTTGCAAGAGGTAGACGGGGGCAGTCTGCGTTCCAGTTTTATCAATCAGACGGAATACCTTGCCGCACGGGCCGGTTTTCCCTTTTGGCATCATCAAGCCACCCGCAATTTTGGCAAAATCGCCGCTCACAGCAATGGCCTTCTGAGTCGTTACCGACCTGCACAGATCCACGAACACAAACTGCCCGGCCTGTTGCCTGGTCGCGGAGTAATGGTGGTGCGCTACGGCTCTCAGGAGAATCCGCTGGTGCTACTCATTATGCACATGGCCTTGGGTAAACGTGCGCGGCAACGGCAGTTTGAATACGTCACGCGCATCGTCAATCAGTATCAACACGTCATCGTCATGGGTGATCTGAATTGCCAGCCGGACAGTAACGAAATGCAGTTCCTGATTTCCGCCACGGATTTGTGCGAACCCTGCCACGGTTTGAAAACCTTTCCCAGTTGGCGGCCGGCGCGCACCCTCGATCACATCCTCATTTCCTCAAGCCTGCAAGTGCATGATGTGCATGTCATGCAGCACCTGCTTTCCGATCATCTGCCCATTGCCATGGAAATTATTTTACCAGACGAATTTCATATAGCCGCCTAAACTCAGCCCATGGATGAAGAAAACTGGAAACAAAAATATCTTGCGAGCCTGGATAATCTCGAAAAACAGGAAAACAAATGGCAGAGCACCGAAGCCTTGCTCAAACAGGGACTCACCCGCGTCGCTTTGGCGGCACAAGGGCTAGATGCTGCGCTGGATGACGATCTTGTGCTGTTGCGTAAAACTCTGCGTAAAGACATTGACCTGCAACAATTGGAAAGTGTGGTCAGTGATCTGGGCCAATCCGTCAAACGATTGGACGAACACCGTAGTGATAAACGTACCACCCGCAGCCCACAGGAGCTGCTGACTCACTGGCTGGACAGCCTGTCTTTTCCCGTTTTGTTCAATGCGCGCATCAAAGCCTTGCGCCAGAAAATTGAAATTACGCACAATTTCACCGAAATGGAAACGCCTCTGCGCGAACTGGCGGAATTGATCAACGAAGCACTGCAAGATGAAAATGCTGTTTCGCAACATTCTGCGCAAAACAAGGAACAATCGCGCGGCGGCTTTTTCAGTCGCTTGTTTGGCGGTGGTACTCAAAACGTCAGCGGCGAACAGACACAAATTCACGTCACAACGGATAAATCCGCTGAACCTCAAATCAACGAGTTTTGCATTCAGTTGCTGGACACGTTAAGTCTTCCTGCAGAACTCACAGATCAGGTGGAAAACCTCAAAGACCGATTCGGAGAGGGTCTCTCCGAGGGCTCGGTTGCACCTGCGCTGACGGCCATTGCCAATCTCATTTCCGCTATGCGTCAACAAATGGAAACCGAAAATAAAGAACTACAGATTTTTTTGCACCAGCTTGGCGATAACCTCAAAGAGATTGATCAAAACCTTTCCGGAGCACAAAACTCACACAAAGCATCAATGAGCAGCGGTCGTGAATTCGATGCTGTGGTGCATGCCCACGTACAAGATATTCAGAGCACAGTAGAAGCTGCACCGGAATCCAGCCAGCTCAAACAGCAGATTCAGGGGCGACTCGACGCCATTCGCAAACATCTTGACCAATATCGTGAAACAGAAGAGACGCGCCAGTTGCAGTTAGAGATTCAGTTGGCACATCTCAACAGCCGCGTACACGGTATGGAAAATGAAGGTGAAAAATTACGCCAACGCCTGCAAGAAAAACACGAACAAGCCGTGCGTGACCCACTCACCGGTTTGCACAATCGTCTCGCCTACGATGAAAGAGCCATGCAGGAATTCGCTCGTTGGAAACGCTACGGGAAGCCCATGGTACTGATGATGATCGACGTCGATCATTTTAAAAATATTAATGATACCTACGGTCACAAAGCCGGTGATAAAGCGTTGGTATTAATTGCCGAGCAGCTACGCAATCATTTGCGTGAAAGTGATTTTCTCGCTCGCTTCGGTGGCGAAGAATTTGTCGTGTTGATGCCGGAAACTGATCTTGAGGCTGCGGTGATTGCTGCCGAAAAATTACGTGCCGCCGTTGAGCAATGTCAATTTCATTATCAAAATACACACGTTGGCATTACCGTTTCTGCCGGGCTTGCCCAGTTGTGCAAAGATGATAATCCCGAAAGCCTGTTTCAGCGCGCTGATGAAGCTATGTACCGCGCCAAAGAGGCAGGGCGCAATCAATGTTTGATTGAAGCCTTTTCCTGACAATTATTAACGTGGCACATAAATCCGCACTTGAAGCTAAAACCAATAGCGAAAAGAAGATTCGCATCGACAAGTGGCTATGGGCCGCACGTTTTTATAAAACCCGATCACTTGCCAGTGAAGCGATTAAAGGCGGAAAGGTCAGCGTCAACAATCATCGAGCTAAACCCAGCCGGGAAGTAGGGCTGGGTGATACGCTTGTTCTTCGTCAAGGCTTTGATGAAAAGACCGTTATCGTGCAAGCGCTTTCTGACAAACGTGGTCCGGCCACCGTAGCGCAACAGCTTTATCAGGAAACAGCGGACAGTATTCAGAAGCGTGAAAAAGAAAAAGAATTACGCAAGCTTGCTGCGGTGCAGCAACCACATGGGGAAGGGCGACCGACCAAACGCTTGCGGCGACAGATACATCGATTTACGCGGCCGGAATCATAATCCTAAATTAATCCAAAGTGTTTTCTGTCAGTCATTAAGTGCCGGTGGCAATTCCGGAATTCTTTGTACAATAAACTCCCCCGTCAGGCTTTCAAGAAAAGCCACCAGATGCTCAACCTGTTGGTTTGTTAAATTCCGATTGCGCTGAGCGCGTGCCATGACGCGGACAGCCTGGTCCAAGGATTTGACTGAACCGTTATGAAAATAAGGTGCAGTGAGTGCGATATTGCGCAGTGTCGGTACCCGCCATTTCCCTGTGTGAATGCCACTTTTCCCCTGATTGTATCCCAAGTCATCTTTTAATCTGTATTGCTCATCATAAGGACTGGAAAAGGCAGGAAACCATTGATAATACACTTCGCCTTTAGCCAGGGTAGATGGTCCTGCAAGAGCCGGCCCCTTGTGGCAATTTATGCAACCAATAGACTCAAACTCTTTCATGCCAGATTGTGCTTGTGCTGATAACGCTGTTTTATCTCCCCGCAAAAAACGGTCAAAGGGGCTGTTTGGCGTAATGAGTGTGCGTTCATATGCGGCTATTGCTTTGGCGATGTTATCAAAAGTTACAGGCTCATCAGCGCCAAAAATGGCACTGAACTGTTTGTAGTAGCCTGGAATGGATGCGATGCGTTCGACTGCTGCATTCTGGTGAGGCATACCCATTTCAATGGGATTTAGAATGGGGCCTTTTGCCTGCTCTTCCAGTGAAGGTGCGCGTCCATCCCAATATTGGGAACTGAGAAAAGCGGCGTTCCAAACCGTGGGGGAAGACCGCCCTCCTTTTTGCCCATCAACACCCGTTGCAACGGACTGACTGTCGGTACCATTGCCTGTCACATCGTGGCATGAGTTACAGGACACTGTTCCATCAATGGATAAGCGAGGATCAAAAAATAATTGTTTTCCCAGTTTGATCTTGGCTGTTGAGCCTGGATTATCCTCAGGCTCTGGCGCGACCAGGGGCAGAGGCTCGAAAGAAGCCTGGGCATAGGCACTTAGCATTAATAAAAGAACTGCTGTCAGAGTAATCTTTCTGTTAATAACCATCACTATTCTCACGTTTTTCATGCCTGAAGTTTCCTCCTGGGTGTATTCACGGGCAGCTTGTTCCGTCAAAAACGCCGCCAGTACCAAGGGAGCTGTCGGGAGTGTTTTTAATCCGCTAGCAGGAAAAGTGAATACAAGAACCAGGCCATATTTTTTATTGTCATAAAATTCATCATAATCAATGATATAGATGGTTGGTCTGCGAACAGAGTATTGCGAGGACTTTATGGCTGACGACATATGGTACATATAACGATATATCGTCACCACTATGGCTGCTTGGTCACCAAATAGCGTAAAAATGCCGTTCCGTAAATAAAAAAATGCTGATAAGGTGCATCGAATATGAAAAGCGCATGTTTTTTACACCAAAAATAAATCAGGTGTTTTATGAATAAAAATTCGAAGGTGAAGGCCTACAGCCTGCATTGGACGGTTGATAAAAGCATGCGTGTTACCCGTTTCCGGGGAGAAGTCTGGCCATTTCTCGAAGGTCAAAAAATAATTTTGAACCAATATTTAGAAAAGCTTGGACTCACTCCTCAGCATATCAAGTGGCACAAAAAAGCATTAAATGGCGAAAGCTTGTGTTATGAGCAATGTGTTGATGGAAAAACATTGCTTTTCACACTAGCCCCGTTATACGACGATATGAAGAGTGTTCTTGGTGTGGAAACGGTGGTTGTTGACGTGAGTAGTTATAAAAGCGCAGAGCATGACTTAAAGGCGCTCAAGCATCGTGCTGAATCAATCCTTAATGCTGCTGGAGAAGGGATATATGGCCTTAACCTGGAAGGCAAGGCGATTTTTGTGAATCCTGCCGCTGAACGAATGACCGGCTGGAGTGCAGAAGAAACACTAGGTCGCTCTATCCATTATCTTCACCATCACAGTCATGAAGATGGAACGCCATACCCGCATGAAGAATGCCCGATTTATGCGGCAATAAAGGATGGTGAAATACATCAGGTTGAAGATGAGGTCTTTTGGCGAAAAGATGGTTCATGCTTTCCTGTTGAATATACTAGTACGCCGATTTATGAAGATGGAAAAGTTACCGGTGCTGTTGCGGTGTTTAAAGATATTACTGTGCAAAAAAAAGCGAAGCAAGGTTTGATCGAGGCCTTTGACGAAGTGGCACGATTAAAGGAACAGCTTGAAGAGCAAAACAGTTACCTACAGGAAGAAATACGCGAAGAGCGTAATTTTGGTGAAATTATAGGTACTTCGTTACCCGTTCGGCTCATGTTACAAAAAATCGAACATGTTGCCCCCACAGATGCCAGCGTACTTGTGTTAGGGGAGAGCGGCACAGGCAAGGAGCTTATTGCGCATGCCATACATAAAAACAGCCCTCGGAGAGATAACCCGCTGGTGAAGATTAACTGTGGCACGCTGTCCGCTGGTTTGGTTGAAAGTGAACTCTTCGGTCATGAGAAAGGAGCATTCACGGGTGCTCACGAGCGTCGTAAGGGACGATTTGAACTTGCTGATAAAGGTACTTTTTTTTTGGATGAAGTGGGTGAATTGCCGTTGGATATTCAGGTCAAGTTATTACGCGTTTTGCAGGAGCATGAAATTGAGCGCCTGGGGGGAGAAGGGCCCATAAGTGTTAACGTAAGGATAATTGCGGCAACCAATCGTGATTTAGTCCAACAGGTTGCTGAAGGACAGTTTCGTAAAGACCTTTATTATCGCCTGAATGTTTTTCCTATTGATGCCCCTGCTTTGCGTGAGCGCACTGAAGATATTCCGTTGCTCGCAAAACATTTTTTGAGCCGTGCTGCGCGAAAATTTGGAAAACCGTTGACTGGGTTTAGTCATGACGGATTGACATTGTTAGAGCGTTACCGGTGGCCGGGAAACATACGTGAACTACAAAATGTCATCGAACGGGCAGCGATTTTAGCCTTATCTAGCAATATCGATATAACAGACCTACTTCCACAACAGTCTGACTTGCCTTCTCATTCTCAGATGCTTCTCAGTCTTGAAGATGTTGAGCGTGCTCATATACAACGTGTTCTTGCCAATGTTCGGGGTGTTATCTCTGGAACCAAGGGGGCTGCTGCCATTTTGTGTATGCATCCAAATACTTTGCGTTCACGGATGATCAAGCTTGGTATAAAGATAAGCGATATTGATTTTACAAAGCGCTAAGTAAGAGTGGTGGGTATTAGCTATACCCGTGGTGTTTGTATTGAGGTAGTGGTATGTAGCCATCAAGGCCCTCAATATTTTTAAGCCATTTATTGACGGCTTTGTATGGCTTTAAAGATACCCCACCT
>Ga0316202_10000956_pt1 | contig 25534 bp, 18 predicted proteins | sample 3monrhotite_MG_FD_204934 | JGI IMG/M metagenome (GOLD analysis project Ga0316202, IMG submission 204934) | Microbial mat bacterial communities from mineral coupon in-situ incubated in ocean water Damariscotta River, Maine, United States -... | ecosystem: Environmental > Aquatic > Marine >... | reverse complement strand
GGTGAAGTGGGAACATCCTGCGCTGATGCAGTAGCGCAGAAACTCAGATCTCCCAATAACAAAAGATAAAAGAGGAAAAATAAATTCCGTTTCACAGCCGCCCAATCCTCTCGGCACATTAATAATGACACAGCTCGATCAGGTTCAAATCCGGGTCACGAAAATAGAATGACATCACCGGCCCCGTTGCGCCTGTGCGCGCCACCGGTCCTTCCAGAATTTCTATTCCGCAGTCTCGCACATGTTGCATCGCAACGGGTAGTGGTGATTGTATAACGAAACACAAATCTGCTGAACCTGGTGAAGGAGTATTGGCTTTGGGTTCGAGCTCGTTACCGGCTTGATGGAGATTGATTTTTTGGTTGCCGAATGTCAAAGCAACGCGGTTGTCGGCAAAAACATGTTTTTTCATGCCGAGGATGCATTGGTAGAAATCAATAGTGGTTTCTATATTGCTGACAGTCAGAACAAGGTGGTCCAGGTGGGTGATTTTCATTGTTTGCTTGTGTGACAGCGAATCCTAAAGGGGAATTATAATGAGGGTCGCGATATTTGGTTGCATTAAATTGTTGATAGCGCCGACTTAGGTGGGACAATGCCCCTTATCGCTTTTTTAATCTATAAAGCATATCAGAACTTGCGTGGGTAGCTATGCCTGCTCTTGAGGGGAGTAGATTAGGATTAGGGAAAGACGCTGATTCTAACTGGCGGAATATTCATATCAGTTATTATGAATATAGTGGACTAATAAAAAGGCGCACAGGAAAGTTTCTATGCGCCTTTATCTTTTGGTAAGCAAGAATGTATTTTTATTTGTGGTATTGCGCACTTAATTCATGCACCGCATTAATAAATGCGCCAACATTTTCAGGGTCGATTTTCGGGTGAATGCCGTGGCCGAGGTTAAACACATGGCCGTTACCTTTGCCGTAACTGGCCAATACATTACCCACTTCTTCACGGATACGTTCCGGGTTGGAATAAAGAATGCAGGGGTCCATGTTGCCTTGCAGAGCAATGTTGTCACCCGCGAGCTTACGAGCATCGCTGAGGTCAATAGTCCAGTCTACGCCGAGACAATCGGCACCAGTAGCGGCCATTTTATCCAGCCACTGTCCACCGCCTTTGGTGAAGAGAATGACAGGGACTTTGCGGCCGTCTGCTTCCCGGGTGAGACCGTCAATGATCTGTTGCATGTAGCGCAATGAGAATTCCTGATAGTCACGCGGGGTGAGTACGCCGCCCCAGGTATCAAAAATTTGCACAGCTTGTGCACCGGCGGCAATTTGTCCGTTGAGATAGGAGGTGACGGATTGGGCCAGTTTATCAAGCAGTTGATGCAGGGTTTCGGGCTGGTCAAACATCATGCCTTTGATGTTGCCATATTCTTTGGTGCCGCCGCCTTCCACCATGTAGGTGGCGAGCGTCCACGGGCTACCGGAGAAGCCGATAAGTGGTACACGGCCATCGAGTGCTTTGCGGATAGTGCGTACGGCATTCATCACATATTGCAGTTCGCCTTCGGGATCAGGTATGGGCAGATTTTTCACGTCAGCTGCGCTACGCACGGGGCGGGCAAACTGCGGGCCGTGACCAGTGTTAAAGGTCAGGCCGAGCCCCATGGCATCGGGAATGGTAAGGATGTCGGAGAACAGGATCGCGGCATCCAGCGGATAACGGTCCAGTGGCTGAATGGTGACTTCGCAGGCCAATTCGGCATTGCGGCACAAGTCCATAAAGCTACCCGCTTTTTCACGGGTGGCACGATACTCGGGCAGGTAGCGACCCGCCTGACGCATCATCCATACGGGAGTGACATCGACAGGTTCACGGTTCAGGGCACGCAGGAAACGATCATTTTTTAATGTTGTCATGTTTTGTGTTGTTAACGCGGAGGCCGCAGAGTCGCAGAGGCGCAGAGAAAAAAATGCTTTTCAAAAATCTCTATGCCTCTGTGTCTCTGCGATCTCTGCGTTTCTCCTTAAATGTCTAAAAAATCTAAAATGCCTTCGGCAGCTTGGCGACCTTCATATACGGCGGTTACCACTAAATCAGAACCGCGTACCATGTCACCACCGGCAAAAATCTTCGGGTTGGTGGTTTGATGTTGGTATTTGTTTTGAGCGGGTGCAACCACGCGACCACGATCATCAATCTCGATATTGAAATCAGCAAACCAGTCAGCCGGGCTGGGGCGGAAACCAAAGGCGACGACTACGGCATCCGCAGGGATGATTTCTTCCGAGTCTGCAATGATTTCCGGGTGGCGACGCCCATGTTCATCAGGCTCCCCCAGTTGGGTGGTGACCAGTTTGATGCCTTCCACTTTACCATTGCCCACGACTTCTACGGGCTGACGATTCCACAGGAACGCTACATTTTCTTCTTTGGCGTTGGCGACTTCACGTTTGGAGCCGGGCATGTTGGCTTCATCACGACGATAGGCGCATTGCACACTTTGTGCGCCTTGGCGAACTGCGGTGCGATTGCAATCCATGGCAGTGTCTCCGCCACCGAGTACCACCACACGCTTGCCCCCCATATCGATGAATTCATCAGCGGATTTAGCCCAGTCTTTACGGTGGTTGATGTTGGCAATCAAAAAATCCAGTGCGGCATGAACGCCGGGCAGGTCTTCGCCAGGAATGCCGGCCTGCATGTAGGTGTAGGTGCCCATGCCCAGAAATACGGCATCGTATTCATCGAGCAAGGTTTGCAATGGCATGTCTTTGCCTATTTCTATGTTGAGCCTGAACTCCACCCCCATCTCTTCCAGAATTGCCCGGCGATTTTTAACGACATCCTTTTCCAGTTTGAATTCAGGAATGCCGAAAGTAAGCAGGCCACCAATTTCCGGGTGGCGATCAAACACGACGGGGGCGACGCCGTTGCGCACCAGTATGTCGGCACAACCAAGCCCTGCCGGTCCTGCGCCGATAATCGCAACGCGCTTTCCTGTGGGTTTGACGTCAGACATGTCCGGTCGCCAGCCCTGGGCAAAGGCAGTGTCGCTGATGTATTTTTCAATGGAGCCGATGGTGACAGCGCCAAAGTCATCATTGAGTGTGCAGGCTCCTTCGCACAGGCGGTCTTGCGGGCAAATGCGGCCACAGATTTCCGGCAAGGAATTGGTGCGATGTGACATTTCTGCCGCTTCTGTCAAATTGCCTTCTGCGATCAGCTTTAACCAGTTGGGAATGTAGTTATGCACCGGACATTTCCATTCACAATAGGGGTTGCCGCAGGCGAGACAACGGTCCGCCTGTTCAGTCACCGTGTCCGCATTAAAATTGCCATAAATTTCAGTGAATTCCTGGCGACGTTCAGTGGCCGGTTTTTTAGCAGGGTCGCGTCGCGGAACGTCGACGAATTGAAAATTGTTTGCCATGTTTAAATTTCTGGTTGTAGGTTGGGGTGAATGAAACGAATCCCAACGTTGTGCATCAATTTGTTGGGGTTCGCTACGCTCACCCCAACCTGCTTGGTACTGTTTTAAGCTGCCCGGCGTTGCAAGTCATCCATCAATGTGGCCAACGCTGCGGATTTAGGTTTGACTAACCAGAATTTGCCGACCATGTCTGCAAAGTTATCGAGAATGTGTTGTCCCCATTGGCTGCCGGTTTCATCAACAAATTCCTGAACCGTGTCACGAAGGTGTTTGGCGTGGGAGTCCATGTCTTCGGTGTTAATACGATGGATTTCGATGAGTTCGTGATTGTAGTTATCAACAAATTGATTGTTTTGGTCCAGCACATAGGCAAAGCCACCGGTCATACCTGCGCCGAAATTGACGCCAGTGGTGCCGAGCACGGTGACAAAACCGCCAGTCATGTATTCACAGCCGTGGTCGCCGATACCTTCTACTACCGTATGGGCTCCGGAGTTGCGCACGGCAAAACGTTCGCCAGCCAGACCGGCGGCAAATAGCTTGCCGCCGGTGGCGCCATACAGGCAGGTGTTGCCGATGATGGTGGTTTGGTTGGATTTAAAGTTGCTGCTTTTGGGCGGGTGAATCACCAGCTTGCCGCCAGCCATGCCTTTACCGACATAATCGTTGGCGTCGCCTTCGAGGTTCATGTGCAATCCCCCTGCATTCCAAACGCCGAAGCTTTGTCCGGCAGAGCCATTAAGATTGAGTCGCAAGGGGTTTTTTTCCATGCCGAGGTTGCCATGGCGCACGGCTATTTCACCCGACAGACGCGCACCGATAGAGCGGTCGGTATTTTTGACGGTGTAGCTGAATTCACCACCGGTTTTATCTTCGATGGCGGACAAGGTATCGACGACCATTTTTTCAGCCAGTTCACCTTTGTCGAAAGGCTCGTTTTTTTCTACGATACAGTATTGTGGTTTATCCGCAGCGACGCCGCCATCTGACAGAATGGGGGATAGATCCAGACGTTGTTGCTTGCTGGTTGTGCCTTCAATAGCTTCCAGAAAATCCGTGCGACCGATGAGGTCTTGCAGTTTACGCACCCCCAGGCTGGCCATGATTTCGCGCGCCTCTTCGGTGATAAAGCGGAAATAGTGGGTAACCATGTCTACTTCACCGATGAAGTATTTGGAGCGCAGCACCTTGTCTTGCGTGGCCACGCCAGTGGCACAATTATTCAAATGACAGATGCGCAGGAATTTGCAGCCCATGGCCACCATGGGGCCGGTGCCAAAGCCGAAACTTTCAGCACCAAGGATGGCAGCTTTCACAACATCCAGACCGGTTTTGAGGCCGCCATCTGTTTGCAGGCGAATCTTGCCGCGTAAATTGTTGGCGCGCAGGGTTTGATGCGTTTCGGTAAGACCCAGTTCCCACGGGCTGCCTGCGTACTTCACCGAGGCCAGAGGGCTGGCTGCGGTGCCGCCATCATAACCTGAAATAGTAATCAGATCTGCATAGGCTTTGGCGACGCCGGCAGCGATAGTGCCCACGCCCGCTTCGGCCACCAGTTTCACTGATACTAAGCCATCAGGGTTGACCTGTTTGAGATCGTAGATCAGTTGTGACAGATCCTCTATGGAGTAGATGTCGTGATGCGGCGGTGGGGAAATCAGTGACACACCGGGTTTGCAGTAACGCAATTCAGCAATGAGTTCGTTGACTTTTTGTCCGGGCAGTTGCCCGCCTTCACCGGGTTTGGCGCCCTGGGCGATCTTGATCTGCATGACTTCGGCGGAGCGCAGGTAGGCGGGTGTGACGCCGAAACGACCGGAGGCCACTTGCTTGATCTTGGAGCGTTTGTCGGTGCCATAACGTTTGGGGTCTTCGCCACCTTCGCCGGAATTAGAGCGTGCGCCGAGGCGGTTCATGGCTATGGCCAATGTTTCGTGCGCCTCAGGGGACAAGGCACCCAATGACATGGCTGCCGAATCAAAGCGTTTGACGATATCCGACATGGGCTCGACTTCATCGATGGGGACGGGTTCAACATCGGTACGCAGCTTCAGCAAGTCGCGCAGTGCCAAGGTGGGGCGCTCATTGACCAATGTTGCGTAGACACGATAAGCGTTTTTGTCACCGGTTTTTACAGCATGTTGTAATGCCTGTACGACATCCGGGTTGTAGGCGTGCTCTTCTCCGCCATGCACAAATTTAAGCAGGCCGCCCTGGTCAATATTTTTGCGGTTATTCCAGGCTAGTTTGCTCAGGGCACGTTGGTCGAGATCGAGGTCTTCGAAATGTGTGCCTTGCAGGCGGTTGGTGGTGCCGGTGAAACACAACTCCACAACGTCCTGATGCAGGCCAACAGATTCAAACAACTGCGCACCACGATAACTGGAAATAGTGGATATCCCCATTTTTGAAATGACTTTAAACAGCCCCTTGTTGATGCCTTTGCGGTACTGGTGCATCAGTTCAGCACAGTTGGCATCGGGAATTTCTCCGGTGCGTTGCATGTCCTGAATACAGGCATAGGCCAGATACGGGTATACGGCAGTGGCACCGTAGCCGATAAGTGTGGCGATGTGATGCGGGTCACGGGCGGTAGCGGTTTCCACGATGATGTTGGCGTCACAACGCAGACCCTCACGAATCAGGCGATGATGCACTGCACCCGTGGCCAGCAGTGCATGCACGGGCACACGACCAGAGGCAATGTTGCGATCAGACAATATCAACAGTACTTTGCCGTCGTTTACCGCAGCCACGGCCTGATCGCTGATACGTGTGATAGCGGTTTGCAGATTGCTGTCTGTATCGTAATACAGGTCGATACGGATGCTGGTGTAGTTGCTGTCATCCAATCCGGTGAGCTGATCAAACTTGGTGGTGGACAGCACCGGTGAATTCATTAACAAACGCTTGGCATGTTCAGCAGACTCTTCGAACATGTTCATTTCGCGGCCGAAGCAGGTTTCCAGCGACATGACGATTTGCTCACGAATCGGATCGATAGGTGGGTTGGTTACCTGGGCAAACTGTTGGCGGAAATAGTCGTATAACGAACGTATTTTTTGTGACAACACGGGCATGGGGGTGTCGTCACCCATGGAGCCGGTGGCCTCTTGGCCTGCTTCGGCCAGTACACGTAACACTTGATCACGTTCTTCAAAACTCACTTGAAAGAGTTTTTGATAAATATCCAGGGCTTTGCTGTCCATCGGCAGGCCGCAGGTTTCGCCGTCCAGGGTGCTGACAATGCGCTTGGCACCGGCAGTGAGCCACTGTTTGTAGGGCTGTGCACCTTTGAGGTGGCTGTTGACATCCTCCGGCAATAACAATTTGCCAGTCTCTGTGTCGGCAGCGAACATTTGACCGGGTTTCAAACGCCCTTTGGCCACCACGTCTTCCGGCTTGTAATCGTAAACACCGATTTCTGAGGCCAGGGTAATATGGCGGTCCTTGGTGATCACCCAGCGTGCGGGGCGCAGGCCGTTGCGATCAGTTGAGCAGGCAGCATAACGGCCATCGGTCATTACGATACCCGCAGGGCCATCCCAGGGCTCCATGTGCATGGAGTTGTATTCGTAAAAGGCACGTAGATCGGCGTCCATGTTGGTGACATTTTGCCAAGCGGGCGGCACCAGCAGGCGCATGGCGCGAAAAATATCCATGCCGCCCGCCAGCAGGGCTTCCAGCATGTTGTCCATGGAGTTGGAGTCAGAACCGGATGCGGATACCAGTGGGCGCACATCGGCCATGGGAATGGCTGGCGTTTGAAATTTGTGACCACGGGCCATGGACCAGTTGCGATTGCCCTGCACCGTGTTGATTTCGCCGTTGTGGGCGAGATAACGGAACGGTTGGGCCAGCCGCCACTGGGGCCAGGTGTTGGTGGAAAAACGCTGATGAAACACGGCGATAGCCGTTTCCATACGTTTGTCTTTCAGGTCTGTGTAAAATTTCGGCAGATGCTCGGGCATTACCAGACCCTTGTAGGAGATAACCCGTGAAGACAGGCTGGGGACGTAGAACACATCATCATTGGGTTCGATGACCTTTTCGCAACGGCGGCGAGCAATATAAAGGTGCTGCTCAAAAGTCACCACGTCCATTTTGTCCGGGGCGTTCACAAAAACCTGTTCAATGATGGGTAACGAGGCCAGGGCTTCATCACCGCAGGCCGCAGTATCAGTGGGTACCGTGCGCCAACCCAGCACTTCCAGGCCCTCGGCGCGCAGTTCAGTTTCCAACTGCGCGCGTGCGGTATTGGCAAGGACATCATCGGTATTGAGGAATACCATGCCCGCAGCGTAATGTTTGGCCAAAGTGAACCCCAGTTCATCGGCACACAGGCGCAGAAAACCGTCGGGCTTTTTCATCAGCAGGCCGCAGCCATCACCGGTTTTACCATCGGCGGCCACCGCACCGCGGTGGGTCAGGCGTGCCAAGGCACCAATGGCGGTTTCTACCAGCCAATGGCTGGGTTGGTTGTCCATTTGCGCAATAAGGCCAAAACCGCAGTTATCTTTTTCAAAGCCGGGGCGGTAGAGGCTGTTTGTGCTGGGTGGCTGGTTGGGCATTTTTTTCACGCTGTTTTCACTGGGTAGTCACATCTTGGGTCGTTTGTTCAAATTTGTCGGCAAAGGCAATATTGTTTTCACAATCAATTGGATAAGGTTGTTTTTAGCGCGCAACCAATACTTTGCGGTAGACAAAATGGCTTGGCATTATACCGGTGCGCCAGATTGGGTTCAATGTAGCGAAAAACCACTGTTTGCAGGGGATTTGCAGGATGGTATTGAAAGCGGGTCGGGGAGGCTGGTTTTCATGATTTCCCTGTGGGAAACAGAAAGGACGAGAGTCTCGACAATGGGTGGCGTTATGTGATTGCTGACAAATTGTGTGTTAAATACGCATTGGTTTTTTGGAGAGAGGGGTGTGTTCTATGTTCTTAGGGGCATTACGTAACATCACCCAAGCCCGATTGATATCTAGCCAGATTATTTTTCATTATTTCCAGCCAATCACCATAAGCGCTGCCATCAATGGCGTAAGGCTTGATTAATTCGATGGCTCGCCGCACCGTGCTGATAGCATCATTACAGTGATCATCGTCAGCATGAAAATCGGCCAGAATTGCTAGGCTGCTCGCCAGCTCGGGGCGGTAGGCAGCGAAGTTATCCGCCGCCAGCTTTTCATGAATCGCTACTGCCCGCTGGATTGCCTTCAATCCATCCGTTCGGTCACCGCTCTCCGCCAGATGAACCGACAGGTTGCTGAGGCTGCGCGCCAGTTCGGGGCCGTGGGCGGCGAAGTTATCCGCCGCCAGCTTTTCATGAATCGCTACTGCCCGCTGGATTGCCTTCAATCCATCCGCTTGCTCACCGCTCTCCGCCAGACGATTCGACAGGTTGTTGAGGCTGTTCGCCAGTTCGGGGCCGTGGGTAGTGAAGTTATCCGCTGCCAGCTTTTCATGAATCGCTACTGCCCTCTGGATTACCTTCAGTCCATCCGCCCGGTCACCGCTCTCCGCCAGACGATTTGACAGATTGTTGAGGCTGCTCGCCAGCCCGGAGCCGTAGGCGGAGAAGTTATCTGTCGCCAGTTTTTCATGAATCGCTACTGCCCGCTGGTTTGTTTTCAGTCCATTCGCCCGGTCACCACTCTTCGCCAGATGAACCGACAGGCTGTTAAGGCTGCGTGCCAGCCCGGGCTCGTAGGCGGCGGAGTTGTCCACTGCCAGCTTTTCATGAATCGCTACTGCCCTCTGGACTACCTTCAGTCCATTTGCCCGGTCACCGCTCTCTGCCAGACGATTCGACAGTTCGATCAGTGCTTCTTGTGGCCAGGGAAGGCCGAGCACCTGAGTGGCATCATGCATAAGACGGCCCAGGCGAGAGGTGGCACTTTCTATCTCATCGCTGACATCAAGCGCGGCATAGAGCCACTCTCCTGGTTGGTCATCGCCACGCCTTAGCAACAGCGATAATAGGGCAGCAGCTAGCAGATCGGGCTGGAGTTCCACGATCTGCCCTGATTTCTCCCTTTCCTCTTGCCAAATGCTGCTGTCGCGCAACCGTTCATCATCGGGCAGCAATGCGGTCAGCGAGTCGTGGTCAGCAAGGTTTTTGAGTTGTTGGGCGGTGATGCTTCCGCAAATGGCGGCCAAGCCCTTCAATAGCGGCAATGCCAATTTGTTGAGTTTTTTTGCGCTTCCCTCTTTTTCCAGCCGCACGAGCTCTCGTCTCACCAGACGCTGGATGATCTCTCCACCATCCAGGGTTGTTGCCTGCGGTTGGTCAATTAAATGAATGGCGTAAGCGAGGATATAGAGAGGTAGGGCGTGATTTTCATGCTGCTCCAGCCAGCGGCTAAATGTCTTTTGATCAATAGGTAGCGGGGTATCGCCCAGCTCGCGCAGTTGACAGAGTCGGGGCCATGCAGACTCAAGTAGCAACCATGTGGTGGCTTGTGTTTTACCAAGAGCACCAAGCGATAGTGGTGCGGCGGCGAGACAGCTGAGTGACTCACCCGGCTGCTCGAACAATTGTGGACGGCGGCTTAATAGCAGTATGCGCAGTGGTACGGTGGGCTCTTCGGCCGCTTTGATTGCCTGCAATAACTGCTGAACACGTTCAAGTTGTTGTTCGGGGTAATCAATGATCAGTAGCGTGCCGTTAACGCCGAGACGAAAAGCGCTGCCGTTACCCAAACGGCTGAGTTGTCCAGCCTCCCAATCCTCTTTGCGCAGTTTACTTGCCACTTCAAAGGCAAGGCGGGTTTTACCCACTCCTCCTTCTCCGTAGATCAGTTTGAAGCTGATGCGTGGTCCTGTTTTTGCCCACTGCATCAATTCATCCATTGTCTTATCGCGGCCGATCAGTGGCGTAAGCTGGCTTTGCCAGATGAGCAGTGAGTCGACGCTGCCGGTAAGGCTTTCGGGTTTGAAAGGGATAGCAAGGCGAGCATCGGTAGGCCCGTAGTGAATTGATATGTTTTTGCTATGCTCACCTGAAATGATAATGCCGTTGCAGTGCTTCGCTTTTACCGAACGCCGGATACCAAGCACACCAAACATATCAAACGCCTGCTTGTGGGAGCGAATAGGCTAATGCTGCAATGGCAGCTATTTTTCGCCATGCCGGCGTGCTTGTCGCATCATTTTGTTTCTGACTGATATGGATATGGGCAGAAATATTTTCATTCCCATCATCCGCGATAAAAATGCCATCGCTACTCTTCACACAAACTGTCCGTTTATTTGAATGGCTCAAGAAAAATAAGCCGATCAGCCCAACAGTAAAAAGTAGTGCAGTAAGGAACAACAGGGAGTTGGCGTTTTGAATGTCCATATTCTCGATAGTATACCTGTAGCATCTGAAATTCAGATGCTAAGTATGTGTCATATTTATTTCTCAAGTGAAATTTAATTTTCACAGGAAAGTGGAGTATGTCAAATAAAGACGTTTGGATCGCATTTACCAAAAGCAGACCGCTTGAAGGTTGCTGTATCGATTTTGATGGTTGTGAATTTTACTTTGCTGATATTTACGTATCAATAGAAACAATCCCCGATAAACTGGTTGCTTTGGGTGATATTACAGAAATGGTGAGACACTCGCTTGAGGAAAATTGTCTGGAATTGGTGGATATTTCAATGCTGGTTCGATATAAAAATGGCGAGTGGAAATCGAGAACTAATAGCTTTAATGATGTTAATGCGCTGGCGGTGAAAGCCAAGCAATCAAGTGAAATAGTGTTCAGCAGTTTTCGTTCTGAGGAGATTGAAGAACTTCAGGCTTATCGCTACAGCATTGTTGAATTTGATTATGAATAGGGGATAAGCCAGGGAGTACAAAGAGACAATTAAACCTAATGTATCCGTTAAACCTGCTACGAGTGCCTAAGGCACAGAATCTAAAGTGTTTTTCAGAACATCGGGAGTATAAGTAAGATCTTTTTGCAGGGTGGAAAATTGGCGTATCCAGGGGTTTTGTCGGCGTAGCGCAGCGGGCAGTTGGTCACGGGCATCGAGTGCAGTCTGCTTGTTCGGGTAGCGATACTGAATCAGGCCAAACCAGGTTTTGCCTTTGCGGATGGTGTGATAAATAGCCAAAGGCTCATTCGGCGAGTGTTGGCGAATGAAGCTGCGCAGGGTGTTGATGTTGTTGCCTGCCACGAGCTGCAAAGTGTAGTGATCGGGGTTTTGTTTGATTATCCACGCATTTCTGAAGCCGGGCAGGTCAGCGGGAATGGGGGATGTGTCTGTGGCCGGGAGGGTAACAGTATCCACTGGGTGTCTTACGGGTTCGGGCCCAGTTTCTTCCTCAGCTATCAGCGGGGGGGCAGTGGATGTTGATGGTTTTGTACTTGCGTCTGGAATTGTGTCTTTAGTGCTTTCCTGTGTGAAGGTGATATCAGCATCCGCATTTTTCTCCGCGCTTTTCTGAGAGGATGGTTCGGGTTTAGATATCACATCAGGTATGGGAGCTTCGTTGAATGTTGTTACTGGTGCAGTCACAGGAGGCAATGAAGCCGGAGAGAATTGGCTGGCTGTTGTAGTGGGCTCAGAGGCTAACCAGGCATTAAACTTATCTTGAAAAAAAAGTAATGTACCTACTAGGGCAATACCCGTTAGCGCGGCAACCGCGCGCATTTTGTTAACGTTGGGGATCTTGCCCAGAATGCTATCGACTGTTGGCAGACTTTCAATTAACACGTTATGTGCAAGGTGATTGATTTTACCTGGCCAACCAATAGACTGTTTATGGATTTTTTGCAGTACGGCATCGGTGAATGGCTTGTCGGCAGCAAAATTTGCGGCAGACAGGCGGTGTAATATGTAATGCGTGGTGTGTATTTGCGAAAAAGGGAGCAAGTCAATGTTACGTCGAAAAATATGTGTTTGCGAGTCCAATAAAGGGTTATTAAAGTTTTCATCCAGTGTTCGGGTGCCAAATAATATAACGCGAAGTAGTGGCTTTTTGTCTGAGCTGGTGAGTGCTGCCATTTCCAATACTCGTTTGAGAGCGGTGACTGGCAATTGTTCGGCGTTGTCGATCAATAGTACGGCTTGCTGTGCGTTATGTTGCAAAGTGCCAAAGTGATGTTGCATGCGTTCAAACAGTTCACTGTGCGTGGCACCTTGAAAGTCCATGTTCATTTGATGAAATAGCTGTTGCAATAATTTTCGCTCGTCGATGCCATTCTGAGCATCAATGCATGCAACTATCCAGTTATCCAGAGCCTTCAATAAGTATTGTTGTAGTAGAGTGGTTTTACCACTGCCGGGAGGGCCAGCAACAAGTACAAGTTCATTACCGTACTGAGTGAGATGTAAGAGGATGTCGAGTTTTTGTTGGCGGCCGGGTTCGGCATAAAACAGATCGTCTTCAATGGCATCGGCAAAGGGTTCGCGTGTCATGTGGTAGTGCATGACGTAAGATGAAGACGTGGTGCTTTCGGTTTTGTATAATTTTGTGGTTGCGTTAATCATGCAGGGGCTTGTTCACCTTTGATGAAAACCACGCGGTAACCGCGTTTTATTTGTGCGTCACGTGCGGCGATAAGTGCTGCCAGTGCCTTGTCGTGATCGTTAAAGTGTAGCTTGCTGATACGGCCGGAGGAGCCTTGTCGACCAGACTCCTTGATCAGTGTCCAGCCGTTGATCAGATCTTCCTGCAAAAAAAGATGGCAGTAACGCGGGTGGCTATCGGCTGCCGGGAGTGTTTGCAGATAGATGCGCATACTGGGTGTGCTTCAGGTTAATTCGGCTGCGCTGAAGATGCGTTCATATTCACGGATGGCGTAACGGTCTGTCATGCCAGCAATATAGTCTGCGATGCTGCGCGCACGCCCACTGTCCGCATTATTATTTTCGAGTAGGCTGAGATGTTGCTGTTGCTCGGGTGGTAACAATAATGGGTCATTGAGAAAGGCATCAAACAAAGAACGAATAATAATTGCAGCCTTGGCGGTCATGCGATGTACGCGATAATGACGGTAGAGGTTTTTGCGTAAAAACTGTTTGAGTTCCTGGTTCATGGTTTTCATTTCGCTGCTGAAACCGACCAGAGGCTCAGTGAGCTGGGTAATGTCGTCACGCGATGCTGGATTGGTGGCATTGATTCGTTCACGGGTACTGTGTAAGAAGTCGGTGACTTGATGGTTAATCATGCGGCGGATGATTTCATGAATGGCGCGTTTTTCAGGAATGTTGGGATACGCAGACATCACTGTAGTATGTTGTTCTTTAAACAGGCGGACATCACACAGGCTGTTAATATTGATAAGCCCGGCGCGTAATCCATCATCAACATCGTGATTGTTGTAGGCAATTTCATCGGCAAAGTTGGTGACTTGTGCTTCGAGTCCAGGTTGTTGTTTATTCAAGAACCGTTGGCCCAGCTCCCCCAGTTTTTTGGCATTGCTAATAGAGCAATGTTTGAGAATACCTTCGCGGGTTTCAAAGGTGAGATTGAGACCATTGAATTCGGCATATTTTTCTTCCAGTTCATCAATAATGCGCAGTGATTGCAGATTGTGTTCAAAGCCGCCGTATTTTTGCATGCATTCGTTGAGAATATCCTGGCCCGCATGGCCAAAAGGTGTGTGCCCCAGGTCGTGGGCCAGGGCGATGGTTTCGCTGAGGGTTTCATTGAGGTGTAGTACGCGGGCAATGGAACGACTGATTTGCGCAACTTCAATGGAGTGGGTGAGGCGGGTGCGGAACATGTCTCCTTCGTGATTAACAAATACCTGTGTTTTGTATTCCAGTCGACGAAATGCACCGGAGTGGACAATGCGATCGCGGTCACGTTGATATTCTGAGCGGGTGTTAGGTGGAGGTTCGAAAAAACATCGCCCGCGCGAATCAGTTTCGTGCGTGGCATAGGGCGCGAGGCCATCGAAGGGGATGGAATCAGTTGGCTGCGTGATGGAAGGCATTGAGTGTGTCTCGCAATAGTGTGGGTTCGTAATCATCGCTGACGTAACTGGAGCCAATGTGGTTCAGTAGCACTAAACGGATCACACCTGCCTGCACTTTTTTGTCCACGGCCATGAGTTCCAAAAAACGGTTTGCATCCATTTCAGCAGGTGTTTTCACTGGTAGCCTGGCGGCTTCAATCAGGGCCTGTGTGCGTTCAAGTTGGGACTGGTTGAGATTGTTTTTTCGGTGTGATAGATCGGCGGCCATTAACATGCCGGTGCCTACGGCTTCGCCGTGTAACCAGGTACCATAACCCATACCGGCCTCAATGGCGTGGCCGAAAGTATGGCCGAGGTTTAACAAAGCACGTTGTCCGGTTTCTTTTTCATCGGCGGCGACGATGTCGGCTTTGATCTGACAGGAGCGCTCAATGGCATAAGTCAGTGTTTCGGAATCACGTTGCAGTAATTTATTCATGTTGCTTTCCAGCCAGACAAAAAAGTCTTCGTCCTGAATCAGGCCGTATTTGATGACTTCCGCGAGTCCTGCTGAGAATTGTTGGTCATTGAGCGTGTTAAGTGTGTTGGTGTCAATCAATACGCATTGTGGTTGATGGAAGGCACCAATCATATTTTTGCCCAGTGGGTGATTAACGCCGGTTTTTCCACCCACCGATGAGTCTACCTGCGCTAGTAATGTGGTGGGTATCTGAATAAAGTTCACGCCTCGCTGGTAGCTGGCGGCGGCAAAACCGGTGATGTCGCCAACTACACCACCACCCAATGCGATAAGCGTACACTGGCGGTCAAACTGGTGTTGTAACAGAGCATCAAAAATCAGAGTAGCAGTATCGAGTGTTTTGTATTTTTCACCATCGGGAAGAATGACGGTTTCGCACTGCCAGGGGCTTAGGGCCGAGAGTGTTTTTTCAAGATACAGTGGTGCCACGACCTCATTGCTGACCAGTAAAACCTGATTACCATGAAGATGGGGAGCCAGTAGATTCTCTTGTCCAAGCAGATTTTGACCAATGTGGATAGGATAACTGCGTTCTTTCAAGTTGACGGTGAGGGTTTTCATGGTGGGCACATTATGTTGCTAACGTTAAAATCTAACACATCCGTTAAACCTACTGCGAGCGCCTAAGGCACAGAACCTACAGTGTTTTTCAGAACATGTTGAACTCACCGTATGGGTGATACGCCTTCGTCTAAAATAAGCTGAAAAACACTGTAAGTTCTGCATCTTAGTCACTCTTGCTACGGTTTAGCGGACCAATCTAGGTTAAATGATGTATCGGGTCAAAGATTATGCTGGGTCGCGAGTTCGGCGAGCTTTTTAACAACATTGCGCACTGGACTGCTATCCGTTTCAATAATTTCGTCGGCAACTTCACGGTATAGCGGGTCACGTATGGTCAGAATTTCTTCCAGCTTTTTGCGTGGGTCAGCGGTTTGCAGTAGCGGGCGATTTTTATCCTTGCCCGTTCGATTGATCAACTGTTTCAGGGGGGCGTTGAGGTACACAACAAAGCCTTGTCGGGTAATCTGGTCGCGGTTTTCGGGGTCAAGAATTGCACCTCCGCCTGTGGCGAGGACGATATCGTGCATTTGCGTTAATTCAGCAATCACCATTTTTTCTCGGCGACGAAATCCTGCTTCGCCTTCCAATTCAAATATGAGTGGGATATTGGCCCCTGTTCGCTCCTCGATGACACGGTCACTGTCATAAAAGGTGCGACCCAGTTGACGGGCGAGCTGTTTGCCTATGGTGGTTTTTCCTGCCCCCATTGGCCCAACAAAAATGATATTTTGCGCCATTTTGTCTGGATACCTGCTGTTGTGCTCAGCGTTTACTTGCGGGGATTATATCGGTTTTGTTGTGGGAATGACTAATGTGATGTTTGGCTGGTTTTTCCGTGAAAAATAAAAAACGGCACCATCTCTGGTGCCGTTGTATTTTGTCGAATGCCTTGTGCTAATCAGGGTTTTACCGCAAATTGATCCTTGAGTATTTTGGGTGTAACAAAGATGAGCAGTTCAGACTTTTCGTTGCGTTCCCGGGTAGCGCGGAACAGGGCACCAATGAAAGGCAAGTCACCAAGGAAGGGAATACTATCCCGTTCACTGCGCGTCACTTGCTCGTATACACCACCCAATACCACTGTTTCGCCATTATTCATCAGTACCTGGGTTTCAATTTCTTTGGTGTCGATGCTGGGTACGCCGCCAAAGAGTACACCGACACTGTCCTTGTTGACTTTGAGGTCGAGGATGATGCGATCATCAGGGGTGATCTGTGGTGTCACTTTCAGACTTAGCACAGCTTTTTTGAACGATACCGCAGTGGCACCACTGGAGGATGCGCGCTGGTAGGGTATTTCGGTGCCTTGTTCAATGAGTGCTTCCTTCTGGTTGGCGGTAATAACGCGTGGGTTGGAAACCACTTCGCCTCGAGCTTCGAGTTGCAAGGCAGACAGTTCCAGGTCAATCAGAGCATTGGAACTAAGTATGGAAAGTGCAATGCGGCCGGCATTGTTGCCAACCACTGGCATGTTGACATTCATACGTTGAGGAATACCGCCAGCCCCCGTGGGGATTTCGATAGGGTAGGGGGAGGAGCCGCCGGAGTCAGCAAGATTGTCCATCGCAGAGCTCGCCATGTTGTCCGTTGCATTCAGAGAGCCGGAACCAAAGAGTAAGTCGCCATTTCGATCATTGACTGATGTTACGCCGAATCGCACGCCGAGATCCTTGGCGAAGTCATCATCGGCAATCACGATGCGCGATTCAATCATTACCTGCCGAATCGGGATATCAAGAATGGTAATCAGTTCACGAGCACTGTCCAGGCGGTCAGTGGTGTCAGATAGCAGTAGCGTGTTGGTGCGCTGATCTATCGTGGCGCTTCCGCGTTCAGATAAGATGCCACCTTCGGCGGACAAAATGGTAGCAATATCTTGTGCCTTGGCGAAGTTGATTTGAATGACTTCGGTTTTGACGGGTGCCAGTTCTTCAATCTGCTTGTTGGCCTCCAGCTCCAGCTTTTCCTGGGCGGCAATTTCCTGTGCCGGGGCAACCATAATGACGTTGCCTGCTTTACGCATGGCCAGACCTTTGGTTTTCAGGATTAGGTCGAGAGCTTGGTCCCAGGGCACGTTTTTCAGGCGTAGCGTGAGGTTACCTTGCACGGAGTCGCTGGTGACCATGTTCAGGTTGGTGAAGTCGGCGATCAATTGCAGCACTGCGCGGACTTCAATATCCTGGAAATTCAGCGAGAGTCGTTCACCGGTATAACCAAATTGGTCTTTTCTGGCTGCCGCTACCTTTTCTTTGGGGATTTCCTTTACTTCAATGGTGTAGCTGTTGCCAGTGTGGTAGGCCAGATATTCATAATTTCCAGTGGGTGTAATGGCGAGACGGGCACGATCCCCAGATTGTGTGGTATCGATGTATTGTACGGGGGTAGCAAAATCGATCACGTCGAGGCGTTGTTGCAGGTTTTTGGGTAGACCTGTGTCACCAAACTCGACAAAAATCTGATTACCGGATTCGCCGGTACTGATGGGGGTATTGTTGTCGGAAAGACCGATGATAATTTTGCCTTCGCCATTTTTACCACGGCGGAAGTCAATATTATTGATGCGGTGCAGACCTGATGTTGCCACTAATGCTGCGCTCGTGGCCTTGTTGCTGACGGCTGCTGTCGCAGGTTGAGCAGTACGACTACCCGCCAGCGTCACAATGACATTGTTGCCGGAGACTTCACTCTCGAAAGGAATAAGCTGCACAAGATTCAGGATAATACGTGTGCGGTCACCGGCTTCAACGGCGGTGACACTTTTGGCAAAACCAATGCCGATATTTTTGTTTTTCCAACCGAGTTTGCTACCGGTTTTGGGGAAATCCAGAACAATGCGTGCAGGATTGTTGATGGTAAAGTTCCCCGGTTCTTTTGCCGGGCCTGAAAAACTCAAACGAATCTGTACGCTGTCACCGGGTAAAGAGGTGAAAGAAACATCTTTCAGGCTGATGGTGGCACCATTGCTGGAAGTACGTTCAATAGGGGTTGGTTTGCTGACGGGTTGTGAAGCAAGTGCAGATGTGGGAGCAGGCTCGGGGTCGAGGGTAGCCGCAGTGTCATCCGCAACGATTTGCTCGGTCGGGGCATTGTCACCCACGGTCAGGTATATATTTTTGCCTTCAGTGCGCAATTCGTAAGTGACCAGTTTGTCAACATTGACGACGACACGAGTTCGTCCTTTTGACTGCACGGCCTTAACGTTTTTGGTGACACCAATGCCAACGGGTAAAGGCAGACTCCAAGGCAGGTTATTGTTGACACCGGGCAAATCCAGGGAAATTTTTGCAGGATTATTGGAGGTAAAGTCTGTTGTTTGCGGTGCGTTGGCAGACAAAGCTATGCGGATTTCAACGGCATCATTTGACAATTTTTTAAAGTCGATGAAATCCAGTGAAACGGTAGGCTCATCAGCAGCAGTTGCCATTGTTGCAAATAATACCAGTATGCCGGAGAGTAAAAATAAACTTAAGCAGCGTGTTGTTTTCATTGTTTTGTATCCGCCTGCGCGCATAGCCTTTGCCCCAAATAACTGATTAAAAATGCCCATGTACTGATTCCTCGTTGGCATCATTCGCCGACGGCCAGGGTAGTCATGCGTTCCATCCACCCCCCCAGCCCATCTGGAACGATTTCCTTTAATTCAAGTTGGCTTTCCGTGATGCTCACGATTTCACCATTATTTTTTCCAAGATGTCGACCTGTGGTAGTGCGATGCAGAGTGCCATCGCTTGCCCGGACCAGTGCCCAGCGCCTACTGTTTTTTTCCAGGATGCCCATCATCTTCAGGCTGCCAACGGTGTATTGTTCCAGTACATCGCGGTCCCTGTCCATATCAGGCTTCAGTCCGTTGTTTGATTCTATGGCTAAAATTTCAACAGTGGGTACAAAGGGGTCTCGCAGAGTTACATCATTATAAGTAAATATTTCAAAGGTCTGCGGTTTGGGCAGAGGAGGAATGCGGCTTTTTTGTCGAGCCTTGACTTCGCTCACGTAGGTTTGTAAATCGACATTTTCTTCGCCGCCACAGGCCGTTAGCCCAATAACCAGAAACAGAGCAAATACAGTGATACCAATGCGCGGACATTTATGTTTGAGCTTGTGCATTATTTTTTACCTTGCCGTTTGCGCTTCTTATTGTTAGCGGCATTGTCTTTTTCGAGGTATCGGTAAGTTTTTGCGGTAGCCTCCATGACCATACGATCATCCTCGCCTTTTTTGCTTTTCGAGGTGATGGATAAATTATGTAATGTGACAATACGCGGCAATGCAGCGGTGCCACTGGCAAAGTTTCCAAACTGATGGTAGCTGCCCTTAACCCGTATTTTTATAGGTAACTCGGCATAAAACTCTTTGGGTTTTTCGGCTTCGGGTTTGAAAAGCTCAAATTCCAGTCCGCTGAGAATACCAACGCGAGAGATATCCACGAGAAGTCCCGCAACTTCGGTTTTGCCTGGCAGTTGTTGTAACAAGGCACCAAAGGAACGTTGCATTTCTTGCATTTGTTCCTGGTAAGCGCTGAGGTTGGCGGCCTTGGCCTGCTTTGTTTCGAATTCCTGTTTCAAGCTGCTTTCCTTGGCGCGAGCTTTCTCCAGTTCAAGCATCTGGTCGCTGGTGTCCAGATAATAACCGGCAAACAATAAGGCAAAACAGAGTAAGCCAATAACGGTTACCCTGGCAGCCAGCGGCCAACTGCCAATATTGTTGGGGTCAAGGTTGAGATTGTTCAGGTCAGACAGGTTCATTTGTCGGCCTTCTTTGTTCTGTTTTTTTGTGAAACAGTGAGCTGAAACCAGCTGGCACCTGGATATTCTTTTTGATCCGATTTGATGACGGTTAATCGCGGATTGGTTAACCAGGAAGAAGTATCCAGGTTACGCATAAACTCAGAAACGTAATCGTTGGAGTCTGCGACGCCTGTAAGGTTGATTTCGCGCTCCTTACGAGATGTCGCCAGTAAAAAAACATTGTCGGGTATGGTTTTGGCAAGCTCGTCAAAAATATGCACGATTTCCGGTCGGCTGCTTTGCAGTTCCTGAATAACTTTCATGCGTGCCAGCAGGGCGGCTTTTTCTTTTTCCAGAGTCTTGATCTCCGCAATTTCTTTATCGACCTGGGTGATCTGTCCTTGCAGAAACTGGTTGCGGTTATTCTGATCCTCGACGATTCCGCTCATGCGCAGGTGTACCAGGACAATAACACCCACCATTACAACTGCTGCCCCTGCTGCAATGTTGATGAATTGTCGTTGTTTGTCGCGCCGTTCCTCTTCGCGCCAGGGAAGTAGATTAATATGCGGCATTTAATCAAAGCTCCTCAGCGCGAGCCCGCAGGCAATCATTAAGGCGGGCGCATCATTACTGAGTGCCTGTGCTTTAACTTTGGATAGTAGCGACATGTTAGTGAATGGGTTGGCAATGGACGTGCTGGTGCCCACGCGCTCTTCGATCAATTCGTCCACACCGGGAATAGAAGCGCTGCCGCCGGCCAGCACAATATGGCTGACCGAATTGTGTTGGCTGGAAGAGAAAAAGAATTGCAGTGAACGGCTGACTTGTTGTGCCATGGCATCCTTGAATGGGTCTAATACCTCGGGTAGATAGTTGTCGGGCAGACCACCCTGACGCTTGGCCATACCGGCCTCTTCGTACGACAAACCATAACGACGCTGAATTTCTTCGGTTAGTTGCTTGCCACCAAAAACCTGATCACGGGTATAAATGATTTTGCCATCGTGCAGTACGCTCAGCGTAGTCATTGTCGCACCCACATCGATGACGGCTACGGTTTTGTCATCGGTGCCGCCTGGAATTTGTGGGCTGATGAGCCCAAAAGCATTTTCCAGAGTATAGGCTTCAATGTCGACGACTCTGGCCGTCAGGCCACCGAGTTCAACGGCGGCAACACGGGAGTCCACATTTTCACTGCGTGAAGCGGCTAACAACACATCGACGGTGTCGGGGTTGTCTTCAGAGGTGCCGAGGATTTCAAAATCCAGATTCACTTCTTCCAGGGAATAAGGGATGTATTGGTCTGCCTCAAGCTCGATCTGGCTTTCCATTTCTTCCTCAGAAAGCGAGGCAGGCATGGTAATGACTTTGGTAATGACTGATGAACCTGCCACTGCCACGGAGGCATGTTTAGTGCGCGACCCTGAGCGTTTGGTGACACGGCGAATGGCCTCACCGACGGCTTCTACGTCAGTGATATTTTTTTCGACCACGGAGTTGGGTGGCAGCGGTTCCGCAGCATAAGCTTCAACGCGGTAACCGTTGCCCTGATGGCCCAACTCCAGTAACTTGACTGAGGTTGAACTGATGTCCAGTCCGATGAGCGGTGGTTTCTTGTGAGCGAACAAGTCTGCTAATTGCACGTTTTTTTATCCCGTTTTCATACTTGCAAGCTGAATATCGGTAGAGAGACAGCAAACTTTACTACAGATTAAAAATTGCATCAGAAAAATCGTGTCCTTTAGTAACGTGATAGATTGAGTTTCAGTATTTCTGTAGTGTTTTGCAGTTAGGCGCCGTGCTCAAATGATAGTCACAAACACTGACGAGCCAGCCGAAGTTTAATTTATTACGTTAAAAGAGTACTAGTATTAGGTTGATCTAATTAGAGGTTTTATACTCTGTCTTTGTTAATATCCGTGAACACTACCACAAAATTTTTGTTTTGATGCCTTCTTTTAAATTTCAAAAACCCAAATTCCAAACACGTTGGTTGTTTTATCTTGGCGGAATTGGTGCTTTTTTAACCATCTTAGCCTTGCTAGGTCTGTACACATTTATTGTGCCCGGTTTGCCTTCGACGCAAAGCCTACAAGACGTGCAGTTTCAGGTGCCGTTGAGAGTTTATTCCCGTGACGGGGGATTGATTGCGGAGTTTGGCGAAAAAAAACGGGCACCGCTTAAATACGAAGAAGTGCCGAAACTCATGGTACAGGCAGTGCTGGCGGCAGAAGATGATCGCTTCTTTGTACATCCGGGCGTGGACTATCAAGGTCTGTTGCGAGCAGTCTTTCATTTGCTGCGCACTGGTGAAAAAGGCCAGGGCGGCAGCACCATCACCATGCAGGTGGCGCGTAATTTTTTTCTTAGCCGTGAAAAAACCTATCTGCGTAAACTCAACGAAATCATGTTGGCGCTTAAAATTGAGAAGGAGTTAAGCAAGGAAGATATTCTTGCGCTTTATCTTAACAAAATTTATCTGGGTAATCGCGCTTATGGTGTGGGCGCAGCGGCGCAGATTTATTACGGAGTTTCTGTCGATAAACTGAGCGTGGCACAATTAGCGATGGTAGCTGGTTTGCCCAAAGCTCCGTCCCGTTATAATCCCGTTATTAATCCGGCCCGGGCTTTATTACGGCGCAACTATGTATTGGGCCGTATGCACGATTTAGGTTTTATTGATGATGGGACCCACGATGAGGCGCGAGCTGTGGTGGATGATGCCCGTCTGCACGCTCTTTCCAAAGAAGTAACGGCTCCTTACATTGCTGAAATGGTCCGTGCCGAAATGGTGAAGCGTTTCGGTGATGCGGCTTATTCTGCCGGTTACAAAGTCAGCACCAGTGTCGGTTCCCGCTTGCAAATGGCGGCACATCGTGCCCAGCGTAATACCTTGCTAGCCTATGATCAGCGGTATGGGTATCGTGGCCCACTCGCACGGCATGTGCTGGCAGAAGACAGTGGTGAAGAGCAATGGATGGCATTGTTAAAAGCGCAGCGGGAAATTAATGGCCTGTTACCTGCGTTGGTATTAGCAACTGTTGAGCAGTCCGTAGTGGTTTACGAGCCGCGTCGAGGTGTGTTGCGTCTGGATTGGCCAGGATTATCCTGGGCAGCACCGGTACTGGACACTGGCCGTGTGGGCGCAGCGCCCAAGCAGGCAGCCGACATCCTTGCCCGGGGTGATGTGATTTATATCATTGAACTGCCCGCTACGAAAACGACCGATGCCGGCTGGCAACTGGCGCAGATTCCCGACGTGGAGGGCGCATTGGTGGCGCTTGACCCCCATGACGGTGCGATTCGCGCGCTGGTGGGCGGTTTCAATTTTTCCAGCAGTAAATTTAATCGTGTTACCCAGGCAGAACGTCAACCCGGTTCCAATTTCAAACCTTTTCTTTATTCCGCTGCTTTGGAAAAGGGGTTCACTTCCGCCAGCCTTATCAATGATGCGCCTGTGGTGTTCGAAGATGAGGGGCTTGAAGCAACTTGGCGCCCAGAAAATTACAGTGGCAAAGTGTTTGGTCCGACTCGTCTGCGCAAGGCACTGGTAAAGTCACGCAATCTGGTGTCTATTCGTCTGCTGCGCGCCATTGGTATTGGTTACACTATTAACTACGCCGGTCGTTTTGGTTTCGACAAGAAACGTCTGCCCCGGGATTTGTCGTTGGCGCTGGGCAGTGGTGTGGTTACGCCGCTGGAAGTTGTGCGTGGCTACTCGGTATTTGCCAATGGTGGGTTTCGCACGGTGCCGTATTTCATCGATAGTATTGAGGATGCCAAAGGTGAAGTGCTGTATCGCGCCGAACCTTTTATTGCCTGTGACGGTTGTGAAGAACGTCTCAAGCGCCAGCAGGAAATACAGGAAATAGATGTTGAGCCTTTTGTGGGCCCACCGACGCATGAGGATGTTCTTCCAGTAAATATTGCCCCGAGGGTACTGACTCCGCAAAATGCTTACCTGATGCGTTCAATGATGATGGAAGTGATCCAGCGGGGCACGGGTCAACGGGCGAAGGCATTGGGGCGTTCTGATCTGGCTGGTAAAACCGGTACTAGTAATGACCAGCAGGATGCCTGGTTTTCGGGCTATACCCCGGATCTGGTGGCCTCGGCATGGGTAGGTTTTGACAAACCCAAACCGTTGGGTGCGCGGGAAACGGGAGGGCGTGCTGCCTTGCCTATGTGGATTGAGTTCATGCGCGTGGGCTTGCAGGGTTTGCCGGAACATTCGTTGGAGCAGCCACCGGGTTTGGTGACGGTCCGTATTGACCCGGAAACCGGTTTGCTGGCCGGGGCCAATAATCCCGAGGGGATCTTTGAAACTTTCCGATCGGAAAGTGTTCCACAGCGGCGGACAGAGGATTCGACCACAACGGTTGTTATCGATGGCAGTAAAACGACGTCGGTGTCACCGGATAGCGGTGGTGTACCGGAAGAGTTGTTTTAACCTAAATTAATCCGTTAAACCGTAGCGAGGGCGACTAAGGTGCAGAACCTAAAGTGTTTTTCAGGTTATTTTGGACGAAAGCGTCACCCATACGGTGAGTTCAACATGTTCTGAAAAAGGCTTTAGGTTCTGTGCCTTAGGCGTTCGCAGTCGATTTGACGGATTAATTTAGGTTTAACACTGGAATCATCGGAGAAGGGGCTATTTGGGCTCCATTTCCAGGTTCAGGCCGCCTTTGCTGCCTGCCACGGCGTTAACATCATCTGGATCAATCTCGATTTTCATGTTTTCATCCACGGCCACAGCGCCTTCCGATAAGCTGATTTTCAAACGTAAATTATTTTGTGAATCGGCATTACGCAACGCCTCTTCAATGCTGATTATGCCGTCCTTGTAGAGTTTGAAAATGGCCTGATCGAATGTCTGCATGCCTAGATTGGTAGATTTTTCCATGATTTCGCGAATGCCGTGGATGTCGCCTTTGAGGATCAAATCCTGAATCAATGGTGTGCCGAGCATGACCTCCACGGCGACGACACGTTTGCCGTCCAGAGTGGGGATCAGGCGTTGGGAAATAAATGCGCGTACATTCAGTGACATATCCATTAACAACTGATTGCGCCGTTCTTCCGGGAAAAAGTTGATAATGCGATCCAGTGCCTGATTTGAATTGTTAGCATGCAGGGTGGAAATGGCCAGATGCCCGGTTTCGGCAAAAGCGATGCAGTGCTCCATGGTTTCGCGGTCACGCACCTCGCCGATGAGAATAACGTCCGGTGCCTGACGCAGGGTGTTTTTCAGCGCATCTTCGTAGCAATCGGTATCCAGTCCCACTTCGCGCTGGTTGACGATGGACTTTTTGTGGTTATGGATAAACTCGATGGGGTCTTCGATGGTGATAATATGCCCTGCGGTATTGGCGTTGCGGGCATCAATCAACGCTGCCAGCGAGGTGGATTTACCCG
>Ga0316202_10000955_pt1 | contig 25565 bp, 26 predicted proteins | sample 3monrhotite_MG_FD_204934 | JGI IMG/M metagenome (GOLD analysis project Ga0316202, IMG submission 204934) | Microbial mat bacterial communities from mineral coupon in-situ incubated in ocean water Damariscotta River, Maine, United States -... | ecosystem: Environmental > Aquatic > Marine >... | reverse complement strand
CTATTTTCCTATTTAGACTCATTACTTTTCCTTCACTTTACTTTGATTTTTCACACGGCGGAAGTATAATTAATATTAATAGCTTATGTCAATAGATTAATTTTATTTCTTTATGTTTGTTTGTGGGACTAGAAACCTTAACTCTATTAAATAAAAATGACAAAATTCCAACATAAGCTTCGGAAAATACGGAAAATAGAAAATAGGAATAGGAGAATAGGGGTCAGGTGATGAATATCCACCCATACTATTAAAATCTAATCCAAACACTAAAAACATGCTACACTTTAAATAATATATTCATAAAAAACATTAACTCTCATAACATTATTACGTCTAAATAATTTTTAGGTATACTTTACTTATGGCAAAAATTGATGAAATTAAAGAGATTGTTGGTTTTTTAAAAGTTTTGTTTGCAACATTTGTAGCATTAGATGTTTCTTTAGTTGCATGGATTAGCAAAAACCATCTAAATAATGACCTTGAAATGAATATTCTTGTGTTATTTTTGATATTGCTATTTTCTATAGGTATAGTTTCTAGTGTTAGGGCTATACTTACCAATATAAGAAAACTAAAGGATTTATGATGTGGGTTGTAGTAGTAGCGGTTACAATATTAATTGTTTCTTTAGCATATGCTAGCTATCAAGCGATTAGTTTTAATGTGGATAGGTAAACAGCGAAAAATAGGGGTCAAAGAATATGGGTCAGGTGATGAATATCTACTAAGAAACAACATTACTGTACTGTAATTAAATAACTTTTTTAGATATACTTTCCTTATGGCAAAAATTGATGAAATCAAAGAACATATTGGTGCTTTAAAAAGTTATTTAAATATTGTAATTGCACTTATATTGGCAATTGGTGCTGGAGTCTCTAAGCTATACTTAGCTGAGATAAGCAATGTACTATTTTGGTCAGGAATTGGACTAATAGCTATTTTGCTTGTTGTATTTGTAATTATTGCAAAAGCAATGCACAACAATATAGAAAAACAAAAGGATTTATAAATGGAAGCAGCAACCATAGCTATTGTTGTTATTGCAGTAATGTTTGGCTTATCTATAATATACGTTACTAAACAGTTGATATAGCCAAAATAGGGGTCAGGTGATGAATATCCACCTTATGCTACAATAGTGCAATAGTGTAAATTATATGGAGCATTGCTTTGGCAAGAAGACCAAGAATAAATTTTGCTGGATTTCATCATATCATCAACAGAGGTGTAGCACGAACAAATATATACCTTAACCGCTTTGATAAAGAAGAGTTTTTAAAGATTTTATGCAATGCATGTGAAACCTATAAAGTTAATCTCCATGATTATTGCTTGATGGACAATCATTACCATCTACTAGTTGAATTAACCCAAGAGAACTTATCATTATTTATGAGACAACTAAATAGTAACTACGCAATCTACTTCAATAAAAAATATAGTCGTTCAGGTCATTTATGGCAAGGAAGATATAAATCATATTATGTCTATGATGAAAATTATCTTTTTATGCTTTATAGATACATAGAGCAAAATCCAATTAAAGCAAAAATATCAAAAGTTATAGGTGAGTATGAATTTACATTTCTAGCAACTTTACTAAATAATAATCTTGACATTATTGATTGTGCAAAAAGATCTCAGCTAAAAAACTTAATACAAGAAGATGGTATTTTAGAACACTTTGAACTCACGTTAAGTGAAAATGATTTTGTTAGAATTCAACAAGCACAAAAAAGAGAGATAAATATAAAAGAACATGAGCTTAAACTTTCAAAAACTAAAACACTTGATGAGCATTTTGAAGATATTGAAAATGAGAGAAATATACCAATTATTAACGCTATTGATGATGGATACACACAAGCAAGTATTGCAAAATATCTATCGATGTCAACCTCTTCAATATCAAAAATAATTAGGAAATATAAATTGATAAATACTGATACTAATAAATAAGTAACAAGGTGATAAATTTCCACTTTTCACTAAAAATATGCTCCTAAATAAATTTTACTAGATATGTTTTCCTTTTATAATATAGTTAAAATATTACAAAACTCCTACATAAGCTTATAATTGATATAATCTCATAATTTTTTCGCGGGAGCTACTAATGAGAGTATTACTTATTAAAGATGTTAAAAGCTTGGGTAAAGCTGGTGAAGTTAAAGAGGTTAAAGATGGTTATGGTCAAAACTTTCTTATAGGAAAGGGTCTTGCTAAACTTGCTACTGATTCTGTAATGAAACAGTACGAAGCAGCACAGAGAAAAAAAGCTCGCGATGAAGCTGATGAAATTGAACAACTAAAACAGACAAAAGAGAAACTTAGTCAAGTTAAAACTACAATTAGCAAAAAACTTGGTCAAAATGGTGCTCTTTTTGGTTCTATTACCAAAGATGATGTAGCGTCAGCACTAAAGGCTCAACACAATATTGAAATTGACAAAAAGCACATTGAGCTCAAAAATCATATAAAAGCTACTGGAAGTTACAATCTTGACTTAAAGTTGGGACACAGTATTCACGCAACATTAAACATAGAAATTGTTGGAGAATAGATGTTTCACGCAACAACGATACTCGCTTATAGAACAGAAGAGGAAGCTGTAATTGGAGGAGATGGTCAGGTCTCTTTTGGTGATACAGTTCTTAAAAACAACGCTACAAAAATACGCTCACTTTACCATGGAAAAGTACTAGCTGGTTTTGCAGGAAGTACAGCGGACGCTTTTAATCTTTTTGATATGTTTGAGGGTTACTTACAGACTCGTAAGGGTGATCTTTTAAAAGCTGTTATAGACTTTTCAAAAGCGTGGAGAAAAGACAAACTTCTTCGCCGTCTTGAAGCTATGATGATAGTACTAAATCAAAATCACATTTTCATTCTTACAGGTACTGGTGATGTAGTTGAGCCAGAAGATGGGCAGATAGCTGCTATTGGTAGTGGTGGAAATTATGCATTAAGTTCTGCACGTGCGCTAAAACGTCATGGTACGTTAGATGCTGAAACTCTTGTAAAAGAGAGTCTAAAAATTGCAGCAGAAATATGTATTTACACTAATGAAAATATTAAAACACTTAGTCTGAAAGAAGAAAACGAATGAATATGACACCAAAAGAGATAGTAAAATATCTTGATGAATATATCATCGGTCAAGATGATGCAAAACGTGTAATTGCACTAGCACTTCGTACAAGATACAGAAGAATGCAGTTAAATGAGCAGATGCAAGAAGAGGTAACTCCAAAAAATATCTTAATGATAGGTTCAACTGGTATTGGTAAGACAGAGATTGCTCGTAGGTTGGCAAAACTAATGAGTTTACCATTTATAAAAGTTGAAGCTAGTAAATATACTGAAGTTGGTTTTGTTGGTCGTGATGTTGAATCAATGATTAGAGATTTAATGTCAAACTCTATCAATATAGTTACAAAAGAGTATCAAGAGAAAAATGAAGACAATATAGAAGCATATGTATTAAATAAAATTGTTGACAAACTTTTACCACCACTTCCAAAACTTGCAAATGAGACAAAAAAACAAGATTATGAGACAAGTCGTGAGCGCATGATGAATAGAGTTCTTGATGGTGATATGGATGATAAAACTATAGAGATAGAGATGCCTACTTCAAGGATAGAATTTCAAACAGATGGAACAAATTTACCACCTGAGTTTATGAAAGTTCAAGAGTCACTTGGAAAAGTTTTCAACTCTATAAACAGTGAAGAGAATAAAAAAGAGATAACAGTAAAAGATGCAAAATCAGCTCTAAAAAATGAAGCAGCAGACAAACTTCTAGATAAAGAAGAGATTAATAATGAAGCTCTAAAGCGTGTACAAGAGGGTGGAATTATATTTTTAGATGAGATAGATAAAATTGCGGTTAGTTCAAAACAAGAGGGACGAAGTGATCCTAGTAAAGAAGGGGTACAGCGTGATTTACTTCCAATTGTTGAGGGAAGTACAGTTAATACAAAGTATGGTCAAATAAATACAGATCACATACTTTTTATAGCAGCTGGTGCATTTCATTTAAGTAAACCAAGCGATTTAATTCCAGAGCTTCAGGGACGTTTTCCTTTACGCGTTGAACTTAACTCACTTGATGAAGATGCTCTTTATAAAATTTTAACAAAAACTAAAAATTCTCTTTTACTTCAGTATGAAGCACTTTTAGAAGTTGAGGGTGTTGAACTTATTTTTAATGATGATGCTATTCATTCACTTGCAAAACTATCTCAAGCTGCAAATGAAAAAACTGAAGATATTGGTGCACGTAGGCTTCATACTGTGATTGAAAAAGTAATCGAAGACATTAGTTTCAATGCAGATGAAAGTAAGGGTGAAAAAGCTACTGTTACAAAAGAGTTAGTACATGAAAAGCTTGATGACTTGATTGAGAATGAAGATAGCACTAGGTATATTTTATAATGAACACTAAATCAGGATTCGTTGCTATTATTGGGCGACCAAACGCAGGAAAAAGTTCACTTATGAACTATCTTCTTGGTGAAAAAATTGCCCTTGTTTCACAAAAAGCAAATGCTACTCGTAAACGTTTGCAAGCAATTGTTATGCATAAAGAGAATCAAATTATTTTCGTGGACACACCAGGACTTCATGAAAAAGAGAGATTACTAAATAAGTTTATGCTTGATGAAGCTATTAGGGCTATTGGTGATTCAGACATTACTATATTTTTAGTTCCTCTAGGAGATAGTACTGAAGATTATGAGCGCTTCTTAAAACTGACAAAACGAAAACATATTATTTTAATTACTAAAATGGATACTGGTAATAACGCAGAACTTCTAAAGACAATGGCACGCTTTGCACCATTTGAAAAGAGCTTTGAAGCTCTACTCCCTTTTTCAATCAATAAAAATGTTGGAAAAGTTGAACTACTAGATGAGATTTCCAAACTATTGCCAGAGTCACCATATCTCTATGACACAGATATTTTAACAATGGAAAATTTACGTGATATTTATCGTGAGTTTATTCGTGAAGCTATTTTTGAAAATATTAGTGATGAGATTCCATATGCTACTGATGTACTAATTGACCAAGTAGAAGAAAAACCAAAAGTTGAGCATATAAGAGCTACTATTGTTGTAGAAAAAGATAGTCAAAAAGCTATTATAATAGGTAAAGGTGGCGCGGCTATTAAGCGTATTGGCTCAAGTGCACGTACAAAAATACAAACTTTAATTAATAAAAAAGTTTATCTAGATTTATTTGTATCTGTCAAAAAAGGATGGAGCAAAGATAAAGATGCACTTAAAAACTTTGGCTATATTATTGGGGGAGATTAAAAATGAAATCCGTTATTGGTGTTATATTCTTACTTTTAAGTACTTTAAATGCAACTGACTTTGCAGGAACGTATAGGAAAAGTGGATTAAAAGCAGTAGAAGTTGAAATAGAAAAAACTCTCTCTTCTGAGAAATATTGGCTTGAAAAACTAAAAGATACAAATGTTGAACTTGGTTATTTTGAATCAGTAGAATATCTACTAAGATGTAACAAGTCAAATCCAGATTTACAACTATATGTAAAAAATGACACTAAAGGTTTTAAAAAGATAGAAACAATAAGTGCTCTTGTTGGTAAAAATCAAGGTGATAAATTTAAAGAAGGAGATAAAAAAACTCCTATAGGTGTATATAGACTAGAAAAAAAGTTAACTTCTTTAGATCAATTTTATGGACCATTAGCTTATGTTACAAACTATCCAAATACACTTGATAAGACTAAAGGAAAAAATGGCTCTGGAATCTGGATACATGGTCTTCCTCTAGATGGAAAACGTGAAAGTGCAACAAAAGGTTGTATAGCTATTAATAATGAAAAGTTAAAAAACTTAGAAAAGTCTTTTGACTACAAAAAAGCAAGATTAATTATTAATGAAACTAAAACAAAAAATGTAACACTCAAAGAGGTGTCACAAATTTTATCATCTTTATTTACATGGAAAAATGCTTGGAAATATGATGATATTGAGACCTATCTCTCTTTCTACGATAAAGACTTTAAACATTCAAATGGAAAAGAGCTAAAGAGTTTTACAAAATATAAAAAGAGAGTCTTTAAACAGAAACAGAAAAAAACAATTAGATTCTCGAATATATCTATAATTCCATACCCTGGTCTTGATGATAGTAAAATATTTTTAATAGAGTTTGATGAACTATACCATTCAGATAGAACACACTTTAAAGGACTAAAAGAGATATATGTAACTATATCAGATAAAAAGTTTTCAATACTTGCTGAAAAATAATATTTTCTGATACTTAAGAAAATATTTAAGCTTATTTAGACATAATTCCTCTACATTAATTTTATTATATAAACATTATTAATTTAGGGGAAGAATGCAAGTTAAATCGGGCTTATTATCTACCATTGCATCTATAGATTCCTATTCTAATATTCACTATTTAAAAGAGTTTAAACAACTAAAAGAGTTAACAACTTTAAAGAGCAAAAAGAATCAGCATGTTATCACTTATCTTGATTCAAAAAGCTTTATATCTACTGCTATAAAACTAAGTTCTAATATTCCTGATGAAGATTTACAAGAAGTTATAGAAGATAGAGCATACTCTGAGCTAGGTCTTGATATGGCTTCAGAATTTAACATTAAATATTTCGAAGTGCCAGCTACTACAAATGAAGACACTAGAGAGTTTCATGTATTTGTAGTTGACCCACAAACACTTCATAATCAATTTGATTATATTGCTAGTAAAACTGAATATATTAACGCAATTTATCCAATGCCTCTGCTGATGCGCTCACTATACAAACGCGACATAATTGCGGCAAGCGGTATTCACTGTTTTATCTACTTCCAACAACATGATGCATCTTTGACAATCTACAAAAATGGTGAATTTATTTATACTAAATCTATTAAATACTCTTATGAGTATCTTCATGAGCGTTTTTGTGAGCTCTTAGGTGAGAAGATAGATATTAATGACTTCATAACTCACATTTCACAAGAGGGTCTGAAAAGTAGTAAACTAGAGTATCAAGAGCATTTTATGAATCTATTTGGAGAACTTTTTTTATACATAAATGACATTCTTACCTACGCTAAACGTGCCTTTGATATAAATAGATTTGATAAGCTATATATTGGATCTCATATGGGACCAATACTTGGAATTGATGAGTATTCACAGACTTATCTTAGTATAAACTCTGAGGATTTTGATTTTAACTATGGTTATGAAACAGCTCAGTGGTATATTGACCAAATGCACTTTCTACTGCAGCTAACTTATGATTTAAGTGAAGATAATCGTTATAATTGTAACTTTACTCTATATACTCCACCTGAACCTTTTTTTAAAAGAAGTAGTGGAAAAATGATTGCAATAGTTGCTGCTTCTACAATCATTTCACTTGCTTATCCTATATATAATTTAGTAAATAACTCATTGGCATCAAATCAGATAAATGATTTATCTAGTAGTTATAAAATTATACATGAGAAGCGTTTAGAGCATGAACGTAAATTACAAGAAAAAATAAAAAAGAGAAAAAATGTAATAGATAAGATAGCAACCTCTAAAAATCAGCTTCTTATAAAAAAACAGAGTCTTAAAAAGATACATGATAAAAAAGTAAATTATCCAATGAAGGGTTTAATAGTAGCAGATCTTACCGATTTAATTAGTAAATACCGTGTAAAAATTAGTGAAATAAATTACAATGAAAAAAATAGACAAAAATTTTTCTTTCACTTACAGTCATCAGATGAAAAAGATATTACAAAACTAATTGAAACATTTACAAATCAAAAAGCGAACAAGTATCTATTTGAAACAGAAAAAATTTCTTTAAATCAAGCAAGGACTGGATATAAAAGTATTTTAGAGGTTACACTTAAATGATTTTAAATTCAATTCTTTTAAAACTAGATAGAGCATTAGAGAAAAAAGAGAAAAAAGAGATTAACTACATATATATAATGATAATTGGTGGCATGCTTTATCTATCGTATACGTATCTTTTTGGATTTTCTGAGCAGGTATATAAACATAATAGAGAAAATATTTCAAAACTAAAGAACAATATTAATAACGATAAAATATATTTACAAACTCATACTCAAAATGAGCTTCGTAAACTCAGTAAAGAGATCATAGAAAACAAAAAACAGGTCTCTAATTTAATGGTAGAAAAAGAGTATATTGAATATGAGTTAAATAATATATCCTATCTTTATTATGATGAAAAGGTATGGGGAGAGTTTATAGATTCAATTGCACAAAAGGCAAAAAACAATATTGTAACTCTTGTTAGTCTTGGAAATACATTTGTAAAAGAGCGCTCTGATTTTGGGCATGTTTTGGAACTTGAAATTAATGTTGAGGGTACATTTTCCAATATTATAAGATTTTTAAACTCCATTGAACAGAGTAACTTGGTAATTGATGTTTTTGAACTTGAGATGAAAACTGGCAAGACAATAAGTTCTAATTTTAAAATTTCAGTATGGGGAATTAATCATTAAACATTTAATAATATTAGTTTTATTAACGATAATAGCCAATGCAAACTCTCTAGATTGGATTACTAAAACTGTTGATGACATGAAGACACGACGCCATGGAATGGATAAAACAATTAAAATTAATGACCCATTCATATATTCTAATCAAAATTCTAAACCTGTAAAGATTAAACCTAAAGTTATTGCTAGGAGTATTAAGAAAAAAGAGAATGTACAAAAAGCACCTCCTTTAATACTCCAAACTGTTCTAAATGAGCGTGCAAAAATCTCAGGCAAATGGTATAAAAAAGGTTCAATAATTCAAGGCATGAAACTTTCAAAACTTGAACCAAAGCTAGTTACACTAAAAGCAGATGGAAGAACAAAACTTCTTTTACTAAATAAGAAAAATAGAAAAATAACACTATCTAAACATACAGGACAATAAATGTACAGACTACTACTAACTATAACATTACTTTTTTCTACACTAAATGCAAAAGAGTGTAAGAATGAAATTTTTAGTGTTAACTCTGACAAAGGTACCACTATTTCAGAGTTTATAGATCAATTAAGCGATGAGTGTAGTTTTAGTGTTATTGTCACCGATGCACAGGCAAAAAGTATACTATCGTCTAAAATGCATAAAATACATATGAAAGATGTAATACTAGATGAGCTTCTATCATTTGTACTTAATGAAAATAACTTAGCATATAATCTAAATAATAATATCTTGAAAATATCATATGTCACAACAAAAACGTACCATATAGATTATATCTCTACTGAACGTACAAGTACAAGTACAACAACCGTAACTCTTAGTAGTTCAACAGGTGGTACATCTGCTGGTGGTGGATTAACAAGTGGTGATACATCCGGTGGAAGTGGAAGTGGCGCTAGTGGTGAATCCGAAAGTGGCATACAGATTGATTCATCAGACTCTTTTGAGTTTTGGAATAACTTAGAAAGTGAACTTCATAGTATTCTAAATCGTCCAGAAGATAAATATGAAGCAAAAGTACCTATTATAAATAGAGAAGCTGGTATGGTTACAGTCTCTGCAACTGATAGACAGATAAAAAGATTAGATAAGTATATTATTCAACTAGAAGACAAACTGCACAAACAGGTTTTAATTGATGTACAACTTTTAAGCATTGATTTAACTGATACTAAAACAACTGGTGTAGATTGGAATCAAATATATGCACTACAAAATGTAAATATTAATGCCAATATGGATATGGCATATGCAGAGACTCCTGCAAGTACATATAGTGGATCTATTGCGGTTACAAGTGGCTCGCTAACTATAAAAGAGATAATAAAATTTCTAAAAGAACAAGGAGATGTTTCATCTCTATCGAATCCTAAAATTTTAACTCTTAATAACCAACCAGCACTAATTAGCGTTGGAAAGCAGTTTTTCTATAAAATAAAACAAAGCACAACTCAAAATACAGTTTCAGGAACATCCCCGACAACTCAAAGTGATATTGTAGATTCTGTTTTTGCAGGAATACTTTTAGACATAACTCCTGAAATTTCAAGAGGTGGGAGAATTACTTTAAAAATTAATCCATCAATCAGTAACACAATTGATAATATCACAGGAACTTCATCTGGGAGAACTATCCCCCCTGATTTATCTCGTAAGCAGCTTTCTTCAGTTGTAACAATTAATGATGGAGAGAGAGTTATTCTTGGTGGATTAATTGACAATGCAACAGATAAAACAGAAAGTGGTATTCCACTTCTTAGTCAAATTCCAATTTTAGGACGTGCTTTTAAGCATACTAAAATAAGTAAAATAGTTAGTGAACTTATTATAATTATAACTCCTCATATAGTTGAAAGAGACAAAGAGTTAACACTAAAGAGTTTAGGATATGGTAAATTAATTTAGATGCAGTATAAAGAGGCTCAAGATGCTTTTTTGGATGTTATAAATATAAAAAGCTACATAACACTACAGCACTCTGCTTCTATCTATAAATCACTTCGTTCTGCACTAAAAAAACCACTGAAAATGATTTTGTTATATGGTGAGCCAGGTACTGGAAAAAGTATGATGCTCCATAAACTATATGATGATTTAAAAGATAAACAGACAATTTTCTTATACGATACTCCTTTAGAGATTGAACACTTTTTAAAACGTTTAAGCATTGACCTTTTAGGCGAAAGTGAGACATCTTTAACTGATTTTATTCAAAAATGTAAAGAGGTATTACCACAAATTGCTCCAATAGTTATACTTGATGAAGCTCAGTTATATGATGATAAATTAATGGAGATGATACGACTAATTTCAGATTCTAGAAAAGTACGCTTTGTTATCACTTTGCATAAAACAAAAGAGGAAGATCTTATTGCAAAAGCACACTTTCAGACAAGAATTTGGGAAAGTTTTGAGCTTACAAATGCACCAATAGATGAGATTGAGAGATATATTCAGAATAAATTACTTCAAGTAGATTTACCAGATCTATTAGATATTTTAAATAAAGATTTTATACATCATGTTTATGGATATAGCAGTGGGAATCTTAGAAGTACTCATATGCTTTTATATCAATTTTTAGACTTACTTCAAAATAGTGATAAAAATGAAACCCATGAGGATATACTTGCAATTGCTGCAAAAAAATGTAATTTTGAAAAAAAAGAGTCTTCAAAACAGCCAACAAATAATAAAAACTATAAAAATTTTCTAGTAGCCGCAGCTATGGCAATAGCACTTGCTATTGGAGGTTACTCCCTAATATCAAAAGATACACCAAAAGATAAGAAGATTGAAGTAGTAAAGCAGACAGTAGCTAAAGAGGTTCAGACTAAACAAAAACAGAATAATCCAATAAAAATAAAGAGTTACGAACCGCAAATACTTAAACCATCTTACTCATTTTTACAAAAAAAACTTGAACCTACAACTGAAATATTTCAAAAAGTTACTAAAAGTGAAGTAGTAAAAAGTGTAGTCCAAAAAAGTAGTATGTTTAAACATGCAGAAGCTTCATCTTCGCAGTTAGATGATTTGCTACGAAGGTATAAAGATAATAAAAACTCAAAAATTGCAACCCATATAGCAAATAGATATTTTCAAAAAGAGAATTTTAAAGATGCCTATAGATACTCCCTTGAAGCAAATGAGCTAGACCCATCATTACAAGCTAGCTGGATTGTAACAGCAAAGTCACTATTTAAGATGAACAAGAAAAAAGACGCTGTTCGAATACTGAGAAGTTATCTATCTGCATACCAATCAAAAGAGATTAAAACATTACTCTTTAAAATGTTATCAGGAGAATACAAATGAGATATATCTTTATTATAACAATACTATATTCAACACTTTTTGCAGGACTTCAAAACGACCTAAAAAAGCTAAATCAAATGTATGAAGAGAATAGTTTCAAAAAAGCGTGTAGATTTGCTTCTAATAAGATAATGGGCTATAAAAGGAGTGAAAAATTTATTTCTCTTTATGCGTTCTCATGTCTTAGAAGTGATCAAATTGACAAACTAGCTTCTGCTACAGCTTTACTTAAACATAGTCCAGAATCTCGCGCTAACTCTGTATATTTTTCAACTATCCTACTACAAAAGAAATTACTTCTTCATGCAATGATTGATGACTTTAAAATAGAACAATTACAACTACCATCTACTGATTATATTCTTTCTAAAGTTTTTGATCTTTTTATGAAAGATGAAAAAAGAGAGAATAAAATTTATGAATTTATAGATTCAAACAATCAAAATGAAAAATATAGACTATTTGTAAAAGATGAAAATCAAAATCAAAAAGTTATCATTGAGCACTACCTAAATGACAATCTTATGAATACACATCAATATTGGTAGAAAAGGGGTGTTAAAAAATGGATAAACTAACAAATGACCTATTAACTGCTAACCATATAAAAGCAAATGAGATACACTCTATTACAAGTAGTAACGAAAATGCAGTAGTTATTCAAGAGTTGTTAAATTCAAATGTTTTACAAGAAGAGCTATTATATAACTTTATTGTAGAAAATATGCGTAGTGGCAAATATGACTTTTCAATACTTTCTGAGCATCCTTTTCTTTGTGAAGAGTCTGTTTTACAAAAGTTAGCTACTAACCTAAATATAGATTTTGTTGATATTGATACTATACATATAGACTATTCACTAAGTGAACATACAGCAGTATCTCAATTAAAGCGCTTTAATGCATTAGCTCTTTATCAAGATGACTTAAGTGTTACAGTAGCATTTTCAGATCCACTTGACATACATGCACAAGAGGGAATGCAGAGGTTTTTTCCAAGGAAACCACTGCGAAGAGCAGTTTGTACATCTACTCAAATTAATGAGTATCTAAATAAGCTTGAGATTAAAGATTCAATAAAAGAGTTAGTCCAACAGATTAGAAATGAACTAAAGTCTAATGTTTTTGTAGATGATAATGAGGCTTCATCTATTTTAAAACTAATTGATCTTATCTTAAAATCAGCCATACTCTCACGTGGAAGTGATATACACATTGAACCTACAAAAACAAGCTGTATAGTTAGAACTCGTGTAGATGGTCAACTTAGTGAAAGCTTTATTTTTGACCACGATATATTTGCTCCCCTTGCTTCAAGACTTAAACTACTATCAAATCTAGATATTGCAGAAAAAAGAAAACCTCAAGATGGTCGTTTCTCAAAAGTCATAAATGAAAAAGAGTTTGACTTTCGTATCTCTACTCTTCCTATAATGCACGGTGAATCAATAGTTATGCGTATTCTAGATAAAACAAAAGCGATGGTAAAACTAGAAGATGCTGGTATGGATGAGATTAGTTATAAAAAATTCACAAAAGCATTAACCACGCCACATGGAATAATATTAGTAACAGGTCCTACAGGAAGTGGTAAAACAACTACACTATATGGTGCACTAAATGAACTTAGAAATACTACAGACAAAATAATCACTGTTGAAGATCCAATCGAATATCAGATGAATTTAATTCAACAAGTTCAAGTTAAAAATCAAGTTGGACTTACTTTTGCATCTGCTCTTCGCTCAATTCTAAGGCAAGATCCAGACAAAATTATGATAGGTGAAATTCGCGATAAAGAGACTCTTCAAATTGCTATTCAAGCAGCACTTACTGGTCATTTAGTTCTCTCAACTCTACATACAAATGATGCAATAAGTGCAATAGCACGTATGATTGATATGGGTATAGCACCATACCTTATTAGTGGTTCTATTATCGCGGTTGAAGCACAGCGCTTAGTTAGAAAGATTTGCTTGCACTGCAAGGAGGAGATTAACGTACCATCTAATGTACGTGATATGATTAGCTCAACACTTAATGAGTCTAGTAAATTCTACAAAGGTAAAGGCTGTAAAGAGTGCAATGAGACAGGTTATATTGGACGTGAAATGATTTGTGAAGTATTACCTATTTCTGAAACAATAGCAAGCCTAATAGCAAAAGAAGCTACAAAAGAGGAGATTGCAACTCAGGCAAAAGAAGAAGATTATGAGACAATCTTTCAAAATGGTCTTAGAAAAGTAGTTGAGGGTAAGACTACAATAGAGGAACTACTTAGAGTTGCTAGATTATGAATGAAAATATAAAAGATGAACAAAAAGAACTCCAATACTTTGAAGTAAAAGTACTCTTACGTGGTAAAAAGGAGATAAAACCTATTTACGCGTCTTCAATTCATGAAGCTAGGAAAATTGCAAAACTTAAATTTAATGGGATTATCTTAAAAGTTTCAAAATCAACACCTCCTCTAAAAGAGAGGTTTGAACACTTTAAAAACACTACATTAACAAATTTAAAACGCTCAAAAGTTAAACCAGATAGTCAAATAGCAGCAATTAGGCAACTATCTGTTATGACTAATGCTGGAATCTCTATACACGATAGTATCACTGAGGTTGCAAATAGTACAATTGATAACAATCTAAAAAATATTCTAAAACACGCAGCAGATGATATTAACTCAGGAAGCAGTCTATCTCAATCATTTAGACCATTTAAACTAGAACTTGGGAATCTAACAATTGCCATGATAGAACTTGGTGAACAGACTGGTAAGATGAGTGAATCACTTAATTCATTAGCTGATATGCTTGAGGGAATCCGTGTAAATATTACAAAATTCAAAAAAGCAATGGCATACCCTAGAAATGTAATGATAGCAATGACAGCTGCATTTATAGTTTTAATTATGTATGTTGTTCCAAAATTTAAAGATATTTTTGAAAAACTTGGAGCAGACCTTCCATTACCAACTAAAATTCTACTGTGGTTAGAGCACGCATTAAACACTTATGGTGCACTTATTGCCTCTTTAATTTTTACAATTTTTATTGTATTAAATTATTTGATCACTCATGATGATAAAGTACGCTATATCTTTCACAAAATTCTTTTAAAGATATATCTTATTAAAAAAATTATTCTATTTGCGACACTGAATAGATTTACTCTAGTTTTTACAGAGCTTATAACAGCTGGTATTCCTGTAGCTGATGCGCTAAATACATCTATAGCAATGGTTGATAATCTTGTTTTAAGAAAAAGACTCAATGGTGTCAAGTTTGCAGTAGATAAAGGTGCACCACTCTATGATGGACTAAAAGAGACAAAACTTTTTGAAAATATGATTATACAGATGGTATCAGCAGGTGAATCTAGCGGTCAACTAGATACAATGTTTAAAAATATCTCTGAGTATTTTAAAATGAAGTTTGATGCTATTATTGATAATCTATCACAAGCGATAGAACCTATTTTACTAGCAATGATTGCTGCTATGGTAACTATGCTTGCACTTGGAATATTTTTACCTATGTGGGATATGAGTAGCGCGGTTAAAGGTTAACCGCCTGACTTTTTAACGGTATAACCTTTTTTTGTTAGTTCACTAACAATTAAATCTCGCTGTTCACCTTGAATCTCTATTACGCCATCTTTTACCGTTCCACCAGTTCCACACTTTTGCTTAAGCTCTTTAGCTAACTTTTTTAAAGCATTTAAATCAAGTCCTAAACCCTCAACCGTAGTAACACCTTTTCCTTTGCGTCCTTTTGTTGAGCGCCCTACTCTTACAGTACCATCACTTTCATAAACAGTTGAACTTTTACAGATACAACCCAAAAGTGGCTTACCACAATCTGGACACATTTTTCCATGTTCGGTTGAGTAAACGCTACCAAAATCTATTCCCACTGTTTGACCCTACTTTACTTTGAAACTTTTCTCAGCTATTACTCTAAACTTTTTGGCTTCATCACTGTTTTCTAATCCAAACTTCTTAAGTGCTTTAGTTTTAACTAACAAGTGGCCAAACTTAGCGCTTATAATATCATCGCTTTTAAGTTCAAAATTAAAATCAAAATCTTTCTTTGTATTTGCACCAATGCGACTATCTTTTACAATTTCAGTTGCAAGCCATGGAGGTGAAACTCTACCTTTAGTACCAATTAATTTCATAAAATTTATTGGCTTAAGCTCAATAAACTCTTTACCTCTTTTAATACGTACAACTAATTTTGACATTCTAACTGGATGCAAAGTTGATGAGTGTGCAGCCTTGTGGTCGATACTAACGTTGAAACCTTTATCCGTCTGCTTAATATCAAGAGTTACATATTTAGATAAATACTTTTTCATATCACCATGAATTCCTGGAAAACCATGAAAGGAGTGAGTGTCAGTTTTATACACGTTTGAAATAGAACCTTTAACTTTAGGCATGTGGCAAGTAATACAGTTATTATTACCATCCAAATTATTGTTTTCAGTAGAACATACTTCAAACTTTTGCTTATTAGTCTTGTGCATATGGCAACCCATACAAATCTTTCCATTCTCAAAAACATCAATATGTGTTTCAAGTGTATGAAATTCTGATCTATGTTTCTTCTTTAAATTTGCAAAATATTTCTTAGGCTCTTTAGATATTACATTTTGGCTCATTGCCTTGCCAGACTTAACATCTACTATCCTATGACAATATGCACAAGCTACACTCTCATTTTGAGTCTCATTTTTAATATCTGGGATAACACCATTATTAACTGCTAAAAGTTCTTTCATATTATCAGCAGTTGGAGTATGACATTTTGCACAACGGTATTTCTGTAGTTTATTTTTTTGAGGGTGTTTATTATAAACAGCAGCGTGAATTTCATCTTTAAATACAGTAGAGTTTGCATGTTGTGAAGCTTGATACTCCTTATATATCTCTGCATGACACTCACTACACTTTTTATTCTTCTCAAAATTCATGCTTGAAAATGCTAAAGTACTAAACATAACTATCATAACAATTTTTTTCATCATACCAAACAACTCCGCTTAATTAATTAACCTAGTGCTATCATTTTATCGTAATTTGAATCTTTTTTAACAAGCCCAGCTTCATATAAAAACAGTGATGGTACAAATTCAGTTTTACGAATTTTGTCATATTTTGCAAAGTTCAAATATAGTAAATCCTTTGCTCTAGTTGCTGCTACATAAAAAAGACGTCTCTCCTCATCTATGCTTCCACCACCCTTTCCAACAAGTTTTCTATTTGGAAAACGTCCATCCATTAAATCTACCAAATAGACCTCTTTAAACTCTAACCCCTTACTAGCATGTACAGTCAAAAGATGAACGCCCTCACCTTTACTAAGTTCATTCGAACCAAGAACCATAGCATTTACGAATCTTTCATGTTCATCATAGGGACGTGCTAAATCTTTAAGAAGCACTCCTTTTCGCTCAATTCTCTCTTTAGCCTCTGCTTCAAGAGTAGCATCTACCTCACCATTTTTAAGTGTTCCTCTTTTTCTAGCTAAGTTATCTGTAATCTCATTAAACAGTTTTGATTCTAATATTGCCTCAATCATATGAAGAGGTACGCTAATACGCTTTAATTTTTTTATTAAATTATAAAAATGGTACAAAAACTCACCAGATTCTGCATTTAGTTTTGGGTGTTTTAAAACAGTATTAGATAAAAACTTTTCTTCAAAATTAAGACCTGCAAAACGTGACATACTTCCAAGTTCTATCCAGTCATCAAAAAGACCTAACTGGTAATTTTGATCTTTTTTAATAAATGGGTCACGAATACTATCATCAGGATGTAAAAACCCTTCAATAACTGAACCTCGTCCAAGTTTTTTAAGTGCTTCAAAAAGCTCTTTTGCAATTGCACTTCCAATACCTTTTGCATACTCCATGATATGAATAAATGCCATCATGTCATTTGGATTAACTATTAGGACATAAATGTCTAATAGTACTTTAACCTCTCTAGAATCAAAAAAGCTATGACCGCCTTTGCGCCTGCAAGCAATATGCTCTTCTCTCAGTGTTGCCTCCACACCATCTGCTGAAGCATTGTTTCTAAAAATAACTGCAATATCTTCTGTAGAGTTTGATGAACCTTTAATACGTTTTGCAATAGCTTTATATTGGTCAAAAAGTTCATCATAAATAAAAAGTTTTGGCGGTGTAGCTAAACCACTTCTTACAACTTCAAGCTCTTTAGGGTAAATTCGCTCATTATTTGCAATAACTTTATTTGCAAGTGATAAAATTGGCTCAGTTGAGCGGTAATTTTTGCTCAATGTAAAAACTTTTGCATCTTCAAACTTAGTAGCGAATGAACCAATTATGGAGATGTCTGAACCATTAAATCCGTAAATACTCTGATCATAATCACCAACACAAAAGAGTGATGGCGGATTCATAGCTTCAATTAAAGATCCTTGCAAAGTATTGGTATCTTGATACTCATCAATCAATACCTCTTTGTAAGGCATCTTTGTCTCTTGTAACAGCTCTTTCATTTTAATAAGCAAGTCATTAAAATGAACAAAACCATAATCTCTTTTTAAGTCTTCAAACTCACTACAAATATCCGAATAAATATCTGCAAATTCACCATGCTCATCTTTATGCTCTAACACCCAATCTGCAAACTCAATCCCATGGTGAGTATTTTGGAATAGAGAATAAGCATCATACAACCCTTGCGCAGAGTAAGGTTTAGTTTCACATTCTATATGATAAAAACGGCGTTTCTCGTGAATACTCTTAAACAATGTCTTAAGTTCATTTGGTTGTTTTAGAACAATTTTTTGATTCTTCTTCTTAAGCCATCTGTAACTCACAGCATGAAAAGTCCCAGCCTCAATAGTAGACGCAACATCTTTACCAAAAAAAGAGCTAATACGAGCTACCATCTCAGCAGCCGCTTTATTTGTAAAGGTGAGAAGCATTATCTCTTCAGGTTTTACATTTTGTTGAAGCAGATACCCAATACGACCTACAATAGTAGACGTTTTACCAGTACCAGCAGAAGCGATGATTAAGTTATTACCAATTGGTGCAGTAGCAGCTTTTAATTGTTCAGTGTTTAGTTTTGAAAGAGGAATATGTGGACCTTATAAAGTTGATTGTAATTTTAAAATATTTTCTTCAAGTTCATCAATTTTTTCATCACAAATACTATATATAATTTCTGAATCAATATCAATATAATGATGAGTTAATATTTCTCTTGTTTTAATAATCTTACTCCAATACTCTTTGTCAGCTACTTGAAGTAAAAATTCATTTTCTTTTTTATCAATATTTTTCAAAGCTTCACCAACAGCTTGAAGTCTCATAGAGATTGAATCAAGCATATCTAGACCGTCATCACTACTTAAAAATTCATCGCTTGATTTTATATTTTTAAATCTTCTCTTAATTAATGCGAGACTATCTAAGATAAAACTCAAAAGTTCACGAATATTTGCTTTATCCAAAAATTACCTCTTTTTGAATATTATTAAATATTACTTTGTTATTATTTTTATGCTTATGTAAAATATCAATTTTTCTTCCATATAGACTTTCTAAATATACCCATAAACCAGATAAATTATCAAAAGATTTATTCTTAAATTCGACATAAAAGTCTATATCACTTGAATCTGTTTGAGAATTTTTTGCGAAACTACCAAATATACCTATTTTGTCTACTGAATACTCTTTTTGCAAGAAAGGCTTTTTATTTTTCAATTTTTCTAAAATTTGGTTTTTAGTTATCATAGTATTTCCCTAAGCTAGATGTAATTCTACAACCATTTATCTATAGATAGCATAAAAATCTATAATTAATCAATTAAAAACTATAATTATTTTAAGTTGTTTAATAAAATATTTAGTTTAGCATTTATATAATGTTTCTGTTTAATAAAAAGAGACTAATTATTTTTAAATTTTGAAGGTTATACTTATATATGGAAGTATTTTCTACTTTAATAACAGCAGTTGCAACAATAATTGTTACATTGATAAGCTCTAAACACTTATTTACAACAAAAAAAGATATGCAAATAATTATTTTAAAAATTCAAGAAAATTTAAACCAAAAAGAGCATGATAATAAATGGTATACATGCAACTTATTCTACCAAGCCACAGGTTTGAGATTAAATTACGGTGATATATCATCTTTGGTACAACAAGACAATGTTTGCGAAATAATATATTTTATATCGAAATATAAAGGTATGTATACATACAAAAAAAATATTTTTTCATTAAGAAAAAATATGAAGACATTTGAAAAATTTTTTTATTATATTGCTAGGTTTTCAAATTTTATTTTTGCTATCATACTGATTTTCTTAATTTTAGCATTGTTTACAACTAGCAACCTTTACACACAATTATTATATTTAATATATGTTTTAATCATATCCTTATACCTTGGTTATTCATTAAATACCATAGATGATACGAGAGAAGCAAGTAAATTATTAGTATCTAAATAAAAAAGGTAGATATACTAAACTTTTTAATCAATTATTTATCACTCCTTCACCACCATTTAGCTATAATCGCGCTAAAAATTCAAGGCAACTCATGAGCGACAGCAAAACCACCTCTTACGAACCAAAAAAAATAGAACAAACTTACTACAAACTTTGCGAAGAGCGCGGTTATTTTGAGACTGATGGAAATAAAAAGATTCAAAAAGAGAACAAAAATTTTACAATTATGATGCCACCTCCAAACGTTACAGGACGTTTGCATATTGGGCACTCTCTTACTTTTACATTGCAAGATATTTTAACTCGTTATAAAAGAATGGATGGTTATAAAACTCTTTGGCAACCAGGAACTGACCATGCTGGTATTGCTACTCAAAATGTTGTGGAAAAACAACTTTTAGCTGAGGGTACAACGAAAGAGGAGTTAGGACGCGAAAAGTTTTTAGAGCGTGTTTGGCAGTGGAAAGAAAAAAGTGGTGGAGAGATGGTTGAACAGCTTCGCTACCTTGGAGTAACTCCTGCATGGAAACGTGAGCGTTTTACTATGGATGATGGGCTTAAGTCTTCTGTGCGTGAAGCTTTTGTAAAACTTTATAATGATGGTCTAATAGTTCGTGGAAACTATATGGTTAACTGGTGTACTCACGATGGTGCACTTAGTGATATTGAAGTTGAGCACGAAGAGCATCAAGGACATTTTTACCACATGCGTTACCCTTTTGCTGATGGTAACGGACACATTGTAGTGGCAACAACTAGACCTGAGACATATTTTGGTGACAGTGCTGTAATGGTTCATCCTGACGATGAGCGTTACAAAGATTTAGTAGGTAAAAGCCTAAAACTTCCTTTAGCAGATAGAGAAATTAAAATTATTACAGATGAACATGTTGATATGGACTTTGGAACTGGGATGGTTAAAGTAACTCCAGCGCACGATCCGAACGATTACGAAGTTGGTAAACGTCACAACTTAGAATTCATCACCGTTTTTGATGAAAAAGGGATTTTAAACCACTACGCTGGTGAGTTTGAGGGCCTTGAACGCCTTGAAGCTCGTGATGTTATTGTAAAACGTTTGCAAGAAGATGGTTTTATTGAAAAGATCGAAGACCATGTTAATCAAGTCGGACACTGCTACCGTTGTAAAAATGTAGTTGAGCCTTACATCTCAAAACAGTGGTTTGTAAGAAGTGAAGTTGCTCGTGAATCAATTGATAAAACAAATGAGGGTCTAGCTCAATTCTTCCCACCACACTGGATAAATAGCTACAACGCTTGGATGGGTGAACTTAGAGATTGGTGCATCTCTCGTCAACTTTGGTGGGGACATAGAATTCCTGTATATTATTGTGATTCTTGTGGTCATGAGTGGGCTAGCACAAACGAAGAACCTACAGCGTGTCCTCACTGTAGCAGTGAAAAGTTTCATCAAGACCCAGACGTGCTCGATACTTGGTTCTCTTCAGCACTTTGGCCATTTTCAACTTTAGGCTGGGGGAATGGTGATATTGGAAAAGGTGAACTTTTTAATGAAGATGACCTGAAAGATTTTTATCCAAATTCTATTTTAATTACAGGTTTTGATATTCTATTTTTCTGGGTAGCTAGAATGATGATGATGGGGCAAACTTTCCAAGGTGAGCTTCCATTTAAACACATCTACCTGCACGCTCTAGTTAGAGATGAGCATGGGAATAAAATGAGTAAATCTAAGGGTAATGTAATTGACCCACTAGATATGGTTGAGACATATAGCGCAGATGTACTTCGTTTTACTCTTGCCATTTCAGCTGCGCAAGGTCGTGACATTCGCCTAAGCACTGACAAACTGACACTAAATAGGAACTTTACAAACAAATTGTTTAACGCTTCACGCTTTTTACTTCTAAACCATGATAGCTTTAAAAACCTTAGTGAGATTGAGGTAGTAAGTCCACTTGGTAAATATATGCAAAGTCGTATGCACAAGGCAACTAAGGAAGTAAGATCTCAACTTGAACAATACAAATTTAATGACGCAGCGACTACACTTTATCGCTACCTTTGGGGAGAGTTTTGTGATTGGGGAATTGAACTTAGCAAAGTAGATAAATCTAGCGTAGTTGAGCTTGGTGCAATTTTTAAAGAATCAATGCTTCTTCTTCACCCATTCATGCCGTTCATTACAGAGCATCTTTACCATGAGCTAAGTGGAACAAATTTAGAAGAATCAGATTCTATTATGATTTCTAAATACCCAGAGAACAGTTCAATAGATGAAAAAACTGAAGAGCAGTTCATGCTAATTCAAGAGGCAATTGTAGCTATTAGAAGAGCAAAAGCACTAGTAGATTTAGCTAACCAAAAAATAGAAAAGGCTTACATTAAACTATCTTCAGATGTTGATAGTTCTACAATGATTGACTTTATTAAACGTCTTGGAAAAGTTGAAAATATCGAATTCACAAATGAAAAAATTGCAGATTCAATTAGTGATGTAAGTGATAATTTAGAAGTCTACATTCCAACTGGTAGCATTGATTTAAAACCTATTCTTGAAAGATTAGCAAGACAAAAAGAGAAACTTGAAAAAGAGATTGCGAAAGTTGGTGGAATGCTTTCAAATAAAAGATTTGTAGATAACGCACCAGCTGAAGTTGTTGAACAGAATAAAGCAACTTTGGCTGAGGCGCAAACTAAGTTAGAAAAAGTAGAACAAGAGTTAATCTCACTCTCTTAGGTTCTACTTAAGAGAGTTCAACCAAACAATCAAAAACCAGCAGGAACTTGTAACTCTTTTGTCATAATTGCCTTTATGCTCTTCCACCTTTCATTTGCCCTATTTTGATGTTTTGGTGCGTTAGTACCTTTAGTTAACGCTGCTTTATGATTTTGTAAAGCAAAATAATGAATAGCATTTACATTGTAGTTCTTACTTTCAGAAAAAGCGTTATTAACATCTTGAACATTTTTCATAGTATCATCAATGAAAAAAATATTTCTAATATTTGATGACTGTGTTTTGCTAAGAAAAGCTTTTAACATCTCACCCTTATTTTGTCCACTTACAAACATAATACCCTGTTGGTAACTAACAGGACGTGAAGCTTTGTAAGCTTTTGGAATAAAAGGACTAGCGATACTTGATATATCACTTTTATTACCTTTTAGGGCATTGTTACTTATAAAGTCTAGAAAACTACTCTTTTTTGAACCATTTAATAGTACCTTTAAGTTTGAGAACTGACTTGATGTAGCAGAGAGAGTATCTGTGCCACGAGCAGTTAAGACTAACAGTTTAACTCCAGCTTGTGTGAAGTCCTGTAAAATATTAGGTAACTCTCTTTCTGTATAGACCATATTATTCATAGAAAAAAGAAGAGTAGAAATATTTAATAATTCATCAAAACTATTTGCGACCTTATATGAAGAGTTCGTCTCTAAAAGCTTATCTTGCCAACTAAACCATGCAGGTCCGCCTAAGTATTGACATTTATCTATATCATCTTGAATAGGACAGCTCATCATTGTTAAAGTGTCATCATCATCCATCACCACAAGTGTATGCAATAGATTCTTTGAGCCAATACTATTAACAACTTTTTTAAACTCATTAAAGCTACCTACTGATGTAATCTCAGCAGATAGGCTCTGCACAAATAAAGAAACAATAATAGTTAAATATATACAAAAAGTTTTCATCTATGTACTAAGCTTTATATGACTGCATAATTGAGAGTTGTGCAAGCTCTGTATAAAATGGAGGTAAATTCATTATAACAGTACTTAGCTCTTCTGTAGTTCCCTCTGTTGGCTCATTGAAATATTGCAAATTTGTAGGAAAGATTTGTGGAACTGGCCCTTCCATTGTAGAACCATATGCACCCAACATCATTACTGTTGTTGTCTCATTAGGATTTGGTGCATATAAGAATACAAATGTTCCATACTTTGGATGGGTTAAAGACTTTGTAGCCTCTTCTCTTGTTCTAATATCATTCATTAGATTATATCTAGTAATAGCATAAGCTTGTGTTGTATTCATAAAAGATGTATGAACAGGGCTTACTGAAAAAGTATCTGGCAGACATAAGACAACATTACCAAAGGGATCAATAAATGCTATTGAATTTTTTGCACCCTCTTCTGCATTTTTAACTTTTACAAGTAAATCATAAAGTTCTTTTGTTGGAAGACGAGGAGATGATATTTTCATTTTAAATGCATCTGGATATATTTCTCTATATTTTGTTTTAACAGCAGAAGATTCTGGCAAGCTTGCAGGATCTATGAGCTCTTCTGGTGCTAGTCCTGAATCTGAACTATTGTCACGTACTGTATCTACACTTGCTTGAAAAATATCACCACAACCGACTAAAAGTTGAGAACTAACAGTAGTATCTTTAAAAGCAACATCAGAACCACCTACATACTTACGAACATACATATCTGGGTCAATACCATCAACACCACAAGCGTAATAACCAAATTTTGACTTAGCAAGAGGACGTAAATTTGCAGGTAAATCTTCAAAGCTAAATGTCTCATCGTAGTTAATTCCAGCAAAGTCATCAATTGCAACAACCGCAACATTAAACCCTACTGTTAACAGAGTACCTGTACACATTGCACATGGGTCAAGGCTAGTAACAAGTGTTAAGTTCTCAGGTTCAGGCAAATTTAAAGCCTCTTTATTAGCATAATACCAATAGACTAATTGTCTCTCACCATGAGCTGTAGGGTCATAAGTAAAAGTTTTATCTGTACCTACTAATGGTTTAAGAACATTATTGTGCATTGCGTGAATTACTTTACCTGTCGCATTATCTATAATACAACCTCCTACTGGAAAAGTACCCTGCTGTGCTGCTTGCATTGATTCTCTTAAAACAGTTGAAGCTGCTTCACTAGAGTTATTTACAGTTGTCCATACTTTAGTCGTATTATCCATACATATTTCCTTATTGAGTTGTTTTAGAATAATTAAAATAAAATAATATTTCAATTAGAAAGTTATAGTATAGAAAGTAAGCTTAATTCTATGTAATAAAATAAGATATTTATAAATTTAATTTAAATTAAATATTATTTGAGGATATAATACCCCAAGAAATTAAGAGAGAAAAATCTAGATTCTTATTCCAAAAAAGTTAAAATAACAAAATATTGAATAGGGATAAAAGATGAGCAGAAAGAGAACTATTTATACAACGGAATTTAAA
>Ga0316202_10000952_pt1 | contig 25673 bp, 12 predicted proteins | sample 3monrhotite_MG_FD_204934 | JGI IMG/M metagenome (GOLD analysis project Ga0316202, IMG submission 204934) | Microbial mat bacterial communities from mineral coupon in-situ incubated in ocean water Damariscotta River, Maine, United States -... | ecosystem: Environmental > Aquatic > Marine >... | reverse complement strand
CCCCATACCGCTTTGTTGATGGCGTCCTGACTGATTTGATGGTTGTGTTCGTTCATGCAGTTTTTATGCTCCGTTAAATTTCTTGCAGGTGCTGAGTGTTTGCCGGGCGATAGTGTTCATCATTTGTTGGCGGTTATCCATTAGCGCTTCCATCATGAAAGATACCCCGGCGGCTGCCTGAAAGCGGTAATAATTACGTCAAATAAAAAGATGCAAAGCAAATGATGAGGGAAGGTAGGATATATTACCATTCGGACAAGAAAAGTACGGACATCGCGCGAGTATAAATCCTTCCATTGTATTGGTAGCCAACGTTATTAAATTTCTGAGGGTTCTATTCCCCGCCGCTTGCGGCGAATAAACATCAAGCAATGCGTAGTGAGCGAATTCCTCTTAATACCCCGCCCCTTGGGGGGAGATGTTTATTCACATTTAAGTTAACAAATAGCGAAAATGGGTGATCGGGAATGGGCCAGGATATGCATTTGTGAAGAAACTGCAATGGTCTAGTATTAAGGATCCTTCCAGCGACAGGATGTGGACGGAAGATTTCATCAATCGAGGGAAATAGACGTGAATCAGTGCGAAGAAAAAACCAGAGTATTGGTGGTCGATGATAATCCTGACAATATTGAGTTAGCCTGCCAGATTCTGGAAGATCAATACCGGTTACTGACGGCCAGCACGGGTGCCAATTGCTTGGCGCTGGCCAGAGAGCAGCAGCCCGACGTGATTCTGCTGGATGTGATGATGCCGGGGATGGATGGCTTTGAGGTGCTGAGTGCGCTACAGGAAAATGAAGTCACGCGGGATATTCCGGTGGTTTTTCTGACCGCTCGCTATAAAGACTCGGATCATATTGTTAAGGGCCTCAACCTGGGAGCCCTTGATTACATCACCAAGCCCTTTGAAGATGAAATCCTGTTAGCCCGGGTCGGTGTGGCGGTGCGTGTAAAGTGTGCCGAAGAAACTTCTCGGCGACAAAAGCGGGAGTTGAAAGAGCGGGTCACTGAATTGCTTGAAGCACAGGAAACGCTACGGGCGACCAATCTTGAACTGGATTGCGCTAATAAAGAATTGAAAGCTTTCAGCTATTCCGTCAGTCACGACCTGCGTGCCCCTCTACACAGTATTGATGGTTTTAGTCAGGTGTTGCTGGAGGAGTGTGCGGCTCAGCTGGACGAACAAGGAAAAGAATGCTTGCAACGTGTGCGTCGTGGGACGCAACACATGGGGAAGCTCATTGATGGGCTGTTAAAGTTATCACAGGTTTCAAGTGGTACATTGACACGCCAGCCTGTAAATCTCAGTGATATGGCCTCTACCATTATTGCGCAATTGTTCGAGATCGAACCACAACGTCAAGTGAATGTAGAGCTTGAGGAAGGCGTGACTGCATACGCTGATGAAGGGCTTGTTCATGCTGTATTGACAAACGTACTGGGTAACGCCTGGAAATATACGAGTAAAAAGGACTCTGTAAACATTAAATTTGGCCAGCAGCAGAAGGATCATACGACAGTTTTTTACGTCAGCGATAATGGAGCCGGGTTTAATATGCGATATGCTAAAGACTTGTTTAGTGCCTTTCATCGCCTACATAAAGAGAATGAGTTTCCCGGTACCGGTATTGGTCTTGCCACGGTGCAACGTATCATTCATCGGCATGGTGGGAGCATATGGGCAGAATCCGAAGTAGGAAAAGGGGCGACTTTCTTTTTTACCTTGGGGTGTGTTGATGAGTTAATACTTCCCAGCGAAATAAATATATTTAGCAAATAGAAGGGGGAGGCATGAAGACTAATAAAATAAATGTATTTGTCTTTTTAGCGATGACTTTCTCGATGTCGTTATTACCTTTGGATATCATGGCGAAAGACAGTTTAATTATGGGCGTACATCCATTTTTGGCTGATGAAGCATTGAAAAAAAAATTTACCCCTTTGGCTGATTATTTAGGCGAACAAATTGGTTTGAAAATTGTTGTCAGAGTGGGTAGTAATTATGACGAGCATATTCAATTCAGTGGATTAGATAAGCTGGATATTTCTTATATGGGCCCGGCATCTTATATAAAGATGATTGATGATTATGGTCGTAAGCCTATCCTTGCTAAGCTTGAAGTGAATGGTTCTTCATACTTTTACGGAAACATTATCGTAAGGAAAGAAAGCAAAATTAAAACCTTGACAGACCTTGTAGGAAAACGAGTTGCTTTTGGAGACCCTAATTCAACCATGAGTTATATCGTTCCACATTATGTAATGCATCAAGCGGGGGTTTTTATTGATCATTTGAAGAAACATCGGTTTCTTTATAGTCATGCTAACGTAGCACTCGCTGTTTTGTCAGGCGACTATGATGCCGGAGCAATCAAAGCATCTGTGTTCCATAAGTTTGAAGAGAAAGGATTACGCGTTATAGCAGAAACACCAAAAATCTCCGAACATATTTTTATTGCGCGCTCTGATTTGCCAAATAAACAAGTGATTGCATTGCGTGAGGCTATGTTAAATATTAAAAAGTCCAATGTGGGAATGGCTGCGCTTCGTAATATCAAAAAAGGCATATCCAATCTTGTTGAGGCAAGCGATAACGATTATTCTAATTTGAGAAAAATCATCCTGGAATCTAAAAATTTTTAATTAAACAGCATGCACCACCAGAAAAAAAAGTCATGGGTATTTTTTCTTCTGACGTTGTTATTGTTGTCGATTATTGAATGGTCTATTGCCCATTCTTACTTCCGACAAGGGCTTGAAAGCGTTAAAAGCGACTTAAAGTCGGAGTTTGATTTGATTGCTGTTTTGGTCAAAGAAAGGTTGCAAAAAGGGGATTACCAACTGGTGGAAAGCTTCGTCAATGACTGGGGAGGTGAGTCCCCCGAAATTGTGAGCATTGTTTTAACCGCTAAAAATGGTTTTGAGCTAGCACGGTATAAGCGTGAAGCAGCAGCGATAGAACACTTGGTAGAGATTAAAGAAATATCATTCTCATATGATGGTCTAGTTACTCTCGAGTTACACAGGAGTCTTGATCGATTTCACCAAAATCAAAAAAGCTTTAGGCTGCAACTCTTGTTTGGGTATTTATTTGTTTCATTGATTTTCTATTATTTGATCCGCATCAACCTTCGTACCCAGGAACAAAAATACGAGCTTGAGCATGAAAACAAGCATCGCAGAGAAGTCGAGAAAAAATTACAAGACCGTGAAAAAGACCTTGCTATCACCCTCAATAGTATTGGTGATGCAGTCATCACTAGCGATGCTGAAGGTAATGTCACCCGCATGAATCCGGTTGCTGAAAGGCTTACCGGCTGGCAGTTAAGTGATGCGCAAGGCCAATCGATAAAAACTATTTTCCCAATTGTTGATGCATTAACTCGTGAGCCCGTTTCCAATCCAGTGGAAAAAGTTTTAGCGACCGGGGAGACCGTATATCTTAGTGATCACACTACCTTAATAGCCAAAGATGGTGCCGAATATCATATTGCCGATTCTGCGGCGCCGATCCGTAATGATGCCGACAATGTTCAAGGTATGGTATTGATTTTTAATGATGTTTCGGAGCAGTATCAATTAAGGGAAGAAATCCGAAGTAGTCAGCATCTACTGCAAAGTTTGACGGATGGCTTAAAGGCAATGGTGGGTATTATGCAGCTGGACGGACGCATTGTTTTTATTAACCGCATGCCGTTAGAGCTAACCGGGATTAGTCGGAGTGAGGTGCTTGGGAAACCTTTGTGGAGTTGTGATTGGTTCGCATCGAGTGATGAAGCGGTAAGTCATGTCGAAACTTTATGCCTTCAAGGAAGTAAGGGAAAGACGATAACACAGGATATTCAGTTTCAGACTCGTAAGAATATCATCTGGATAGAGATGGTTGTTTATCCTGTTTTGGATAGTGAGGGAAACGTGATCCAGATGGTGTTTGAAGGTGTTGATATTACAGGACGAAAAGAAACAGAAGAGCTGTATAAAAATTACCAGCTTGAGCTTGAAGAACAAGTTCAAGAACGAACAGCTGAACTGGAAAATAAGGCCACCGAGCTGGCGCGTGCCACCCGGTTAAAGTCAGAGTTTTTGGCAAATATGTCACATGAATTACGCACGCCGATGAATTCTATTGTCGGTTTTACCACGCAAGTCATCAAAAAGTCGGCTGATACCCTAGAGGAACGACAGCTTAATAACCTACGTACGGTTGAGCGTAATGCCTATCATCTTTTAGATTTGATTAATGGATTGCTCGACCTTGCTAAAATAGAAGCTGGAAAAATGGAGGCACATGTAGATTCATTTGAATTAAATGTGTTGATTAAAGAGGTTTTTAATTTGATGTATCCCATGCTTCATGGAAAGTCAGTTGAATTAAAAATGGATTTACCCGTAGAAGAAATTTATCTCCATACTGACTCCATCAAATTGAAGCAAGTATTGATTAATCTTATCAGTAATGCGATAAAGTTTACTGAGCAAGGCAGCATCACTGTCTCAGCTCGATTACAAAACAGAGAGCCAGAGCCGCAGATGGTTATTCGTGTGACTGATACCGGCGTTGGCATAGATAAAGATGCGCTGCACTATATCTTTGAGGCCTTCCGTCAGGTGGATGGCACGTTAGCGCGAAAGGCAGGTGGTACTGGCTTGGGGCTGAATATTGTACGTAACTTTATTAAATTGTTGCGTGGTAGTGTCAATGTTAAGAGTGAAAAAAACCGAGGTACTACATTTGAATTAGTGATTCCTGTCAATCTCAACTATGTCCCAACAATAAAAGCAAAGTAGTGATATATCCGTAGCGTTTGAGATTTAGGTGTTCAGTATGCATCATATTCATTTCATGGCGAAAAAAATGACGATGAAAGAAGGCTATCAGGTCATTAATGAGTACAAAATAACAATAAATACGTAGGAGTTTTTAATGAGTAAAGCAAAAATTGCAGATACCAAGCCCATTGCCGTGAATCTGGAAGCTGGAGAGGAGTACTATTGGTGTTCTTGTGGGCAGTCTCGCAATCAACCTTTTTGTGATGGCTCTCATCGTGGTACTGAATTCACACCCACAGCTTTCAGTGTCGGTGAAGCACAGGAAGCTTATCTATGTCAGTGTAAACGAACCAGTACACCGCCATTTTGTGATGGTGCCCACGCACGGCTTGATGAAGATGAAAAAATCAATTATGCCGTAGCCGCTACCGATACTCTGTCAGCAAAAAATACGCCCGAAGAATCCACTCTGGAAAGTATTCATGCATTGGCGCGTGATGGCCTCACCAAAATGGGGCACCATGGTGAAATGACTTCCATGGGCGTGCCTCGCCACACATTGCCACATTGGGATGACATTCAAATCCTTGCAGCACAGTTTGCGCACAAGCCGTTAATGGAGGATGTTGCGGTGGGCAGCGAACTGGTGATCGGCCCGAAGGCTAAAAAACCACTGATACTGAAAATCCCGTTGTTTGTTTCTGATATGAGTTTCGGCGCACTTTCTGAAGAGGCCAAAGTGGCGTTGGCGCGTGGTGCGGAATTGGCAGGCACCGGCATCTGTTCCGGCGAAGGCGGTATGTTGCCGGAAGAGCGGGATGCTAATTCCCGTTATTTTTATGAGTTAGCCTCGGCACAGTTTGGTTATGACGAGTCATTGTTGACGGGCATACAGGCATTTCATTTCAAAGGGGGACAGGGAGCCAAGACAGGCACGGGTGGTCATCTGCCGGGTAATAAAGTGACAGAAAAAATTGCCCAGGTGCGGGGGCTGGAAAAAGGTCAGGATGCCGTTTCGCCCCCAACCTTTGCCGAACTGAATACCCCGGCAGACTTTAAACGTTTTTCTGATCGCGTGCGGGAACTAAGTGGTGGTGTGCCCATTGGCATGAAACTGTCCGCCAACCACATTGAAAAAGACATTGAATTTGCCATTGAAGCGGGTGTTGATTACATCATCCTTGATGGCCGTGGTGGTGGTACTGGTGCTGCGCCGCTGATTTTTCGTGATCATATTTCGGTGCCCACTATTCCTGCTCTGGCTCGGGTGAGACATTATTTGAACAAGCGTGAAAAAAAGGACATTACGTTAATCATCACCGGGGGGCTGCGCACACCTGCGGATTTCATTAAGGCACTGTGTTTAGGTGCCGACGGCATTGCGATCTCCAATTCAGCGATGCAGGCTATTGGCTGTGTTGCTGCGCGTATGTGTAATACCAATAATTGCCCGGCGGGTATTGCCACACAAAAACCGGAATTGCGCGCGAAACTGAACGTGGAACAATCCGCGAATCAGTTGGCACGTTTTTTTGAAGCTTCCACCGGTTTGATGCAGGTCATGGCCCGTGCTTGTGGTCACGACCATCTCCAGAAATTTAATCACGAAGATTTAACCACCTGGAATCGGGATATGGCTGCATTGACAGGAATTGAATATGGTGGCTTTGACGCTACCCGTTAAAGTATATACCCGTAGCATTACTATTTCTTTTAACACGACTTCGTCTTCTCTATACCCGTGGCGTTTGGGATTTAGGTTTAAGTGTGCGTCATACTATTTTTTGTGATACTGAATTATCATTTTTAATTGATAAATTGCTCGCCCAAGCGCAACAGATGCAGCATCGCCATATGATTGTGTTGGCGGGGGATGCCGGTTGGTGTCGGGATATGGGTATGCGGCTTGTGACTTTATCGAAGTTGCCGCGTGTAACTTGGGTATCATCGGAACAACAACAGGGTGTCGATGTCGCGTCTATCAACACGGCAAAAAAACTCTTGGGTCAAGAGCGTGATGTGATTGTGTTTGATGCCCATGCAGGTTTTGATCCTGATGCCTTTGGTGCAGTGAGTGGTGTGGTGTGCGGCGGTGGCCTGTTGGTATTGTTATGTCCGGTACTGGCACAGTGGGAAAATATTAATGACCCTGCGGCGGAACGCATCGCGATTTGGCCGTATAACACGGCCGATATCAGTGGTCGTTTCTTACGGCGTATTACCCGTGTGATCAATGCATCGCCTGCGGTGGTAACGGTGATTGAACAGGGCGCTGCGTTGCCCACCGTACGTGCGCCTGCCAAAGCACAAAATTTTGTTGATGTACCGACTGATCTTTTCCGTACAGAAGACCAACGTATTGCGGTTGCCGCTATTGAACATGTGTTACATGGGCATCGGCGACGGCCACTGGTATTGGTGGCAGATCGAGGGCGAGGTAAAACGGTGGCGCTGGGTATTGCAGCGGCACGTTTGTTGCGAACACAGGTGATACATATCGTGGTGACGGCGCCACGACTTGCCGCTGTGCAACCATTATTTCAACAGGTACAAAAAATGTTGCCCGAGGCCAATGCTCACGAAGGTCGTGTGCAATGGGGAGAGGCCAGTATTCAGTTTGTTGCCCCGGATGTGCTGTGTTTGTCGGCGGTATCCGCAGATCTGTTATTGGTGGATGAAGCAGCAGCCATTCCGGCTACATTGTTGCAACAATTATTAACTCGTTATTCACGAATTGTTTTTTCGACCACGACTCATGGCTATGAAGGCACTGGCCGAGGTTTTGCTGTGCGCTTCAGGCAAACACTCAACGAGCAAGCACCGGGCTGGCATCAAATAACATTACAGACACCCATCCGCTGGGCTGAAAATGATCCGCTGGAGAATCTGGTGTTTAAAGCCTTGTTGTTGGATGCCGTGAGTGCTGACGATGAAGGGGTTGTCACGGCCACGATGGACAATGTGGTGCTGGAAAAAATAAGCCAGGATGAATTGATCGATAATGAGCCTCTGTTGACGCAGATATTTGGTTTACTGGTGGTGGCGCATTATCGTACCCGCCCCAATGATCTGCGCAATTTGCTGGACGGACCGGGTTTGTCCGTCTATGTCAGCCGTTATCAAGGGCAGGTAGTGGCAACGGCACTGGTTGCCACAGAAGGTGGTTTTGATGCGCCGCTGGCCGAGGCCATTTTTGCTGGCCAGCGTCGACCGCGTGGCCATTTGCTTGCACAATCTTTAATGGCCCATGCAGGCTTGAAAGAGGCCGCCGATTTGCGTTGCGCACGAGTGATGCGTATTGCCGTGCATCCGGTATTGCAGCGCAAAGGTCTGGGGCAGCAATTGTTACGACACATTAAAGATGACGCAGAAAAACAGAGAGCTGATTTATTCGGTGCCAGTTTTGGTGCAACAGCATCATTGTTACCATTTTGGTCACATGAAAATATATTGCCGGTACGCATGGGTTTTCGGCGTGGCCATGCCAGTGGAGAATATTCCGTGATGGTTTTGACCGCGCTGTCTGCTGCGGGTGAAAAGGTTTATGCCGCAGCGCGTGCCCGCTTTAGGCGTGATTTACCGCACTGGCTGGCCGATCCACTACAGGCGCTGGATGTGGCGATATCGGCTGTTTTATTGCAAAGTGTCGGTGATGTTGCCGAAATTGTTTCACCTGACCCGCATGACCTGGATATGTTATTGAGTTTTTCCAAAGGCGGACGTACTTACGAGGATGCACTGGCACCCATTTGGCGTTTGTTAATCGCGACGGGTAAAGAACCCTCAGGTTCATTTACAACGATTGAACACAGTGTGTTGTTTACCAAAGTGCTGCAAAAACAGTCATGGGCAAACGTGGCCCGTCGGTTTGGTTTGGCAGGCAAGGCTGAAGTGTTGGTTCACTTACGTGATGGCGTACATCAACTGTTGAATCGATAAAGGTGATTATCATGTTACAAGAAAAACTTTTTTATGCGGCGGTGGTATATAAGCCAGCCAGGCACAGGTCTGCAAAATATCACGATGCTTGTTAGGAGGAAATCATTATGCTGAAAACTTTGCCGGGACGTGACACACCAATGTCAGTGACAAACACACATTTTGTTACCGGTAATCCGTTACAAGGCCCGTTTGCACAAGGCATGCAACTGGCGATGTTTGGCATGGGCTGTTTTTGGGGAGTGGAAAAAATATTCTGGCAATTGCCAGGCGTGTATTCCACAGCGGCAGGCTATGCTGCCGGTGCTACACCCAACCCCACTTATCAGGAAGTGTGTAGTGGCCAGACGGGTCATAACGAAGTGGTGCGTGTGGTGTTTGATCCGGAAGTGGTGTCGTTTGCCACTTTACTGCATCTGTTTTGGGAAGGGCATGATCCCACGCAAGGTATGGCACAGGGTAATGACCGTGGCACACAATATCGCTCGGGTATTTATGTATACGATGAAACACAGCAGCAATTGGCGGAAGAAACGCGGGCAGGTTATCAAAGCAAATTAACAGAAGCCGGTTATCCGGCGATTACCACTGAAATAATCACTGCACCGCCATTTTATTTTGCGGAAGATTATCATCAGCAGTATCTAGCAAAAAACCCTGATGGTTATTGTGGCATGGGCGGCACGGGGGTGAGTCTTTCCTGTAGCCGGAAGAGTATCAAGTTTTAGGGACGGGGCTTGGTATTGCAGCAAATCTCTGGTGGTTGGTAGAAGTATTGGGTATGTATTGAGTGGACATTATCAGAGTGAATTGGCCATGGACGATGGCCTTTGATTTAACCTAGAATTCGCAGTTGAACGGCCTGTAGAGTGCGTTGAATTTTGTGACTGGCGAGGCGCGATGAAAACGAGGCCATGGATGGCCGAAGGTAGAACACCAACAGTAGGCGCTTTAGGCGACGCAGGAGCAGTTGTCGAGTAATAGCTTGCCTATTGCGACGATTCGCATTGTACAGGATGTACCGGTGTCGCGAAGCACAGGACGTGCGAGAGCGACCAACGCGGCCAGACGCAAAAGGCAACGTGCTATACAGGTCGTAGCGACTCATCCAGCAGGTGAACTCTCCAAAACGATAAAACAGGATGTTGATCAAAATGTTAATACATCCTCTAAGCGGCCAACTGCGGAACCTAGGTTTAACCAGAGAGGGGCATAAAGGCAGGACGGAAAGGGTTTGCTTGAGCGCTACGAAGTATGTGTTCTATATTGAATGTCTGACAGTAGTCAGCCAGTCTTTTCCATCTGTTGCGCCAGGCTCTCCCAAGCTGCCAAACCGCCATTCATATCCAACTGCCCAGCCAATTCTTCCAGCACCTCCAATTCGCTACCGATAGCCTTTAGACGTTCGTCAGTTACCTGCTCATTGTGCGCATAGCTCAGTGCTAGCGTATGGGCTGCTTGTTTGATGGCAGGGTAACGTTGTAGAAAATTCGCTAAAGGTTGAACAAAAAATGGCCGCTGGCAGACTTGGGGCATGGGCTTTCTTCTTCGTTTGGTTTGCTGGTCGGAATCTGCTCAGGCAAGATTAGCTTCTTTTTTTCCAGGTCGATTTCGGTACCACGCAGTACTTCGCTGATTGGCTGGCGATAAGGACTGAGATTGATGATGCATTGCACGTAACAATGGAAGCATTCTCTGGGAAACAGTGATTGGCCAGCTATATCCAGAGTTAACTCAAATGTTTCATGACAGTTCCAGCGGGTTAAATTAAGTCTTTTTTTCATATTTCCCATCACAAAATCGAATAGACCGAAGCGCCTATGCCCACAAAAAAAACAGATGCAGGAAGCGACGATGCGGTGGTATTTATAGTGGGCTGTTTTTTTTGAAATAGTCCTCGATACTCAGCAGCTGGATATTAGTGCCTGGGGACATATTATCGCTAGGGGGCGTGCCGTGGTAAGTGCTGCGATCGACCTGATAAGACTTGGGTAACAAAGCCATCAGGGTTAATGCCAAAGCGGCAAACCAGAAGAAGGTTGTGTAAACGGGAGGAGTTACCGTTAACGAAGCTTTGTCGCCTTCGATTAGCTTGAGTGCTATGGCATAAAGGCCCAGCATCGCTAATTCAACCGTAATTAATAGTTTTGCAATATCATTCAAGCGTTGTGCCTGATTGATAATTTCTTCGTCAAACTCAAGCCGCAGTAACTCTTCAGCGGGAGGCGGTGGCCGGGTTGTGAGAGTGAGGTTTTCTTCTTCCATGTAAACAACCCTGTTTGAAAACAACAGTAGTTGTTGAAGGCGCTTTAGCAAAGAAATTACGAGGTATCCAACATCTGTAATATTAAATTACCTTTCAAAGGGCTCTGACCTCTTATGGAGAAAACGGCATCGACGAATTGACAACGACAACTACTGTTACCTCTGCATAAACTGTCTTTTCTGTTTTCAAAGAACCAAGTATCTCGTGTTAATTATTACCTAAAAAATTTGCACTATTCATAACCAACTTTTTGCGAATAAGGGATATGTAATGCATTTTTTAACAAATATTACCAGAGCCTACAAATTTTGTTAGAAAATTATAGATATTTAAAAATAGAGGGATAAACTAATTATGCTTGCTTGGTGATAGTCATGATTGATAAAAATAGTAGGACATTAACTAAGAAGAAGTCGGTATTCTTCAAATGAAAATATTTTATATGAATAAAAGAAGGTATTTAAAATGAATACGATACGGAATGTAGTATTTGTAAATATTGGATTTTTATTATTTCTTATCACACCTCTTGTTGGAGCTAGTTTTGATGATTCATATATGAACAAGAAATGATAATAATTGGCGCATATCGATGTCCAGGTGATTTCCCAGGCTTTCAACATTCAATAGCATTTACCGCAAGTGGTTTAGGGAATTTAAATATCGAAACAGAATTTAGAAATTTAGATATAGGGAATTGTAGGACAAAGAGTCAAAATTTTCTGGATTTAGCGCAGGACTTAAATAAGCTCTCAAAGAGCAAACAAGGCGTTTTTTTGTGCCGGGCTAAGCTCAGAGCCTCAGATTCTCAAGGAAAGGATGAAATTGGTTCGAATGAAAGGAGGCATTCATAAGTTGTTCTGTGTCAAGCAAGTAATAAGAATCGAAGTGTCATCACCCATATTTTCCTCAGTCTAAAAGGGGCCAGAGATCTTTGGTGATCATCTCCGATAAAAATTTGAGCGAAAATTGAAAACCAAGGTTGACTAAGCGTGAGATAGGAATATTTTTTATTAAAGGGCTCTGACCCCTTAATACTTAATCTAATACGATAAAGACGATTCAAGGAATGACCAGGGTGGTCGATCACAGGATGGTCGATCATAATTAGGCATATATAAAGGACATACAGGAGAAGTTCGATGGAACCCAGGAAACGATTTAAAACATTACTTGCAAGTGCATTCTGTGGAGTATTTGCCACTGCGCTAGGATTAATGCTTGCATCCACGCAAGCTGTTGCAGCCACGATGGAACTGGTCAGCATTGCTACTGATGGTAGTCAGTCCAGTGATGTCGGCTTCCAGAAAAAAGCTATCAGCTCCGATGGTCGATACGTCATATTTTCCGCCAAGGGTCTTACTCCCGGTGACATGTATTACAATGTTTACCTCCGTGACCGGGCAACCAACATGACAGAGCTGGTCAGCATTGCCAGCGATGGCATTCATCGTAACAGCTATCATTTCAGTGAATCAGTAGGTGTCAGTGCCAATGGTCGTCATGTCACTTTTACTGCGAGGTGGCGGCAGGATGGAAGTACGAATGGTTCGGATGTTTACGTGCGTGATCGAGCCACTGGCATTACCGAACTCATTTCTGTTCCGGGGGAAGCAAACAGGGATTCTTTGGGTACTTCCATTAGTGATAATGGTCGCTATGTCGCATTTTCGTCCACTGCTACGAATCTTGTCAGCGGTGACATCAATGCTTCTAGAGATATTTTTGTCCGGGATCGAGTTACCAGCACAACAGAGCGAGTCAGTATTGCCAGCGATGGAACAGAAGCCAATGGAAGGAGTGGCGAAACTTCCATCAGTGGTGACGGTCGTTATGTTGTTTTCACTTCCGAGGCAAATAACCTAGTGACAAATGATACCAATGGCGTGGCTGATTTGTTTTTACGAGACCGTGCAACCGGTACAACAAAACGAATCAACGTCGCCAATGATGGGACGCAATCCAGTTTTTCATTTGATGGTTATTATGGATTTAAACTAAGCGGTGATGGACAATACATTGCTTTTGGAAGTAACGATTCACTGTCTGCTGAAGATACGAATAGCTTTATAGATATTTATGTCTACGATCAAGTCAGTGATTCTGTTGAGCTGATTAGCAAGGCTTATGATGGTTCTCCCGCAAATTTAATTAGCCTATATCCCAGCATCAGCAGCAATGGGCGCTATGTAAGTTTTATATCCATGGCATCCAATGTTGTTGAAGGTGGTATACCTCAAGGTATCGGGGCATTTGTCTACGACCGTGTTACTCAAACCTCGGAAATGGTGGATGTTCCAGACGATGAAGTATCTGTTGCAGCTGGAATCAGTTTTGGACATATTGGGCTTAGTGGAGACGGGTGTCAGGTAGTCTTTTCCTCGAGTGCCTCGAATCTTGTAACAGGCGTTTCAGATACCAATAATAGTTGGGATGTTTTTGTCCGTGATCGCCTTGGTGGTATTTGTCCTTAACTGCCAGACAGTTAAAAAAGGATCAGTTCATGCCCAAACTTGGTGAGTCGGTTTGCACAGCTCTGATGTGAGCGTCTGTGAGAGAACCAACAATAACAACAGGTGAGGATGGTACGCGGTCAAAGTTTGATTGGATGCAAAAGCTAAAAACCAGCTACGCCTCAAAACAAGTTGAGGCGTAGCATGGGAGTTACTAACAAGTCACTATTAATCAGTACCATCTGTGTAGATATATGTCTTTATATAAGGAATTATTGAATAGCAATGGTATTGTTTCCAGCTATCTGGGTAGTAAATAGCGACCGACGTTCTATTCTTCATCGAATGTTAGGGGTGTAGTTACATCCCAACCAGCTAGCATTGCAGTACTATTGAAGTGTGTGTTGGCATTACTAACCTGATCTCACTCTGCTATGAAGAATTTTTGGGAAGTGTATTGTTTTTTACGTCGTTATTGTTCATGGATTATCATCTTCTTAGTTTCCGTACAAATTTGTATGATACGAAATACCTCTTGCTCTTTTATATAGGTAAAGGTCATTTTGGGGTGTCTCCATTGAGAATTTTTGAACTCCTATCCAATGAAAATCAATAAACATCCTCGTAGAGAACTATGGGGAATTAATTTCTTGTGGAATTAAATTTTTGTAAAAGGGCCTCTTACTTCGCTTATTCGACCACTTATTTCCTAAAGTCTTCACTGAAAAAACCGCTAGCTAGAAACACTACACATAGTGGATGCTATTAGGGAACGATAGCTAATGATCAAACACCGCGTATTTCACAATGAAAGTGACAGATTGTTATCTTGTTTTAAGGTATTGTCTGGCCTTTTTTTATTGCTGATAATTAACCCCGTTTCCTCTGAGGATAGCATTGAAGGCAATGAGCTGGATAGGCTGTTCGAGATGAGTATAAGCGACTTAACGGAGGTTGAAATTTCTGTTGCCAGCACGACAGCGACTCCTCGAAGACTGGCGCCTGGTATTGCGTCTGTAATTACTGCCGAAGATATTAAAAACAGTGGTGCGACCGAGATTGCACATGTGTTGGAGATGGTACCCGGCTTGCATGTGTCCCGTTCATCAGCACGTTTGCAAGCACTTTACTCTATAAGGGGGATTCATGCGGCGCTTAATCCTCACGTGCTCGTATTAATAAATGGTACGCGGATATTTGATCCTTTTAACAGCGCACTTCCGCCAACCTTTCGTCTTCCTGTTACCAATATATCTCGCATCGAAGTGATCCGTGGACCGGGTTCTGCGTTGTATGGTGCAGATGCGGTGGCTGGTGTTATTAACATTATTACGAAGAGCAGTACAGAACTTGGTGGTAGCCATGCTGGTGCCCGTGTGGGTTCCTTTGGTCATCGGGATGTATGGGCGCAATATGGTGGTACGACAAAAGACTGGGATGTTGCATTCAGTTTTGAATATGCCAGTGGTGATGGTGATCGTGACCGCATGGTGAGTGCGGATCAACAAACATTTTTCGATGGTCTATTTGGTACAAACGCTTCCCTCGCCGGAGCACTTGATACACGATTTGACATATTGAATACCAATGTGGAAGTAGAGCGAGGTAATTGGCAGGTTAGCATCTGGGATTGGCGGCAAAGGGATGGTGGCAGCGGCCCTGGTGTTGGTCAAGCGATCGATCCTACAGGTACTACTGAGGTAGATTACACGTCAGTCGATATAAATTATCTTAACTCTGATGTCATTGAAGGTTGGCAGTTGGGCGCGAAGTTTAACTATGCGCACAATAGCAAAAGGAATTATTTTACGATCTTTCCTCCAGGCACCATATTACCGATTGGAGATGATGGTAACGTTGGGTCGACAAGTACACTTTGTGCACCACTTCCCTGTTTTGTGGAATTTACCGATGGTTTATTAGGTAATCCGGGAAGCGATGACGATATAGGAAAACTGGAACTCAATGCGTTAGCCACTGGGAACCACAATCATACGGTTCGCATTGCTGTGGGCATAGAACGTTACGAGATTAATGCTAACGCGACTCAAAATTTTGGCCCCGGTATCATTGATGGTACTGTTTCGCCTATTGACGGAACATTGACCGACGTGACTAATAACCCTGATGCGACATACATTCTTGACGCTCACAGAACGGTGAAATATTTATCGTTGCAGGATGAATGGGTATTGCATCCGAAATGGGTGTTAACCACTGGGGTTCGGTATGACGAATACTCCGATTTTGGTCATGCAGTGAGTCCTCGGTTTGCTCTCGTACATGAGTTAAATAACCAGCTAACCGGTAAGCTGCTGTATGGACGGGCATTCCGCGCCCCTTCTTTTAGCGAATTGTACGTTGTCAACAACCCGGCCGCCAATGGCAACGAAGATTTAGAGCCGGAACGAATGGATATGGTCGAATTCGGTCTCGACTATCAACCCGTGAGCAGCCTACATGGCGCCATGAATTTGTTTGTCTATGAACTTAGAGATCTCATCGACTTTCGAGCTAATGCGAGTAAGGGGATTGGTCAAGCGGGAAATTTTAACGATCAAAGTGGCCACGGTTTGGAAATGGAGTTTACTTGGCAAGTACGCAATGATTTTCGTTTTTATGGGAACTTTGCTTGGCAGCATTCAGAAAACAAAGACACTGGAGACCGAATTGCTGATGCGCCAGGGCATCAGTTTAGCCTTGTTGCCACCTGGGGCTTTGCACCAAGATGGATTGTTAGCGGTCGACTTAACCATGTGGCGGATAGACGCCGCGCACCTAACGATTCACGCAATAACATAGATGACTATACGCTATTCGACCTCACTGTCCGTCGTTCGGCTTTGGTGGGGGATTTCGATGTTGGGTTATCGGTCCATAATTTATTTGACAAAAATGCAGCGGAACCCAGTAACGGAGTGATTCCTGACGACTATCCTTTGGCTGGGCGCGCGCTGTTTGCCGAGATTTCTTATCATTTCCAAAAGTAATATTTACTTTTCTCTAAAAAGAGTCGGATCTCTTTAATGCTTTAATGAATAGTTTTTGATGAGTCTTTTTGACAGCTTGCAAGAGCGAAGACTATGTTGCGTAAACCACGACTCTTCTTGGTGGTTGCTGAGGATTAACGTGCTGAAAGCCTCTAAAAAGGCAGTCTATTTGTTGTTGACTGCATGTCGGGCTATTGCATCACAGAGCGGACAATAAATATCGATTTTACCATTCAAACCGCAGACCTGCGGCCACATTCCAGATCGTCAAATTGTCCTGAGCCACGGTGGTTTCGTATTGGATGTAGGAAGACAAACCATCGGCAAACGTGGCCGATGTACCTAGAGCCAGCACATAATAATTGACACTTGGTGAATTGGTTCCAAAATTAAATTGGGTGTTCGGATCAACAAGGAAATACCCTTTTACTTTGTTGGCATCGCCTTGAAACTGATGAAGCCATGATGCATTGAAATGGGGCACTAACACTCCCCAAGAATAACTGACGACATGGCGCAATTGCACGCCCAGAGTGGATACCAGTTGAGATATCTGTTGTTTATTAATGGCAACGTTATAAGAACCTGCGCTGGTTTCCCGGTACCCATCAATAGTCGTTCTCAGGTAGTCCAGGCGCGTATTCAGCGTTGAAGTGAAACCTCCATGCACAAAGTCGTATCCTCCACCAAGACTTATCGCATAGCCCGTGCTGTCTGTATCACTGTTGGCTGTTTCGTCCGTGCTGCCGAACACCACGCGTCGCTGCATGTCATAATTGCTGAGATTAATCACACCAATAGCATCAATATAAGCATTATCGAAGGGATAGTAACTGCCATAGACAGTACCGCTGTAGTTTCCCACATCCATACCACCTCCGTTGTGATCTATGTTCATGTTCGTCTGCCCGTAGCCCAATGCCCAACCCATTAAGCCTTTGTGTTCAATACGATAATCAGAGCCTACGGTCAGGGCAACGTTATCAAACCCAAACCCGGTTTCATAGATGGTTTCGTCTTGTGTACCTCCACCTATTTTGCCGCTGATAAACCATTCCTGGTTTTTACTAAGCCCTGTGCCCGCACTACCACCACTGGCATTGTCTTGCAGCAATTGATCAAACATGTCGCCTGTGATGCTGTTGTTGTCATAATTGAGGCTCAGGCCACTGAGCAGCGTCAAATTCTGACCGCGTCGTAACGCTGTCAGGCGGCGATTAACATTGGATAACTGCTCCTTGGTTAATTCATCATTCAAGGCGCTTTGTGCACCCACATTAGTGGGTGACGTGGCATCGATAAATTCACGCAAATCCTCCGCTACGCCAGAACGGGTTGCCGCACGAAATTGTTCACACAGGTCATATATTCTATCTTGATTTAGACAAACTCCAGCTAACGTCTTGTTTGTGACAACGGTGGGAGAGTTACCCTGGTCGGGGATCATTGCATTACCCACATTGATGGTTATTGTTGCGGTTTCTGTTATCTCCAGGTCATTCACCACTGCATAATTAAAACTTTCCCGACCTGTGTAATTAACCGCAGGCCGATATTGCACGCACAGTAAAGTGTCATTAGAACACGCGACGACAGTGGCTTCCCCTGAATTGGGTTGGACGGGAATTGTGACTACAGGCTCACTGATATTGCTAATACTCTGGGATAAGTTGAGTATTATTGTTTGGTTTATATTACTTGAAATAGCCACATTTTTGAGATCTGCCTGAGCAAAGGCAGGAAACAACATCAAGATCGCCAGTATCAGTATCGTGCTGGCATGGGCGTAATGAACACCATTGTCAGCATTGACAAAAGCATGATTAACGATGTTTTTCCTGATGATGTTTTTGTTAACAAAACCACTGTTAACCCGGCATTGTATTTTCGATAGTTGTATCACGTTACGACTTACCTTAATGAGATGTTTCTGACTTCCACAACCTTGCGTTGATTCGACAATTTGTTGAACCGGTTTATTGTTAAGATTAGAGATATTAAATCGGTTTAGTATTGCAGTTAGAGATTATGCTGTGAGGAACGACTTGTGTACTTGTGTAAATTTCAGGCGTGGAGATTAACATTTCTGACACGCATAATAAAATCATTGGTTTGCTATTTTATGAAAAAACGTAAGCATTCACTTTTTTACCAAAATAACAAGGCAATATTTCCTCTTTATTAAAAGTCACTTTGATTTATTTTTTGGCATTAATACGGTAGTATTCCTCCGCACTTTAAGCACCCCTACTGTGGTACACACGCAAACCGTTGTTTAGCTAAATGTTCAACTAGAATAAGCGCTACTTGTTGTTATTTGTTGCTCGATAACAAAAAATCAACTTACCCCGCTGTTTTCCGCATTTATTACCTGACGTATGATTAAAGGCTGTTGTTATGTTGTTAAGTCGCCCTCCTGCTTCACTTTCAATGTTGTTATTTTCCTGGTGTCGTTTTTCTCTGATATTGACAGGCCTGTTATTGCTCAGCGCCTGCGGGGAGGACAGCTCCCAGGACAATGATGAGAGCGCACGCACAATACCGCAAAACGTCACACTAACTACCGGCACGCGGATCAATGAACTCAACTGGAGCGGAGTCAGTGGTGCTCATGGTTACACGGTGTATTGGTCCACTGAGCCCGGCGTCAACACGACCACCGGTACCGCCATTCACACCCAGCGGCCCTATCTTGAACACCGTGGTCTGGCCAATGGCATGGTCCATTATTATATTGTCACCTCCCACACCAGTTTCGGCGAAAGTACCGCCTCGACGGTCGTTGAGGGCACACCCCAGGCCGCATCACCGGCCCGTCCTGATGACCTCGCTCTTCAAGCCGGCAACGCCCGCATTACCTTACGCTGGGATGCGGTTCCCGGAGCGACCCATTACACGTTGTACTGGCAGGACGGCGCAGGGGTAAACATCGAAGAAAGTGCTCGCATCGAGCAGGTGGTTTCACCCTTCGTACACCACGGGCTTGACAATGACCGTGACTATTTTTATCGCCTGGTGGCCGAAAATACCCACGGTGCCAGCGAAACCTCCGAAGAACACAAAGCCATTCCCTTACTGCCTTCGCCCAGCGCCCCCCAGATCACCCAGGCCGAAACAGCCTCCGGCCAAGTCAATCTGCATTGGCAACATACCGGTGTTGCCAGCGAATACGAACTGCTCTGGAGTGACACCGACCCTCTGGATGACGACAACGCAACGTCACTGCCCCAGGTAACCAGCCCCTACACGCACGTCCCTCTGCTGGATGGGCAAACCTATTATTACCGCGTACGGACACGCAACGGTGATCGTACAAGCGCCTTATCCAATCTCGTGCAGGTCACACCACCCGGGGAAACCAGCGTGGCGGAGCCTGGCTCGGTGCCCACAATACCGACCGACATCATTGTGAGCCTGGAAAATGGTCAGCTCAGTCTGGACTGGACCCCGGTAGACGGCGCACTGGGTTACAACCTGTACTGGATAAACGCCGAGACCGGCGACATCAGCATCGATGATGCACGCCTCACCCAGATCCAGCCGCCGTACACCCATATACAACTTAACAACGGCACCCTCTATCGCTACCGTCTTAGCGCCTTCAACGATCACGGCGAAAGCGCCTTGTCCGCAGAGGTCAATGGCATACCACAGGTGATTATCCCCGGCGTCCCGGCCGGGGTGCAGGTGCTGGCAGGTGATGAATCCATTCTGGTGCGCTGGAACCCGGTGCAGGGGGCTACCAGCTATGCCCTGACAATCAATGGCCAAGTCATTGCCGATATTCATTCTCCATACCGGGTCACCGATCTCACCAACGACACCCCATATCAGCTCCAGCTCCAGGCACAAAACACCGGCGGCCTGAGTAAAGCCTCAGCGCCCGTGAGTGTTACGCCCCAGGAGCCTGTACCCAACACGCCGCGTCAACTCGCCGCCTATGCGTCCGATGCTGCCGTGCTGCTGCAATGGACAGCAGCGACCCCGCAAAACGCTGATGACCCGAATGAAGCGGTAACCGGTTACCGCGTCTACTACGCCACCCATCCCGGTGTAAACTCAGACAACGGCACCCTGATTGATGCTGCCCCCACAGTCAATGACGACGGACGGTGGCAATTACAGCACACCGCGCTGCAAAACGGTCAACGCTATTATTATGTCGTCAGCGCACAAAATACCGGCGGTGAAGGTGGCCTGTCACAAGAGGTGTGGGCCCGTCCCCGGACACCGACTCCCGGCACCCCTGTCAGCCTGTCGGCCATCGCCGGTGATGGCGAGGTAGTGATTGATTTTACGCTGCCTGATGACAGCGAACGGTTTACCTATAATCTGTACTGGACCCAGGCTCTCGACGAAAAACGCAGTCCCACTGAAGTGATCAGCAACATACAGCCGGGCTATCATTTTACCAACGGTGCAAACACCAACGGGACCACTTATTTTTTCCAGGTCTCAGCCGTCAACAACGGCAACGAAGGCGCTCTGTCAGACGAAGTCAGTGCCACACCGCAAGTACCTGCCCCCGAGTACGCCCCGCAAGATACCCAAACGCTTACCGACAGTGGTCAGGTCACCCTGGACTGGACGCCCGTCGCGCAGGCCAGCGGCTATGTGATTTATTGGGCCACCGAGCCGGATGTCAATCCTCAGACCAGCAACCGCATCAGTGGTAAAACGATACAACCCGGTTTTGTGCATGAGGGACTGGACAATGGCCAAAGCTATTTTTACCGTGTCGCCGCCGTCAATGCGGGTGGTGAAAGTGTCTTGTCCGGGTTGTTAGCGGCTCAACCTCAGATTCCGGCTCCAGACACTCCTAACAGCATTAGCGTAATGCCCGGCGATGCTCAAGTGACCATCGACTTTGAACTCAGCCTTACAGCCACCCACTACCGTGTATTTTGGCACCTGGATGTCGACGCACCGCTCATGCAGTGGTCCAGTCGTACCCTTTTGCCCGGTGACATCCTCGCCGACCAAGACAACGGGAAAACCATTTTTTACCGCCTGCAAGCCCTCAATGCCGGGGGTGCCAGTCTGCTGAGCGCATCCATCAGTGTGACCCCCCAACCTAATCCCCCTGCCACACCCACCGGTCTGGCCGTGGCCACCGGGGATGGTGAACTCAATATCAGCTGGCACACCCGACCCGGCCTGCGTTACACCCTGTACTGGAGCGACAATCCCGATATTGCTCCCCAAGACAGCGGCAACGCCCTCAGCAACGCCCGCCCGGCCTACCGTCACAGCGGGCTCAACGATACCCCTTATCGCTATCAAGTCAGCGCCAGCAACAGCGGCGGGGAAAGCATTCCCAGCGAGCCGGTCAGCGCCATTCCCGGCAATGGCGCACCCGACGCCCCTCAAAGTGTACAAGGCAGTACCGGCGACGGACAAAACACCCTGCAATGGCAGGCGGTCACCAGTGCCACACACTACACCGTGCAATGGTCCACCCAGGTCGACATGAGTGAACCGCAAAGCACAACCGTCAGCGCCTCAGCCTTTGTACACAACGCCCCGGCCAACACCCTCTATTACCGAGTGATTGCTCACAACAGCACCGGTGACAGCCCTCCCTCCGTCATCGTGGAAATCACTCAAGATACCCTCAATCAGGCACCGCAAATCGCTCAGGGAACTGTGGTCTCTGTCACCCTGGACGAAGACAGCACACCGACCCCCTTTGCCCTGACCCTCAACGCCAGCGACAACAACGGCGACAGCCTGACCTGGTCCATTGCCACACCAGCCAATCGTGGCAATGCTCAAGTCATTGGCACCAACACCTCTGCCACTGTGTCTTACATCCCGCAGGCCAACGTTAACGGCAGCGATGTCTTTACCGTGCAAGTTAGCGATGGCAAGGGCGGCACCGACAGCATCCAGATCGACGTCAACATCACCCCACAGAACGATGCACCGACGATCACCAACACCAATCTCAGCTTGAGCATTGAAGAAAACACCACTGTGGTGACCACCATGATGGTCACGGATATCGACAGCAGTGCATTTACCTACACCCTGAGTGGTGCGGACAGCGGGCTGTTCAGCATGAGCGGGAATGCTCTGAGCTTCACTGCCGCACCTGATTTTGAGACTCCGCAAGACAGCGGGGGTGACAATGTCTACAACGTCAGCGTGACTGCCAACGACGGCAGCAGCAACAGCGCGCCCAAGGCCTTCGCCATCAGCATAGTGAATGCCAATGATTCGGCACCCGTGATCACCAATACCAATCTCAATCCAGGCATTGCGGAAAACACCACGGCAGTTACTGCCATCACGGTCACCGATACGGACAGCAGCACGTTCACCTACACACTCGGTGGTGCAGACCGTGCGTTATTTACCTTGATAGGCAATAACCTACGCTTCAGCATTGCGCCCAATTTTGAGACCCCGCAAGACAGCGGGGGTGACAATATCTACAACGTCACGGTCGTCGCCAACGACGGTACCAATAGCAGCACCGCTGTGGCCTTCGCCATTACCGTGACCGATGCCGATGACGCGGCGCCCGTGATCACCAACACCAATCTCAGCCCAAGTATTGCGGAAAATACCACGGCAGTCACCGCTATCACGGTCACGGACGCAGACAGCAGCACATTTACCTACGCTCTAAATGGCGCGGACAGCGCATTATTTACCATGAGCGGCACCAGCCTGCGCTTCATCGCTGCGCCGGACTTCGAGACCCCGCAAGATAACGGGGGTGACAATATCTACAACGTCAGCGTGACCGCCAACGATGGCAGCAATAACAGTGCCGTTGCGGCCTTCGCCATTACCGTGACCGATGCCAATGATGCGGCACCCGTCATCACCAATACCGATCTTAATCCAGGTATTGCGGAGAACACCACAGCGGTCACCAGCATCACGGTCAGCGATACGGACAGCACTACATTCACTTACACACTCGGTGACGTGGATGGTGCCTTGTTCAGTATGATCGGGAATACTCTGCGCTTTACTGCCGCGCCCGACTTCGATACCCCACAAGACAGCGGGGGTGACAATGTCTACAACGTCAGCGTGACTGCCAACGACGGTACCAACAACAGTACCGCTGCGGCCTTCGCCATTACCGTGACTGATGCCAACGACTCGGCACCTGTGATTACCAACACCAATTTCAGTCCAGGCATTGCGGAAAACATCACGGCAGTTACTGCCATCACAGTCACCGATACGGATAGCACCCTATTCACCTACACACTTGGTGGCACAGACAGCGCATTATTTATCATGACCGGCAATAGCCTGGGCTTTAGCGTTGCGCCCGATTTTGAGACCCCACAAGACAGCGGGGGTGACAACGTCTACAACGTCAGTGTAACCGCCAATGATGGTACCAATAGCAGCGCCGCTGTGGCCTTCGCCATTAGAGTGACCGATGCCAACGACTCGGCACCTGTGATTACCAACACCAATTTCAGTCCAGGGATTGCGGAAAACACCACGGCAGTTACTGCCATCACAGTTACCGATACGGACAGCACCACGTTCACCTACACACTCGATGGCACAGACAGCGCATTGTTTACCATGGCAGGCACCAGCCTGCGCTTTATTACTGCGCCGGACTTCGAGACCCCGCAAGATAACGGTGGTGACAATATCTACAACGTTAACGTAACCATCAACGACGGTACCAATAACAGTGCCGCTGCGGCCTTCGCCATTACCGTGACCGACGCCAACGACTCGGCACCGGTGATCACCAACACCGATCTCAGTCCAGGTATTGCGGAAAACACCACGGCAGTCACCGCCATCACGGTCAGCGATACGGACAGCACTACATTCACTTACACACTTGGTGACGTGGATGGTGCCTTGTTCAGTATGATCGGGAATACTCTGCGCTTTACTGCCGCGCCCGACTTCGATACCCCACAAGACAGCGGGGGCGACAATGTCTACAACGTCAGCGTGACTGCCAACGACGGTACCAACAACAGTACCGCTGCGGCCTTCGCCATTACCGTGACTGATGCCAACGACTCGGCACCTGTGATTACCAACACCAATTTCAGTCCAGGCATTGCGGAAAACATCACGGCAGTTACTGCCATCACAGTCACCGATACGGATAGCACCCTATTCACCTACACACTTGGTGGCACAGACAGCGCATTATTTATCATGACCGGCAATAGCCTGGGCTTTAGCGTTGCGCCCGATTTTGAGACCCCACAAGACAGCGGGGGTGACAACGTCTACAACGTCAGTGTAACCGCCAATGATGGTACCAATAGCAGCGCCGCTGTGGCCTTCGCCATTAGAGTGACCGATGCCAACGACTCGGCACCTGTGATTACCAACACCAATTTCAGTCCAGGGATTGCGGAAAACACCACGGCAGTTACTGCCATCACAGTTACCGATACGGACAGCACCACGTTCACCTACACACTCGATGGCACAGACAGCGCATTGTTTACCATGGCAGGCACCAGCCTGCGCTTTATTACTGCGCCGGACTTCGAGACCCCGCAAGATAACGGTGGTGACAATATCTACAACGTTAACGTAACCATCAACGACGGTACCAATAACAGTGCCGCTGCGGCCTTCGCCATTACCGTGACCGACGCCAACGACTCGGCACCGGTGATCACCAACACCGATCTCAGTCCAGGTATTGCGGAAAACACCACGGCAGTCACCGCCATCACGGTCAGCGATACGGACAGCACTACATTCACTTACACACTCGGTGACGTGGATGGTGCCATGTTCAGTATGATCGGGAATACTCTGCACTTTACTGCCGCGCCCGACTTCGATACCCCACAAGACAGCGGCGCCGACAATGTCTACAACGTCAGCGTGACCGCCAACGATGGCACCAATAGCAGCGCCGCTGTGGCCTTCGCCATTACCGTGAGCGACGCCAATGACACGGCACCGGTGATCACCAATAGCAATCTCGCTCCGGGCATTGCGGAAAACACCACGGCGGTCACCACCGTCACGGTTACGGACGCAGACAGCACCACGTTCACCTACACACTCGATGGCACAGACAGCGCATTGTTTACCATGGCAGGCACCAGCCTGCGCTTTATTACTGCGCCCGACTTTGAGACCCCGCAGGATGATGGTGGTGACAATATCTACAACGTTAACGTAACTGCCAACGACGGTACCAATAACAGTGCCGCTGCGGCCTTCGCCATTACCGTGACCAACGCTAATGACGCGGCACCCGTGATCACCAACACTGCTCTCAGTC
>Ga0316202_10000951_pt1 | contig 25676 bp, 13 predicted proteins | sample 3monrhotite_MG_FD_204934 | JGI IMG/M metagenome (GOLD analysis project Ga0316202, IMG submission 204934) | Microbial mat bacterial communities from mineral coupon in-situ incubated in ocean water Damariscotta River, Maine, United States -... | ecosystem: Environmental > Aquatic > Marine >... | reverse complement strand
AAATTTAGAAAACCTTACAAAGCAAATGATGCAGTAAATGGGATGGCATTTAAGTTAGGTACTCACTATACTAAAGAGTTAGCTTTTGCAAGTGCAAAACAAGTTTTATTAAATGATCAGATTACGGGAGCAATGGATACTATCCAGAATGGAAACCTACTTAAAAAGTACGGTATAGCTGGTGGGCTTGCCATTGGCGCAAATACTTTGGCAGGAAAAGGGGCAGCAGAGGTTCAAATAACAGAAGGACAAGCTAATCAAGATAAGGCCGAACAGAAAGCAGAAGAGGATCTGAAAAATAATGAGAATACGCAACTACAGTATCGCATTATTGATCTAATAATTTATTGGACAAATATAATTAGATCTAGTGTAGTTAACAATGCGGATAATCCAATTTATGGACCACCAACTATTCGTTTACGTCATGGTATTCTCTATCAAGACATTCCTTGCATTTGCACAGACTATTCAATAAGCTATAATGAAGCAGCAGGGTATGATATAAATACACTCCTCCCTCGCCAACTTAACATAACTATGAATTTAGAAGAAATTAGAACTGGGGACTTTGGGAAATTTAATACAAAAAGTATTACCCAACAGGATAACCTTGCTGGGTGGGAAGCTGTAGTGAATGGAGATACACGCAGTATGGACCCAGGCTCTGGAGGACTCTACTTATCATGAAATCATTAGGAAAAAAGAGAGGACCTTATAGTTTAGGTGTAAATGAGGTATCTCATAGAAATGTAATTACTACAACTACACTAAACACACCTCAATTTGACTCAATTCTTTCTAATTTGGATTCAGCGTATGAGTACGAAGTAGGGTATGTTCCTAACGGCTATGAACATCGTCCTGATTTAATATCAAATATTTTCTATGGAACACCTAAGAACTGGTGGCTCCTTATGCTGGTTAATAGTATTTCTGATCCAAATGAAGGGTTTAATCTAAACGATAAGATTTTAATCCCTAAGATTACATGAGAGTCCCGACAGCTAATATAATAATTGGATTTAATAAAGAGGTTATGGATAGGCTCTTTACAGCGGGAGCTACATATAAAAATTTAATTCAAGGTTTAACTGTTTCGGGGGCAGAGGGGGATGCGCTTCTTTTTGATAGCCAATCAAATCCCAACTTTATATCCTTTACTCATACTTTTGGAATGAGCAAAGGATCCATAATGGAACTAACTCTTATTGATCCTAAAGGTGAGTTAGAAAAGCGTTTCGCAAGTGACAATATTATAAGTAACATTGCAGGATTCGCTTATAACGATGATGAGTATGCCAGTCAGAATGGCGGTGGTCCTCCCGAAGCTACTGGACAGCTTTTGAAAAAGATTCGAAAGGATATGGAAAACTCCAGATCTTTATATGATGATCAGTTTTTTGATGAGTTCAAAACTAAGTACCAAAAAACAATAGCAAACAAAATTATATATGTTGCATACGGGTCTGGAAATAATTTAGATCTATGGTCTGGTCCGCATAGAGTTAATTTAGTGAATGCTACTATTGATTTAAAAGGTGCTAGGAAAATTAGCCTTGTACTCCAACCCACTCCCGACCCAATACAAACCAGTCAACGACGAGGTGCGTACAATGAAGAGGTGGATTTAGATTTAGCTGGAATGACGATGCGGGTTATAGGGGAATCCAAGGAAATAAAATTTCTTAATCTTTTAGCTGGAACATCTGCGTATAATCCTACGGACCTTGCCCCTTACTCTCAGTTGGGAAACTATGGCGATGATCAAGATGCTTCAATAAAAGATTCTTTTAAAAAGTTAGGTAATAATTCACTAGTAAGCCGTTTGGGAGATTTTGACCTTCATTCAATAGTAGTAGATGCTTTAAGAAATTACATCCAAAAAGCAACAAATAATAAAAATGTTATTGTTTTATTGCCAAATCTTAATGTTATTTGTAGAAATTATGTAAATAGTATTGACAAATATAGGGATTGTTCTGACCCAGAATTAAAAGCAAGGCTTGAATTTATGAATAAAGAAACTAAGATTGGGGAAAAGGAATTATTTCTCAGGGAGTTTCTTAACGGATTAGGTTTAGACTTAGTTGTGCCTCCGGTGGACTCGAACAAGACTATTTCAAGCGACGAACTCGCGTACCGTCGTGGGTATGGAGCGCCCCCAAAAGTACAGTATGAAAAAAGGTATAAAGATCATCAGTTTTTTGCTGTCCTAAATATCGCCACGAATAAAGGAATACCTAAACATAATGAAGCTATTACATATGTAATTGATAGAATTTTAGAGAATTCAAAAGAAGATTATCAAATACAGTATACTGTTTTTAATGAAACGGATACAAAAGTTTTAGACTATTGGAGTGATTCGAAATTAAATAAGTATCCTACTTTTGGGGGATATAATACGTTTAAAACTAATAAAGAAGCAATTATTGTTGGAGATCAAAATCTTATCCGTAGTTATTTATATGCTAAAAAGAGCGCAAAAAAAGCTCAAGAGAAAGAAAGTAAACTTAAACTAGAGGCTGCTGGGTTTAAAGGTCAAGAGATAGCAAGTAAAATATTAGGAGCAAAGGGAATAATAAAATTTGATACTTCAGGCTTAGAGACTGGGTTAAACCAAGCTTCCAAAGATAAGCACATAGATTCTTTATTAGCACTACCTATCCACCCTCTAGATTCAATATTACTTGACGAAGATTATCGACGAGGCATAAGGGAGTTAACGATTTTTCCTAATAAAGGATCAGCAGGGTTTGGGAATATTTCAGACATGCCCGATGAGTTTTCTTATGAGGAAGAGCTTAAAGATGCATATACTACTTTTATAGAAGAGGAAGGGATTAGTGTCTTTAGGTTTAATACTTCAAATCCAAATGTTACAGATATAAAATCTAAGTTTGGACCAATATATTTACAGCAGATACTTAACGGGTTTCAAAAAGTAGTAAGTAATAGAGCCGCGCTTGTGACAGAAGGTGTATTACCAGTAGGAATAGGTTCTTTTCCTATTAGAACTCAAGGAGGAGCCGCAGCTTACGCCCTCAAAAATAACCTAGCTACAAGTCAAGGGGATGAGGAAAGACAAGAAGCAGCTAACGCTATCGCAAGGCGTTTAAGTCCAGACCTGAAAAAAGAAATAACCGATATCAATCCAGGGGACGAGGCGAATTTTATAAACTCTATGTTACAAGAGATTGAAAAAGGTAACAACTTTGAAGGGGGAAAAGTTATTGAAGTTGGTCAATTTGCAGACGGGAATCCTCAATCTCTTTTGAACGATATGGCTGTACAAATGTACCAAAAAGCTCTTATGTTGGAAATTACTACTCTTCCATCTTTTTACTTATCAAACACTTGGGATATACAATCACCTTGTTTGTTATTTGCTCAGGACAATAACATTTCTCAAACACATAAACCAGACAGAACCTTAATGAATAAATTCTTTAGTGGACAATACAAAATATTAGGATTTACCCACATAATTAGCCCTTCTAAATCTGAATCGAGATTCAGTTTAGCAAAGACTATAATAAATACCAGTACCAAGAAAGAGGAGGATAATGATGAGTGAGCAAATAATATCACTAGCCGAAGTAAGGAGCGTAGTTGACCCAACCAGGAATGGCTCTTTTACAGCTATGGTTCACCATGAAGGTAATTCAGAAATATCTATTAATTATGTAAGTCCTTATGGTACGCTGGGGGAAGGAGGATTTGTGGCTATACCCTCAGTAGGGACTACTATTTTAGTATGTAAACCTAGTGGATCTACGTCAGGCTGGTATTACTTAGGAACTACCTTTGACAAAGAACGAAATCAAGTAGAGGGTGAGAAAATAAAGGATCATTGTTCACCTTTAGAGCGGATCCTCCCTAAGATGTACCGTGCCACAGGTACTCCCGCGCAATCGACATTCAAAAACGCGCATGACGCAGGAGTGATTATTACCGACGAAGGTAACTCAGGCGAAGATAGTACAGGGTTTATAACTAGTAATGTTGAAATTAAATCATCGACGAATAAAAGAATTACTTTGGACGACAGTCCCGCAGTTGATGCCATTACTATTGATTCAGGAAACAATTCGAAGATTACTGTGTCCAATTCCCCCGAACGCGGGGATATTCCAGACTCAGCAGTCCAAATACAGACGCTAGGACCCCAAAAATATCTCAACACCGGATCACAAACCGATATCTTAGTTGGAGAAGGAGGTAGAGAACTTCAGCTACTCAATAAGGGGCATGGAGAGGATTGGGGAGATGCAGGAGGTCCGTGTGGTAATGTTAATATTCAAAGTTATAAAAAAGATGTTAATATATTTACCAAAGCTGATGAAGGAAGAATATTTATTGAATGTCTTAATGAAAGTGGAAATAACCAGGTGATTGAAATTCAAACTAATGGGGAAGGTGGGGCTATCCGTATTAAGACAAAGGGTAAGTTAGACATTTCAGCAGAGTTTATAGGGATTAATGCTACCCGCGATATTAATATGAAGGCAGGAGGGACAATTAATCTTCATTCAGACCAGGACCTAAGCTTGAGAAGTGGGGAAACTGTATACGCAGACGGTAATGAAATTCGATTAAATGAGGATGGAGCCGAATTCGCGGATCCAAATATCGGAAATACAGAAAGTTACTATGGAAACGATGGGATAACTACATACTAAGAGGCAATTATGGCATCATTTGATTTAGACACATTTTTAAAGGTTCAAGGGAAAACAGGTACTGGTGCTGTTCAGGCTTTGGGTATGTCCTTTGGAGTGCCTAGCTGTATGTTAAACATGGCAGCGGGGGCTCTCAACCTACTCCCCAGTTCTTTACTGACTGGAATTCAATCCAACATTTCCCAAGGTAAAGCTAAGGCAAATGAAATAACCAAGGAAGTACTTAAAAAGCTTTCACTTGGCACAGGCATTATTGAGTTTGATACGGAAAATGGAGTTTTTAAATTTATGTCTGACACTTCCTGGCAGGGAATTGATAATGATGATACAGAGGCTAATAACGATCTTGCTGGTATACTAGGGGCTTTTCAATACGCAGTATCTTTCGGCGCTCAAATTTATGAAAACTATAACAATATTACAGACCAGATAGACTCCATAACCGATTGTTTAGATAAGTTTAGCACTATGCAAAAATTCCAATCGGGAAATTCTTCATCAGAGAAGGCTAAACTTTCTCCCTCTGAACAGGAAGAGCTTTTTCAAGCCACTTATGCAGGAGATTCTACTAAACTAAAACAAGCTAATGATTTTGTAAAGAAGTGTAATGCTACTATTATTGAAATTAATAATATTCTTAGAGCCAGAGAATTAGATCCTTCGCTGGAACCCTGTTTGTTAAATTCTTCTGAATTAGATCCGTTCTTAGAGAATACTACTTTTAAGAGATGCTCTCCCACAGACCCATCCGTGGGGGCAGATGAAAAAGAAGTGTTCCGACTAACTTACGGACCCCCTGAGACTGCTGCGGGACAGTATGTGTTAACGTCCGATGGCTTGTATTACGACTCCCAAACAGGAGGATTAGATCCTGTGTTCTTGGCTATCTCTGGGATTGTACCTATTGGGGATAAGTGGAAGTATGATTATGATCCTAACTTAGGTGGTAAGGGCCAAGCTATCTCTATTGAATCTTTAAACAAGTTCTCCGATAATATTTTTGATCCTACCCGAATTGATGATAGTATAGGACTCCAGCATTACTATAACGAAGACCACTTCCTCTCTGTCTTAAAGCAACAAAGGGATAAAAATGTATATGATTTATCTTCAGATTTAACTTCATTTATTGCTGAGTTTGGAGAAGATTCCTCGATTGTAACAAATCAAAGAAATTTAATTATCTCTGATATTGCTAATCATAATAGTAAAATTAACAGGAGAAAGAAACAGATTGAGGTTGCTGTTAAGGCTCCTCAGATTTACGGAGAGGAAACCCAACCTAAGTTCTCCCCAGGGGAAATCCCTATCAATGATTTCTCTTACCTAGCGGACTATAACTTAGAAGTAGATTTAGAAAAACAGAATGCTTTGATATTTAATCAAGCTGATGTTGTAGGTATAGTGTTACCTATCGACGCTAAGTTTGCAGGAACGAGTGCTAAACCTCCCTCGTTAACTTTTGATCAGTTAAGGGTTCCTACGGTTGGAAAAGGTAGTATCTTATACTCCCCATCCTCTACTCAAGCAGGTACGGTATTATCTTTAAATGACCAAGTGGTTTATGATGGTTTGTTTGCAATTTACAACTTCTTAGAAACTAAGTTAGAGCTTCCTTCGTCGCTATCCTTCCCAGTAACAAATTGCGCTACAGAGAATATGTATAATAACGCCCAAATGGTGGGAGCTTCTAAAAAGGACATATTTGTTTCTGGTTTAGGAATTCCTTACTTAGGTGGAATTGTTCAAAATAAATCTAGTGATCCTTTAGCTGCTTCTGCGTTAGGATCGTATGTCAAGCTTCCTGACACTAAAGAATATCAGAACCTAACTTACTCGTCTACAGGATTTACATTAGAATGTTGGGCTCATGTTCCTAATATCATGGACGGAGGTGTGGGATGGTTAAGTGCTACAGCTTCTTCATTAACGAAGGTTCTTTTAGCTAGTGAAAATGTAGGTAAATCCGATGTTTCTGGTCCTTGCCCTCTTGCCCCTGAGAAAGATTTAGATTATCTAAGAAATGATAAAGGGGATGAGTTTGTGAGAGGTATGGTTTGCGGCTTTACTAGAGATAGGAGAATTACAGAGGCAGGATATGGATTAGGTTTATCAGGATATAGTAACAGTAATCATGATAATGATCCAGTATCATCATTGAGTTTTTTCATAGCCCCTACGCAATCTAGAGATGCATCATCGGCTTCTTGGATTAATAGTGATGATTGCCAGCGTTATCCCTCGTTCCATAAGATGAAAGTAGACCTTTCAGCGACAGATTTCGGAAACGTGTCATCACAATTCGTTTTAATCGACATATCGTGTGATCCCGTTAACAATGTTATCAAAATGTTTGCAGATGGATCCCTTGTGGCAACCTCTTCTGTAACCGCAGTGTTTGGATCGCAGGAAGGAGTTCCCCCTAACTTACCTAACTTCAAGAAAGCCAATAGCTTCGAATACTCGACCGATACTGTCGATGGTCCTGATATCCTAAAACAAGGTCCCTTATTAAACACTTTCTATAGCCCTTGGATTGTGGGGGGAGGTTATACGGATGGTATGTATAAAAATGGCAACTTCATGGGTGGAGATCGAGGCGGTATTACAAGTGGGCTTCGTGGACATGTTGGTAGCCTAAAGTTTTACTCTAGACCCCTAGATAATGGAGAGGTCTTGAAAAACTACAAAGCTCAACAAGGTTTCTTCAAAAATATTAAGATCTAATGGCTGCTAATCAAACTGTAACTGTATACGGAAGAAAATCTCCTAGATACATAACTGAAGGACCTACTTCTAAGAGAAGAGAAGTTTTTGGTTTGGGATTCCCTTTAGGGTCATCTCCTGACGGGGGGATTTTTTCAAGGAAAACAGGCGTTAATATGATTAAGGATGCGGTTCGCCAATTACTTTTGACGGAAAGAGGTGAGCGTATTATGCTTCCAAACTTCGGATGCAACCTTCGTAAGTATTTATTTCAACCCTTAACTGAGACTACCTTTGAGAGTATCAAAAGAGAAATTTTATACTCCTTTGAAAAATATATTCGAGGTGCTGATGTAGTCAAATTATCCGTTTTCCCTATGGGACCATTGGGACCGTCAGGGGGAAACTCTTTAAAGGTAGTTCTATCTTTAGTGTTGGATACTGACGATTTAAAAATTTTTGATGTTGAGGTAAACATATCATGAACTTTTCAGGAACTATAGCATCGGACTTTATGAAGTTAGCAAACATACCTGTTAACAAAAGACCTTCGCTTGTTAATTTTGCTGCAACGGATTTCTTAACTTTAAGAGATTCTTTGATTGATTATTCCAAAGCTGTCTATCCTTTAGATTATCAGTATTTTGTTGAATCTGATCTAGGTATGATGTTTATTGACCTTATAGCTTACATGGGTTCTGTTATGTCCATGAAAGCAGACATGCTTGCTAATGAGAACTTCTTGGTTACGGCTAACCAAAGATCTAGTGTTAAAAAGCTTTTGCAACTAATTGGCATTAGCATGAAAGGCCCCTTATCCTCAGCAGCAGATGCAAAGGCTACAACAGAACTTTCAGTTACAGGTACAGGAAATATGACAATTGCTGCTGCTGACCGTGTTATAGAGACTGTCTCCCCTCAAGACGGAGGAGCGCTTACCTTTACTTTATATAAGGTTGTTAATGGGTTAGTAGACACAGTTAACACTACTGGTGATCTTAGATTTGAGCCCTCTGAAGCTTTAGGTGCGGATAAAAAAGTATTTGAAAATCTAGTTCTACAGGAAGGGGCTCTCGTTAAGGATACAGGTAGCTTTGCAGCGACAGAAGCTGTTAAAACCATAAACTTAACACAAGGACCCATTGTAGAGGGAAGTGTTCAGGTTTATATTACTGCCGATCTCAGTTCTATGAAAGGTGCTTATACGGAAGTCCCAAATATTTACTTCGCCTCTGGATCGTCTGATAAAATATTTGAAATGGTTTACGATGATGATTATAACGGAACCATTGTTTTTGGTGATGGAAGTGTTGGTATCTCCCCAGAAGATACAGCCTCTTATACCGTATTTTATAGAATTGGTGGGGGATCCCGAGGAAACATAGAAAAGAACTCCATTAATACAAGTATCAACGCAAAGATTAATGGAGTGCTCGATCAGACGGTATCTATTACAAATAATTCAAAAGCAACGGGTGGAGCTAATGCGGAGACTGTGGATCATGCTAAGAAGTATGCCCCATTAGAATTCAGGCGACAAGATAGGTTAGTAACCTTAGAAGATTACGCAGTATTTGCCAATACATTCATTAGTACGTTTGGGACGGTAGGCAAGGCTAACGCCGCTGTCCGTCAAGCTTATTCCTCTGCCAATGTTATTGACATTTATGTCCTAGAAAAAGCTTCGGATTACCAACTTCAAAGAGCTACCTCTAACTTTAAGACTGAATTACTAACTGCTATTAGTAAGAAAAAGATGGCTACCGACGATGTTGTTATCGTTGATGGTTTAATTAGAACTTTAGACTTAGTTACAACGATTAGAATTGATCAAGCAGACGAAGAAAACCAAGCTCAAATCCAAGCCAAGGTAAGGGACAAGATCCTAACCTATATGAATGTTGATAATAGAACCTTTGGTGAAGCCTTTAGCGTAGCAGAAATAAATAGACAGATCTTCGAAGTTGAAGAAATTCGATATTCTACTATTGATAATGTAAAACAAGATGTTACGTTAGATTTCAATGAGATTATTCAGTTGAATAATTTAACAATTAATGTAGAATTACTAGAGTAATGGCCGATAATAAATATTCTCCTAATCCTAGAAAGTACTCCAAGACAAATCTTGTAGAACTTATTGAGATTATTACTCCTGAAATATATCAGACGGAGGATTTGAAACTTAGTGGTACTGAGGTAAACCCCTTATCTCAGGTCATTAACTCTCACCTGAATGTTGCAAATAACATCAGTACGGTGATCCCCTTATCCGCTGTTCAAAATACCCAAACGAGTACTTTAAATAGTATAACGGGAATCGCTCAGTACTTCGTAAAACAAAACAGACTGACAAATATCAGTCCTTTTGATTTCGAAAGCAAGATCCTACTTCCTTTAAGTTCGACCTTAGCCAATTTCGATACAAGCGCAGAATTTAATACCTACCTATCAGGAACCCTCCTTCCTATGATAATTCCCGCTGCGGGAGTTCAGAATCAGCTAAACGCTAACATCACTACATTATCCTCTTTAACTAATAGCACTGATCCTAGTAGTGTTCATAATTACTTAGTTGATGCTTTGGGATGGATGTATTTCTTAAATACTTCTGCCGATGGAGGATTAAGCTACTCCCCTTCAAGTTTTGTTTTAGATTCTTTAAATAGTCTTTTTCTAGGTAATTCCTTAGAGACTATTGATGGTATTAAAGGTTTAGTAGAGTACTTGTGGAGAAATAACGAGACTTGCTCTTTTGGTTCCTATATTCCTGCTGATTTTGTTTCAGGAGTAGCGGACGGTATTGTAGATTCCAGTTCGGGAGTATTACCCACCTACACAAGTGGAACCCAGAAACTGGAGGCTCTGCAAACCTTAGTGGATGTTGTGTATTCTCCCTTATACATAGACGAGCAAGACTACACTGTTAAAGATGCATTTACTAGCTACATAGATGCCAATATACAATTAGATAATAGATCCCCAAAAGGTCCATACAGAAAGTTCTTAAATTTATTAGGATACAGTACCGCTGATATAAGTGATCAGATAGAGAACATTGAGTTAATTTATGACATTGAAAACGTCAAAGCTGAACATTTAATCTACATTGCAGACTTAATCGGATTTAAGCTCAGAGGGAATTCAGCGTCTAAGTGGAGACATCAGCTTCGCATAGCTATGGACCTATACAAATCCAAAGGCACTCTACGCTCGATCCAAGTAGCAATAAATGCTTTAATTACCGACTCAGTATTTGATTTATCGGGGAAAGTTGAAGAGCTTTGGGAATCATATCTTCCTTTCCTTATTTGGTACGCTCTAGGAACCGAATCCCCAGAGTTTAAAGACTTAACTACTTGGACCCTTGGTAGGGCAGAAGAAGCTGGAGTATATTCTTATAGCACTAGTAGCTTAGAAGAAAATTTAAAGATGGTTGTAGACTCTATCCTCTTTGATCTATACAAAGCTTTCCCTGAAAACTTCACTTTTCATGGGCAAAAATTTAATCCCCCTACTCTTAAAAATTTAGATATTCGTGGGTGTGAAGAAGATACTTATACTATTATTGGTGATCCTCAAATGAAGCCTTTTCATTTTGATACAGAGGATAGTAATGGGTATCTGGCTAGAAAGCAGGATGCTAAACTATTTGGAGAAAGTTTAGCATTCGAGGCCGCGACAGGGTTAGGACCTTTAGGTTGGGGGGTGTATATGGCAGGGTTAGAACCCCCTACTGACGGTAGCAGACCTGTATACTTGAAACCCACAGGAGATTTAAACTTCTTATTTAGTTATAGGGAAAAAGTTAACTATCCTGTCCCCCCTTTTGACACGGTTAGATATTATAGAGACTGCACTGTCACCGCAGACATGGTATCCTTTTTAGTAGAGAGGCTAAAGTGTTTTAATGTAAAGGATAGTTTTGCAGACGAGGTAGGTGAGTACATTCTTAGTGGCGCAGTCACAGATGAAACAGATTTAGGATCTTTAAACGAGATGCTAATGTTGTTTAGCTCGGTCCAAGTTCCCCCGAACTTTAATGATGTGATGCTTAGTACCTCAGATTATGAGAAGAACCTTCTAAACCTATGGAATGGAAAATCTTCTCACCTATTTATTAACTTTAAAGATACTGATTTTGATTTTTCAAAAACTACTTTAGAGGGTGATGGCAAGTATGCACTTTTTGAAGCATCTAGGGTGATTAGAGAGTTTGCTCCTGGACATGCGATTACTAGGGTAAACCTTACAGGGAGTGCCTCTGAGCCGATATTCGATATTTCAGGTAGCCCTTTTTCTTACTTAGGGTTAGATAAAGATGATACAAGGGCTTTGTATACTTCTGCTTCTGTTTTAGGCAACTTTGAGTGGAGTGGCGCAGCCATGTGCTTTGATAGTGGGGGAGGTGATGCGAACCTAGATTCTAGTGCAGGTCGAAATGGGTCTAACACTTTCAAACGCCCTCACGCTGATCAGATCACTGACAGCCTATTAAGTGGAGTAAATGCTGTTGTAGACTTGGGATCCGTCCCACGAAGAGCTTTGAGAAGGCGAAATCTCAAGTACCTCCTACCCCTTGAGGGATACTACGACAGGACGGGCTTCAACGGCCCTGTAAGCTACGATCCCTCGACGTTTGAGCCATCCTTCGTCTCTTCTCTTGGAGAGCTTACACTCGGTTACGTTGCGTCTGCTGGAAAGTTCCACCCTGTCTGCGACCCCGTTGATCCTACAGGAGTTTGGGAGGACTGTGAGAAGTTAAACTCTACAAATACCTTCTCTGGAATTGATACAAGCGCGACATTCCCTTATAGGGGTTTACATACGTTAGGTTCAAATAATAAGAGACTAGAGGTATCTTCTGCTACAGCGAGATATGTTGATAGAGGGCAAACTCCGAAGATTTACGGGGTTATGCATGAACTTTATGAGGCGAAGGCTAGACATAATGCTGGGATTACATTTAGTAAGGCAGGAGAAGAAGTAAATACTTATTCCGCAATACCAACCGTAAGTCAGTACTTAGCAGATGAGAAAGATAACATTCTAATCGAATCTCTAAGTATTAGTGGGTATTCTTGGTATCATTACCCGAACGACAAGGCTACAGGGACCCTCAATAATGCTATCGCTCCCGATGGTACAACTACAGGGGATTTAATTGAAGTATATTTCCCCCGCTCGTTCGGAGTTATTCAAACTGACATACCAGGAAGCGCCCCAGACGGTGGGTTGACCCCCGAGGAGAATCAGGTTGATAATAATGACGATTATTACACATTTAGAACTTGTATGGCTTTGGGAGATGGGACAGCGGCGGCAGATGATGAAGTAAGGGTACGTTGCCGTGTAATAGACTGGGATTATGATGACGAGGGCAAAGATGATAAAGATCCTATAGGTGAGTCCACGGGCATCTGGCTAGACATAAGACTAGACACGGGCACATACACGATACCGCCGGAATCCCCCCATAAACCTTCCGACTTTTACGCTCTTTTTGGAGACTCACAAGTTTCATTTACTAAGATGCCTTCTGGAACCGCCACTCTGGACTGGTATGAACTTAAAGTTAAAATAAAGAGAAATCCTTTTTGCGATTTTATAATTATGGATTTTGATTGTGTCCCTGATCCTTGGACTCCAGTTACCAAAAGAAACTTCCATATTTGGGGTACTCAGATAGTTAAAGGTGAGTATGTAGAAGCTAATGTAATTATGCCTTCACCAACCCCTATCCCGACCCCCAGTATGATTTCTGACAGTTATTGGAAGGAGCCTATAACTAGTTTGGCAAATATTTCTATTGCAGATGGGTTTGTTTTAAACTCCTTTGCTGATTATGAGAACTTTAAATTTGGTTCTGGAATTCAACGAACTCACCGTGACTATTGTAAATATTTTGCAAAGCATCCTCTTGGGTTAAATGAGGTTACTAAAACTGGAGGCAATATTATTGCTCAAGTGTTTGGCAAAGGCTTATTTAATTGTGATTTTGATATCGCTGGATCTGCTGTAGGGAATATGATTGCTCCAACTGTCGATAGTGCTAGTGCTATTAATATAACTAATGTTTGGAATGAAGATGGCAACGGCACCTTCAGCGCATACACCCCAGCAGAGGCAGTCATTCCCTTGTCAGGTTCTTGGGTAGAAGGGAATGCGTTTAACGCAGATTGGAGAAACCCAGCGATTCTAAGTGGAATTGAGTTCTGCGATATATCAGGAGCCCCGAGAACCAACCAATTTACTATTTTTAAATTAGATCCTTCTACTGCTGTCAAAGGCATGGAAAATGTTTTAATTAATAATACAGTCATTAAGTGTAAATCAGTAGGGGCTCTTCCGAGGATGAGATTTGATCTTTCAGCTTACGGGGCTAGAAGAAACTACTTCATTAAGGATCATAAGTTTAAATTAAACATTAAAGCTTTAGTAGCCGAGGAAAACTCTCCTGTGTTAGGAGGGGGTTATCTAGGAGTATGGATTCATACTCAACCCGTAGACGGAATTATTTGGAGTTGGACCCCTAACCAGAAGTGGGAAGTTATTGATCAAAGCAGGATTTCCATCCCCATTGTTAAAAATTCTTTATGTCACAGGTATAAGTTTGAACTTAACATACCTAATGATGATGTTTGTATAGGTAACTCTTTGTCTAAGTTAGGAATAAATAACAAAACTCTAAGTAACCTAAAATCTAATTATTTTGAAAACTTTGAAATAGAATTTGATACTAGAAACTTTACTATTCATAATAACTCTGAATATCTTGATGTTATTCCAATTGAGGAAAAAGACTACAAAATCACTGAGCAGGTCAACAGAGATGACACAAACTACACTGTCGAAGTCTTCTTTGTTCCCAACGATAACCCTGATAAGTATCTCCTAATTGATTCTATAGAGCTTCAGGACCTTACCCAAAGGGAAAACTCAGCCGTTGGAACGGGGTATGGGATCGAGACAAGTGGTATCCCTCATCGACCCTTTGCTAAAGAAGATAAGCTTTACTTAAACGAAGATCAACTTATTACTATTTTAAAGTTCTATAATGGATTGATAGGACAAGGTACAGGAGTTTACGCTACTAATTTAGCATCAAGAGATGCAACAATTACTTCAGGAACCTTGGAACTTAGCGGTGGTAGTAGATTGAATTATAGAACACATCCCGATTGGACTCCTGGGGTTACGAAAGTAACGAATTTCGAAAACTATACAAATGTGGAGTTTGATAACTAATGAGAGGCGAAGTAGAAATTTGGCAAGGAGACTCACTCCTTTATACAGAACCCAACATGTTAGTGGATGGGGCAGGGGAGCTATTAGCCGAGATCATGACAGTATCTCCTTCGCTATCTGCTGTTGAAGACCACGCAACCTCCTCTATTCTAGATTCTTCTAATTATACTATTCAAGCTATATCGTTTGGAACAGGTTCAGATGCGTTTAATAAATCAACTAGAAATGCTCAATATCTAAATGCTGGTAAAATTGAATATCTTGTTGATAAATTTGAGACTCTCGCCGCAGGATATCGGACTGGTCCTGTAACGACTGGAATACAAAATGAAGTTGATGGTAGCTCCTATATTCCTGATGCAGGACTCCCTGAATGGCCGAACCCAACTTCAAGAGTATTGGAACACAATACAAGTGTCGCTGCTACTTTTGCGGGGTCTGGGGTAGATGTTGCAGTCAGCAGTGTTTTTCCTGGAAATGGACAACATGTTAATTTTTTACCCTCCTCAATTGGAAGTGGAATGATGGAGGCGAGTGTGTTCTCCTCTACTGAATATGACGGATCTACTCAATATTATCCATCTTCTTTAGGACTAGCACAAAGTGTGTTAGGTGCTTTCCCAATAGGAAGTTCGACTGGGGGTGATATGGATAGGGCTACCTCTAGAGTTATGTTGGGAGAGGATTTCACTCAGCGGGATGTTGGCAATAAGACATACGGATTTTTTAATGAAGTTAGTTCTATGGATGTTTCTGGCTTTGTTAATATGGTAATGTCAGGGAGTCCAGGAACCACTACAGGATATGCTATGAGTTCGGGGGCTAGTGGCTTATGCGTTTCAGGGGGAATTGATGCAACTAACTCAGGCACAGTAGAGTATAGCGTTATGTTAGCAGGGGGAGATTTAGCAACTGTAAACCTGTATGGAGGGATTTATCATTTAGGTCTTTGGACAATTGATATGAAAGAGTCTCTTCTAAATGGAAATACTCCTCCATTTGCGTTCAGTGTACTAAATAACCCTAGGAAATATAAACTGTTTGCTAGAAAGGGATTAAGCAAAAACCTGTGTTATATAAATGATGATGGAGCTACTCCTGGCTTCGATAACCATACAGACCTAACTATTAAGTGGAGATTACACTTCCTATGAAAAATTTTACAGAAGAACTAGGTATTAATGGACACTTGACCATCATTAAGCAATATAATGACGGTCAAGAAGAAGTTGTATTTGATGATCACAATATTATCGTCTCTGGCATGGGTGTAGGTTTAAGTTACATGTTTACTGGGTCTGGGTCAAACAGTGTTTTAGATTATCAGATCGACAGATTCCAGGTTGGTGTTTCAGGTCCCCCTACTGGAGGAGCTACTAGTGCTATTTATCAGTTATCTGGTCCTTGTACTGAGGATGAGTATGGAGCAGGAAGCAATTTATTTATTGCAGTTAAAGACCAAATAACAAATAACACTTATACAACATTAGCCGCCGCTCAAATCCCAGCAAATAAGAGAACTAGAATTAAAGATAGTTCTGTTCGATATACACTTGTTATTGATGAAGAAGCTTGTAATGGAATTCAAAGAGGCGGTAATGATATGAGTATCAACGAGGTTGGCTTGTTGATGAAGAACCCTACAGGTAATATATCCGCAGACAGACCCCTCCTTGTAGCCTATAGAACCTTCAGTGATATAATAAAGACTAGTGATTTTAGTCTCATTTTCAGATGGACACTTAACTTCTAATGCCTTTTAGCGAAACAGATATTTACACCAGTAGTGGAAGCGTAATGCTTCAAAACGCTTGGACTCCTTATGTGTCCAAGTACGATACTAGTTCTTTCTACAATTGGGAGCAAGATAACTTGCCTCTTTATGACCTAGAGGAACGTACATATGAGAACTGGGAACAGGCTGGTTTCGCAACTTCTTCATTAACAGGCTTTGCCCTCACTGTCTCGGCAGACGCAGCAAATACTACTGAAGGACAAGCTGTACTTCTCGCTAACAGTACCGTATTTACTGACCTTAGTTCTTGTATTGCCGCTATTCCAAAAGTGGTGCGCTTTCCTGTTTTAGTTGAAGTTGGTAGCTTTGGTGATCTTGGTCCCTTAGAACTACATAATTTCCGAATCGAAGAAGGTGGTTCGATTGAGATAATTAACCGCAACTTTGCTAGAGTTTATAATACTTCTGGGGACAGTCAAGCTATTGTAACTGCACCAACATATAATCAGTCCCATGCGCTTATGACTACAGTTAGTTCCTTGGACTTAAGTTCAACTCTTACTGCTACGAAGTGTGTTCATTTAGGAACTACGGTTCTTAGTGGAGCAGGAGATGCAAGGCTTGCTGCTCAGGGGAACTCAGTTTTTTACCCGAGGCATAATTTAAGAAAAGCCCCACTAACGGTAGCGTTTAAATCAGCTTCTCCGCTTACAGGGACAGATAATCAATTTTCCTTTGCTCCGTATGAGAATATACTCAATGCTAATGATTTAACAAGGGACACTATTGATGTTAGTGCAACCAATCAATCTACTGCCTTAGCTATGTATAGAGCCCAATTAGGTAATATCGAGAAGCTGGCTGTTGGTGGAAACACTTATTTCAATACCTGCTCTAAGATTAGCGTTAAGAACTGTGATGGTCCCATCTATATTAGAAACTTCTTTGTTGACGGGGAATCTACTTCTACTGTTGGAAGAGAAATAGGTATTGAAATAACTAATTCAGAGGTTGTTCTTGAGAACTGCGTAGCCTCTAGATGTAAAAAAGCTGGATTCAAATTTAATAATTCACAAGTAACTCTATCAAGATCCGCTGCTGCTTATAGAAATTATAAGCTTACGTCCCCAACTACTAGAGAGGCTGAAACAGGTTATGGATTCCACGCTGTTAACAGTGAGGTTATAGTAAGCTCACTTCCCTTGGCTCTAAACACGACTGGTCCTGGGGATATTGGGGGTTCTGGTGTTGATTGCGTTGTAATGGCATCTAGAAACTACGCAGGATGGGTGTTAGATAACTCTAAATTATCAGGAGGATTACAAAGAACAATCTCTACTAATCCTTTATTTGCTAGTATTGTTGGAACTGAGTTGAATACGGGTTATGGAATGCTTCTTAATAACTCTCATATGGATATCAAGGGGCTACTTGATGTTTACGGTGATGATAAAGGTATTGAGGCTGATGGATCTAAGGTAGTCTTTGAAAACTTATGCATTGACGCTCATAGTGGAGAAGCCATTAGATCACGAAACTCTTCGTTTGTATTTGATTCCCCTGCCTCACCTGAGGTTGCGGGTCAACAAGACCGCAAACAGTTAGACATGTCTGGGAATGCACAGCATATAGATCTGATGAAGAATAGTTCTTTCGGATTCGAAAGAAAGAACAGCATCCCGACCATGTATGGAAATACTAACTTTAAAGTTGCTCACGGAGTTATCAACTATAATGGAGAAAATAAATCAACTCTTCCCGCTCTGTCAGTTAATGATGGTTCTGAATTAGATTTGATTCACGCTGCTGTCGAAGTTAGTGGAACAGATGAAAATGTTGCCAATGCTCCATCTTACGGACGAGCTATTAGAGCAAATAATAACTCTAAGGTTAGTTGTTTTGGTTCAGGTTCTGGGTGTACATTTGTCTTCGGACCAGCAGGACTAGCAAATCAGTCTAAGATGGCTGGAATGTACGCCAATAATTCTTCCGAGATTAATATTCACGGACCAGCAGCGTTAGGTCAGTTTGGAGTTGATATTCTTGTGGAAAACAACTCTACTCTTAATATTGAACCTCCTAGAACTAAAGACTCTTTCGGATTAGAAGTTAGTGCTTTTAATTTAGAGTCTGGGGAAAACCATACTTCGGTGGAACTTCACGCAACAAGAGCTTGTTTGGTATCTAATAAAAACTCGGTTATTAACATAGCCGACCTTGGAGCTTTCCCCGTTAACTGGGGTAGAGATTCTACAGGAACAGCTTACTTGGACGCAGGGTTTGATTATCCTATTAATACTTTTGACACTAGTACTTATACCTCTTCTGGATCCCTTCAATTCTACCCAAACCCACAGGATACATCGGCGGTGGATGACTTTAATCTTGACGATTTAAATGCTGGACTTGGATTTACAGTCCCTGATTTTCCTATCTTCACCGCAACTACAGGAATAAATAGATTCTTTGCTACTCAAACTATTATTGGCACTCCGCTAAACGCTGCTAATATTAGTAACCTTACTCAAGGTGGAGTGTGCTTACGAGCTACTGAAGACAGTGTAGTAAATGTCAAGAACGTTCACTTCCCAATCGGAACTAATGCTACTCCCTTGGATGGACTTTATTATACTACCAGTGGGACTGATTGTGATAAGTTGATGATTTGGAACATTGCTGATACGTCTAGGCTTAATGCATCCTTCTTATCTGTAAGCGGTATGTGGCCTGGAAGTACTGATTATCACGGTCCTAGTGGAATTTATCTTTCGTCTTTTGATGGAACCGTAGCTGATGGCGCTCCTGCATATGGAGCCCCTCTTAGAACCCCCGATACGGCAAGCTTAAGTGTTCTTGATGCCTTCGGAGCAGGAAGCTCTGTTTGGGTGATTCCATCTGGAGTTACAGTAAATAATCCTTTTGATGCATTCTACCCTGTTTCAGGAAGTATTAATGACGATACCGCACAAATTTTATCTTACGCAGGAATTAATGTTAGTGGAGATACTACTTATAATTGGGGATCTACTCCACATACAAGCGATAACCAAGGAGTATTTAGGATTTATTGGAGCCCTAAACCTTCTGCACGGGCTCTTCAGAGTGATTTAAGTGGTTTTTATCATGGAGCCTATCCTCATGGTGCGAATTTTAGTGGAACTGTTGGTCCTGCTTATCAAACCTTCGCTCAAGGATATAATTGTTCTGCTCCACTCTCCGCACTTGTCCAAACTGATGGATCAAACCTCAGCGGAACTTACCCCGACCTTGTTAAATTAAGTTACGATTCTATTGGGGATGGGATCCCTAATCAATTATGGACTTCGGGGTTCTACTATTGCAATGAATTCGTTGAAGATAACCCAACACAATGTATAATGGATGAATCAGCTTCCTATACTTTTGCCAATGCTAGAAATGCTAGTGTAGGATTAGCAGGAAGACCTAAAAAAGTTACCATATACTCATCTAAATCTGATGCTGCTAATAATAGAACCTCAGAAGCGTATGTTGGTGATACTTCTGGAGGAGTGGGCTTCAAGTCTGCTACAATTTTCGATCTTTCGAGGGATAACTAATGTCAGAAAAAATATATGAAGATAGTAATTATCGGTTTACTGATCCGATCAGATTTTTCAAAGCTAATGATCCTTATTACTTTGAAGTGGATAACATTCCTCTCAAGCAGCTTCAAGAGAACTGTAACTGGCTTCGGGATCAGGTTAGGAATGATACAAAGTTAACTGGAGTAAAGCGAGCCGATATAGATGAGCTTAGACCGTATGCTACAGGGGCTGATCGTGTAATTAGAGTTAAACCAGGAAGATACTCTGCTAGAATTAATGATGCTAGTACTAAGAAGCCCCTAGCTTACTTAGAAAAAGTTATGGGAGACGCTCTTGGGGAGGTTGATGCTTGGTCTACGACTCTACCAAACCCAGCGGGTTTTACAGGACTCTATAAAACTGGGAAAAACGCCATCCTTCAAGGGGCATTAGATACTTTTAAAACTGCTGTAGCCTCAGAAGCTATGGGGATGACAGGCTTAGTTGAAAGATGTTTTACTTGGCCTATTATTAATTCAAATACTCCTATTGATAATGATGGAATTAAGTTGGTAGATGGCAAAACTATGAGTTACGGGGGTCCTGATGTAAACATTCCAGGAGGAGGAGCATCGTACTCCCCAATGGTTATCTCTCAAGCTTTGATTTGGGCAAAATCCCAAGGAGCTACCACAGCCGATTATGCTTTACCAAGCTTTGAGATTAGTAATACGAACAACGGTTGGGCTAAGTTACCTAGAACAGAGAGTTATTTTATTAAGAAGTGGCGAGGAGTTTCTCGAATTGCTATTGTAGATATTGTTGATGAACTCTCCATTGAAGTTCCTGGTTTCGATGCTGATGATTTTTCTTATACCGACTCTGATGGAACTACTACACCAGTTACGGGTGTAGAAAGTAGAATTGATTTAGTCTTCATTTATAGTAAACCCGTTGATTCTGCCAGTGTCTTACTTCTAAAACCAGATGGTAAGCAAGCCATCACTACGCCCCAATTAGGTATTGTTCGGGGTGCAGGTATTAAAACTAATTATCAAGAGACTACCAACTTTGAACAAGATTACATTGAGAACATGGGTTCTGAGAATAAAATTCTTGCTCACCCAGGGGACCAGAAGAATATACAGATGGGATTTACTTCTACGTCTGCCAACGATATTGCACAAGATGTCAGAGGTACGTTCCCCGCTCCCGATGATCTTATAAACCTAGCTCCTCTTATTTCCGAGAAGTTATCGGATAGTGCTTTCGAGCTTGTCGGACAGTCGATCCTTCCTGTTGCTTATGTTTGGGTTCAGAATGGATCTCAAGTAGTTCTTAGTACAGATGTTATTGATATTCGACCTCTATTCAGAACCGCTGAGTTGGCTTATAACGAGAGAGCAGGTATTGGAGCGGCATTCCCACAACTCTCCCTAGCAAACCCTGCTGTAGGTAAGGGCCAATTAGATTATGAGCTTAAACGTGTTTACGATCACCTTAATGGGAAGGTAGATAATATAAACTCTGGGTTGGGGGGAAGAAATATAAGTACCGTAGCTGCTGGGTATGTTTTTGGGGGATATAATTTTGGTCCAGAAGGAGCTTTATTTAATTTCTGGAGAAAAGAGTTTGGTGAGGATGAATCACTTGACAATGACTCTCTTCAGTATATTAAAGCGCAAGTTCAAAGCAAATACTCCTATGGAACTGATATTCCAACTTCCCTAGTAGAAATTCCTAATTACCCTGATTGGGATATAGCCCAATGGTGTTTTGAACAAAATCTTGATGAAAAAGGGCAACACCCTAATGATTATATTAATACCTTTCTGTCACAAAATTGGGGTAAATATAACAATGGGGATGACAGTATTGTCGCTGCAAGTAACAGGGAAGGTACCAACCTCGGCGGTCTAAATAAGAATGGAACCGAACCATTAAAATTAGATAGGTTTGATAATGTAGAAGCACAAGGAAGCAATGCACACTCGAACGTATATTTTCATTACATCTCTAAGAAGATTTTCTTTGATAGACCTATTTGGCTAATGGATTATAGCGTGGATGTAACTCTGGTTAATTCTTTGGCACAAAGCGAAACGGGATACTACGGAAATAACAAAGGCCGCGATCTTGCAGGGTCCTATTTTGGGCATTGGATTGAGAAGGGTCCAAATTATTTTATTATTTATGTTGCCTTCACTGCCGAGACTAATTCCAACGATGCCAATCCTGGGTTTCCTGGTCCGAATACTAAGGGGGTATCTCAAAGAGACGGAGGAAGATACTCTGGCTTCGTAGTTCCCGTTAGTGATCTTCTTTCTTCTAACACTAACGCTATGTCCATACATGGACCCGCAGGAGGTTATGTTGGAAACCCTAGAATAGGCAAATGTACTTATCCCACCGTGATGTGGAAGATGACAGGAATACCTGATACTGATGCTGCTTACTTACATGGAAATCTGAACGGGACTAACCCTGAAATTAAATTAAAGGACATTTAAGATATGCCTATCACCGTGCCTACATTTGGCTGCGGGACTTATCTCCCAGGGATGGGTCCTGGAAACTTACCCGAATTTGATGAAGGAGGAGGAGTCATAATCGGTCCTGATGGAAGTGATCCACCTTCTCCTCCAGGCGAGGTAAGACCCCGAGAAAGACCCTTGCCGCCCGTCAGCGCGACCCCCACAATACCAATTGGACCCGGTCCTACTATTTTCACTCCACCAAGTGGTGGCGGTGGCGGTGGTGATGGGAGTGGCGTCCCCACCAATCCTGGCGTCCCCACTACTGGCAGCGCCAAAAAAGCTAAGTGCTACTGCGTTTATAAAAAAGGGCCATGGCAAGCACCTGTAACAGGGGATGATGGTTGTCTCTATTTTACAGTCATCTTTGAAGGAGAGTGTAAATCACTAATCGAAAAGCCTCCTGATAGGGTAGCAGCTTATGCCGATAAGTATAGTGACTACAATCCTGTTATAAGAGGAGGAGGAGGAACGTGTAAGCCACAACAAAGCTTGGAAGGATTTACCCTCGCCAACTGTTCTGGTAAAACGTGCGCGGACAAGGTAGTAACGTGGAAACAATGCACTCTTGATACAGAACGAAGCTTAAACTCAACAGAAGCAGCTATATTTGGCAATGCAGCATCGACGGGACTTCTTGATCTTACCAACCCTGCAATTGCTTCTAATATTCTTAACAGAAACCCTACTGGGTTGCAAGCGCCAGATATAGCTTTCATAACAACTGCTCAAGCTCCTACAGAAGTTATTAATGAAACAATTTATACTGAGATTTTCGCTGATACAATTGATAGTGATGTATCTTACATATTAAAGAATCGTATAAATGGGGGTAGCTGGGACAGTACTAGGTCAGCGGGAGTAACCCCCGAATCAGTTTATTTCAGTTTAAGTGATGAAGTAAAACAATTATTTACTGAAATCCGCAATTACGATGGGACTAATATAACACGAATCCAAATATATAATATGATTGGCACTCGTATTTTAGATGGAAGTATAGCTGATGTTACATTAAGGAGTCTGCAAAAATTAGCTAAAAGCAGTAAAGATCGTGTTCCTTTTGTGATAAAGAAGAGCAGTAGTACTATTGTTAATGAAGTCGCCGCAATGACTTTAATTGATAAAAATAAATTTACGTTAGATCCAAGTAAGACAGATGGAAGAATGACAAATATTCTTCCTAACTGGAAGACTTTAGCTACTGATATTGATCAATCTATTCCGATACGGATCGCAGGAGTTTCTGAAAAGCTTTATGTTAGGGATGACAATACCTTTATGACAGGAAGAGATCTGAAAATCCAAGACGGTAACTATGTAAACATCAATATAAGTGGAGTAACCCAAAGACTTTTTACTAACTCAGAGCTAGATCATGCATTCATACTACCTGAAAAAATTAGACAACAAACTCTAAGTTTGTTAGGAGGAGATACAGGGAGAACTCTTGAGGTTAATGCTTCACCAAGTTTGTCGGGTATTGAGTTTGATTATTCTTTATCAGCCCCTCGCCAGAATTTTTATGTACTAAGTGCTGTTCTAAGTTCTATTAATACCATTCCTAGCCCTACAGGATCCTTGCTGCTTAAAGATTCCACAACTCAATACGATTTAGTGCCTACCCAACTCAACTCTGATCTTGTAGCTTTTAATGAATTTATAAAATATAAAGCAAACCATAAAGTGTTTATGCTTGATGACGAGGATTTAATATTTGATTACTTAGATGTAGTAGGAAATTTAACTATTAGACAAACAGATATTTTGTTTGATTCTCCTAAAGGAAACAAAACTATTCCATTACTAACTCGACAGATAGCCCCCTATATCTTAATTTACCCTACCAATAGGAGTGATTACAATCTGTTTAATGGCAAGTCTGAACTTTATTCGATTGGCTCTGACGGATCTACAACAAGAAAGTTACGATGTAGCTCGACAATTGTTCCTGAGTTCAGTAGGGACCAAACTAATAAATTTGTTAGGGTTATGACCGATGGCAAAGCCGCTGTGGATGTCTTGGGGAATAAGAATACTCAGACCAGGATAACACAAGTTATACCTACGGATACGGTTTTTACTACTGGGTATAGAGATGGATCGAATTATGTAGCGGCTGATACTTATACTAGAACACGAAAGAAGACAGGCTTTCGTTTAGTAAAAGAGATTATTACTGAATTAGCTACAAACTATTTTGTGACAGAAGTAGGAAGAGTGAAATCAATTACAGAATTTGATGTATTTAGTAGACTTTACTTGAGCGAATTTAATAGGCTTTCAAGACTAGAAAATTTTACAGGTATCCGAGACGCTATTCGAAATGGTTTAATAGAGGGGATTAGAGTTATACCCCCTGTAGCGCGGTCTAGTAATGACATTTCTTTTAGAGATACTTTATTATCCCGAAGGAAACCTGGGGCTCCTAATGATGTATTTAGCTCTATCAAAAGTACACGGGGAGGAGAGGTTGTTATTCCTCCTACTACCACTGGTGGCGCAACGAGGGGATCTGTGCCTACTCGCACAACAAGATAACAACAAATTTTAAAATAAAACTAAACAATTTAGTCGTGTAGGCTAGATAAGTGTAGAGATGAAAATCTTAACCATAATTACGAGATTATAAAAATGGATCATATGAAATTAAGTGACGAGCTTCGCAAGCAACTTCTTGAAAGTGCTTCCTGGGGCAAGGCTGGTATTACCCTTACCGAGGGTGTTGTTGAAGAAGCTGCTAAAGCTGTAAAAGATGATACGGAAAGCCGAGAAGGCAAGGAAGAGGAATTACAAGAAGAGGCTGTTCATGTTTGCCCCCTTTGCGTTTCTCAACTTGACGAAGAAATTGACGAAGAATCACTCCTTGAACACCTGAATGTGGTGGTTGGTCTTGTTGACCGTTTAAGCCAACTACAAGAAGGTGATGAGGACATTGAAACCGTTATCGACGAAACTATTCAAGAGCTTCTTTTTCCCGCATCTGAGGAAGAGTAGTCATGAATAGTATTGGCGACTTCGCTGAGAAGCTTATTAACGAGCAGGTAGGTAACATTAAGCAAGGTAAGCAATTACCTCCTAGCCAAGGGAGCAATTTAACCCCCGATGGTAAGGATATTTCTAATGTTACAGTCCCTGACTCGTTTATGAAGCAAGTTTTAGGCGAAAGTTTTCACCCTCAAGAGACTCCAGCGGTTGAAGCTATTCCTGAACTTGTTTGGGA